>CDZU01016968.1_pt1 | contig 15931 bp, 17 predicted proteins | sample 557441 | NCBI WGS metagenome assembly CDZU01 (sample SAMEA3182114, study PRJEB8094) | gut metagenome | biome: human; feature: gut; material: Stool; isolation source: human stools | place: Canada | collected 2013-06-10
CGAGCAGACGGTCATTAGAACCCGCCGCCAGAGCCGAAACGGGATAACCGAGCCTCGCAGCCACATCGAGTGCCTGGGTACCGATGGAACCCGTCGAGCCAAGAACAACCAATCGCTTGGGCGCCATCGTGGTCATTTGTCGTTTTATCATAGGGAGTTCCTCATAAAATGGGATATATTAAGAGCAAAAGGGCTTTTTACCCTTATATGCCCCGGTTACAGCGGATAGACCAGAGGGACATACTGCACCAGAATATAGAGCACAGGCAAGACAAACATCAGGCTGTCAAAGCGATCCATAACGCCGCCATGTCCCGGCATGATATGTCCGAAATCTTTGACGCCGCTTTGCCGTTTAATGACGGAAGCGAACAAATCGCCCAAAACCGACAGGGGCGCGCAAAAGAGGGCGAGCAGCGCGATCTGCCAAAGGCTCACATAAGCGGTGTCGCCCAAGGCCAAAATTTGATATAAATAGGCCGCAAGAACGCTGCTGACGACCGACACCACGATGCCCCCGACCAAACCTTCCACCGTCTTTTTCGGGCTGATAGTGGGACAAAGCTTATGCCTGCCGAAAAAGGTTCCCACAAAATACGCGCCGACGTCGCATAGCCACGGAATAATCAAAGCCAGGAAAACATAAAAAAGCCCGTCCCTCTCATCCCGTTGGCTGGTTGTACGCAAATAAGCCAGGCAGGAGAAAGATATGGAGATGAGAAGCGACAACAGAAAGACGAAGCCGGTGCGTTCCACAGGGAGGGTATCGTGATAGCGCACCTGGATAACCGCCAGCAGGATCAAAAAGCCCAACACCACCATAACAGACGGTATGGGCCGCATCATAACGAGAAAGGGCGACAACAGGGCAAAAAACACCGCCGCCGTTTCCAGTCCACGATGGTTGATCATTTTAGTGACGACAAAAACTTCATACATGGCAATCGCACATATTCCCGCCATGGCAAAATTCAACGCCAGCGGGGGCAGCAGCAGCAAAACCACCAGTGCCAGCGCGACTCCGACGATCCCCGTTAGGATACGAGATTTCAATGACATCAAGCCTTTCAGGCGTACTCATTTGCCGCCCGCGGCGGCTTGACCGGTCTCATTAAACTCCGCCGAACCGGCGGTTGCGCCGGGCATATTCCCGCAGCGCCTCGTCAAGGGCTGCCGGAGTATAATCCGGCCACAGGATATCCTGAAATACATATTCTGCGTAAGCAGACTGCCAGATGAGGAAATTGGAGGTACGGCTCTCCCCGCTCGGGCGCAGAATCAGATCCGGCTCCGGCTGCCCAGCCGTGTAAAGCCGATCCTCAAGTTGGGTGGCGTCGATGTCCTCAACAGACAGACGTCCTTTCTGAACATCTCCTGCCAGCCGTTTAACGGCATGGAGAATCTCGTCCCGTCCCCCGTAGTTGACCGCAATGTTGAGGGTCATACCGGTTTTGTGAGCGGTAGAGGCTTCGGCGCGCGCCATAAGTTCTTGGATATCAGGCGCCAGTGGGAGCCGGTTCCCGATAAAACGGGTGCGAATATTCTCCTTTGTGAAATCTTCCAGCGATTCCTTGAGATAATCCCGCAACAGATTCATAATAGCGTCGATTTCCGCCCGAGGACGTTTCCAGTTCTCCGTCGAAAACGCATACACCGTCAAATATCGAATTCCCCGCTTTTCGCAATGTTTAACGATCTTGCGGAATACGCGCGCGCCCGTGACATGGCCCGCCTGCCGCGGCAAACCGCGTTGCCGGGCCCAACGGCCGTTTCCGTCCATAATAATCCCGATATGTTTCGGCAATTTTGCGGTGGAAACCACCTCTACGGGAGGCGCCTTTTTCGAAAACCAACCCATCCGTCGCTCCATCTCCAGATCTATCCGCCGGGGCGGCCGTTGATCAACGCAGCCCTGTCCGATGCGTCAGAGTTCCAGGATCTCTTTTTCCTTCTTCGAGGCGTCTGCATCGATTTCCTTACAAAATTTATCCGTCAAATCCTGCATCCGTTTTTCCGCGTCTTTCAAATCGTCTTCCGTGATCTCGGATTTCTTTTTCATATCCTTGAGCTTATCAAGAGCGTCCCGGCGAACCGAACGCACCGCCACTTTGGCTTCCTCGCTGTATTTGTAGACCGTCTTAACAAGATCACGCCGACGTTCTTCAGTCAATGGAGGAAAATTCAGCCGCAGGGCACTGCCGTCGTTCTGGGGATTCAGGCCGATATCGGAGGCTTGGATGGCTTTTTCGATGGCCTTCAAGGTGCTTTTGTCCCAGGGAGTGATCAACAGGGTACGGGGTTCCGGCACCGACACCGCAGCCATTTGATTAACCGGCGTAGGGGCGCCGTAATAGTCCACCGTTACTTTATCCAGCACACTGGGGGTTGCGCGGCCAACCCGAATGGTGGCGAACTCCCCCATCATGGCGTTGACCGTCTTGTTCATTTTTTCCCGCGCGGTCTGAAATACCTGTTCCATACTGCTACCTCCGTCTATTTAAAATAGGATCCATCAGGGTTTCACAATAGTACCCACCGGTTCGCCGCAAGCGGCACGCACAATATTCTGCGGATCTCCGAGATCGAACACCAAGATGGGCAGCCCATTATCACGGCAGAGAGTGGCGGCTGTGGAGTCCATCACCTTCAAATTTCGGTTGAGGACATCCAAGTAACTCAGTGTGTCGAAACGGACCGCGTCCGGATTCTTTTTCGGGTCACTGTCGTACACACCGTCCACCATACTCGCTTTAAATATAATATCCGCTTCGATTTCCGCCGCACGGAGTGCAGACGCGGTATCCGTAGAGAAAAAGGGATTACCGGTTCCACAGCCGAAAATGACCACCCGTCCCTTTTCCAAATGCCGTACGGCACGATTTCGGATATAAGGTTCCGCGATCTGGTTCATCACAATGGCTGTCTGCACCCGTACGACACACCCAAGCTGTTCCAGAGCGTCCGCCAACCCCAAAGCATTTATCGTGGTCGCCAACATTCCCATATGGTCGGCTCTGGTGCGGTCCATGCTGCCGCTTGAGCGGCCTCTCCAAAAATTTCCTCCTCCCACTACAATAGCCATCTGGATTCCCGCATCCACGCATTCCTTGACCGAGGCGCATATTTTCATAACCGTGTCGAAATCCAGGCCAAATCCCTTGTCGCCGGCCATGGCCTCTCCACTGAGCTTGAGCAAGATCCGCTTATACTTCGGCTGCATCGCTGTCACTTCCGTTTCTTTATGGATTCGCTCCGTACTCTTTTGCTATTTTACACTAAACCAGCCCACCTGTAAAGGCATATGAAAAAAACATTGGAATTTTTCGGATCTCATCAAAACCTTCATCTGTATTCTGGGATCTATTCTGGGGTTCTATTCCGCTGTCATAACCGCGTCTTAAGGGACAATCCCGCCCCCTGTATCCCGTATGCCGTTCTCATCGTCTTGGAAGCTCCGAAAGGCCCCAGCGGCTATCGGTAACCCGATACTGCTGGGGCCTTTGATCAGGCTAAGCTATCCATAAGGAGAAAAAGCGTCTCAATAGAGGAAAGTCCGAATGTTGTAACAGATACGGTCAAGCGTTATTTAAGGAAACGCCCCAAAATGAGAAAAGCCTGCTGATGGGGCGAATCGTATGACTGGATATAGGGCACTTCCTGCATTGTCAAATAGAATCCAATCAGAAAGAGAGCCACTATCATCAAGGAGAAAACCAGTCCGATGCAGGAAAGCACGATACCGGCGGTCGCCATGCCGCCGGCCCGCTGACGCTTGGCTAAAATCCCAAGGACCAACCCGATGACAGCACATGGCAGCCCAAGAAAAAAGTTAATGCTGAAAACAATGCAGACGATTCCCAACACCAAGGAAGCGATGGCTTTTCCCTGGCCCTGATTGGCCGGTGCCGGATAGGGAGCCGTATAATAATACGGCGGCGCATTTCCGGGAATGACCGGATAAACAGGGGATGACCCATAAGAGGTCAGGGGCGGTGCCGGCGCTACAGGTAAATCACGCGGCGGCGCATAGGAGCCGTCATAAGATGAAGAGCCGGCAGGACGATTCGAATCGGAATTATACACCGGTGCACCCTCCTAGACAGGGATGGTTCCCCGCTCGTTTACAGGAAGAGACGGCAAACCCCATAAATCTCGTCCATCAATTCCATCACCCAACTCCAGTTGAAAACCGCAATGCAGATGGAAATCGCGGACAATACCAGCGCGATGATATTAAGGACAACGCCGGCGGTTGCCATACCGGAAGAAGGCGTGTTCATTCTTTTTGCGTTAAGCCCCAGAATGAGGCCGATAATAGGCAAGGGAAGAAATGAACAGCAAACCAGGGAAATGAGTCCGAGAACTAAAGAGCCCGTGGCCTTGCCTTTAGCCGGGTCGAACTGAGGGCCGGGGACCGGAGAGTAGTAAGGCGGCGTGTATCCCGGCTGTTGTTGGTAATAATTGTACTGCCCCGCGTTTTGGGGAGGCGTGTAAGGCGCTTGAGCGGGAGGAACCGGCTGCTGTGCCGGTGGGACAGGCGGATACTGCGGAGGTACGGGAGGCTGTGGTGTCTCCGGGGAGTTCTCAGAACCGTTCGGATGGGGAGTATATTCGTCGGCCATTAGGGTTTACCTCCTCAAAATTTACTTTTTTTCATCATATCAAAAAAACACCCGGATTACAACGGTTTTTCGATAAAAAATCCTCGGCCTGTGTGGCAGTGCCTTTTTGGGACACACTATAGTCAAATGGAGAAAGGATGGAGCGTATGGAAGAAAAGCTTACAACCATGACGGGACGATATGAGACCGATATATCCATGCTTGAAAAACAACTGCGGCTAGAGGCCAGTTTTGATCTGCTAGGGCGAAAAATCCAGATTGGCGGCCGCCGGGCAACCCTGTATTTTGTAGATGGCTTCGTCAAAGACGAGGTAATGGAGAAAATTCTGGAATACCTGATGAAACTGACGCCGGAAGATATGGAAAAGCGACAGAATACGGAGGAGTTTTCCCGGCATTTCATGACTTATGTGGAGGTGTCTCCGGCTGCGGATATTCCGACGGTGATTACAGGGATCCTGTCGGGGACGCTTGCCCTTCTCATCGAAGGATTCGGACAGGCGGTCATGATTGATGCGCGGACATACCCGGCCCGTGGCGTGGAGGAACCGGAAGATGATAAGGTTCTACGGGGTGCCCACGACGGCTTTGTGGAAACCCTGATTTTCAACACCGCGCTGATACGGCGGCGCATACGGGATCCACAGTTGACGATGGAATATCTCCAAATCGGAACCACTTCCAAAACCGATCTTGTCCTTTGTTACATGGACGAGCGGGTGAATCATAAGCAACTGCGGGAGTTGCGGGATAAACTCAAGGGAATCCGGATCCCTTCCCTGACTATGGGACAGGAAAGCTTGGCGGAATGCCTGCTTCGCCGTCAGTGGTATAATCCCTTCCCGAAAGTACGGTATACGGAACGCCCGGACTGCGCGAGCGCAAGTGTGGCCGAGGGAAAGATTCTGCTGATTGTGGACAACACCCCCGCCGTGATGATTTTGCCCACCACAATTTTTGACTTTATTCAGGACACCAACGACTTTTACTTTCCCCCTTTAGTGGGGACATATCTGCGTTTTGTCCGAGGCATCGTGTTCTTCCTCACCTTGTTTTTGACGCCGATCTGGTATCTGCTCATGCAAAACCCGGAAATGATTCCCCCTTGGCTGGAATTCGTCAGGATCAAGGAACCCAATATGGTGCCCATCATCATACAGTTGTTCGTTATAGAGATTATGATCGACGGAGTAAAGCTGGCTTCTCTTAACACCCCCGGGGCTCTGAACAACGCTTTTGGGATGGTGGGAGCGCTTCTGCTGGGGGAATTTGCCATCACCGCAGGGCTGTTCGTGCCTGAGGTCATGCTGTATATGGCCTTTGTCGCCGTGGCCAATTTTACGCAGCCAAGTTATGAACTGGAATATGCCTTTAAATTATTCCGCATGCTTTTTCTCCTCTTGACCTGGCTGTTCAATCTGTGGGGGTTTGCAGCCGGCGTGATCCTGATGTTTGTTGTGCTGCTGACGACTAAGACCATTTCTGGACGCAGCTATTTCTACCCGCTCATCCCCTTTGATGGAAAAGCGTTATGGGCGCTGATGGTGCGCAGACCGATCACCCGATACAATGCCGGAGAAAAACGCCGTTAAGTGTGGTGCCATCCACACGACTCTGCATAGAGGAAGAGGGATCTTGCAGGGTACTGGGAAAATGTGCTATACTAGGGCGCAGAGGATCAATCAAACCGCTGGTTTGCCGGACCGGCGGCAAAATATTGGGGGCGGCGAAATGGATGTGCGGGTCGGCGACATTTTGGAAATGAAGAAGCCCCACCCTTGCGGAAATCGCCGTTTCGCCGTACTACGGGTGGGAATGGACTTCCGACTCAAATGCGAGGGCTGCGGACATGAAATACTGGTTCCCCGCCTGAAAATTGAAAGGCATATCCGAAAAATCGAGCATCTTCAGGAGGAACACGGTTAGCCCTGTCCGGTGCGTGGAATCGATGAAAGGACGGATGACCGATGTTTGAACAGCTCGATCAGGTGGAGAGGCGGTTGGAAGAGATCACGCACCGCCTATGCGATCCCGGCGTAACCGCAAATCCGGAGGAATACAGGCGGCTGCTACAAGAGAGCAGCCGCCTGACCCCCTTGGTGGAAACCTACCGGCAGTATAAAAAGACAGAACAGGGTATGCGGGAGGCTCGAGAACTACTAAATGAAAGCGATCTGGATGAGGAGATCCGGCGTCTCGCGGAGGTAGAGTTTACAGAAAATAAAGATAAGCGCGAACGTCTGGCCGAAGAACTCAAAATTCTTCTTCTTCCCCACGATCCCAACGATGAACGAAGCGTGATCATGGAAATACGAGCCGGAGCCGGAGGAGAGGAGTCCGCCTTGTTTGCGGGAAGCCTCTATCGTATGTATACGATGTATGCCGCGGCGCGGGGATACCGGACCGAAGTGGTCGGCTTCAATGAGACCGAACTCGGCGGATACAAAGAGATCAGTTTCCTTGTTTCCGGCGAAGGGGCGTACAGCCGTCTGAAGTTTGAGAGTGGTGTCCACCGCGTGCAGCGAGTTCCCGAAACCGAGGCGGGTGGGCGTATTCACACTTCCACCGCCACGGTCGCGGTACTGCCCGAGGCCGAAGAAGTCGAGGTGGAAATCGATCCTAAAGATCTGCAGATCGACACTTTCCGTTCCAGCGGTGCCGGCGGTCAGCACATCAATAAGACCGAGTCGGCCATTCGGATCACCCATCTGCCTACCGGCATGGTGGTGGAATGTCAGGACGAACGCAGCCAGTTTAAAAACCGGGATAAGGCCATGCGGGTTCTTCGCGCTCGTCTGCTTGAAAGCAAGCAGGCGGAGCAACGTTCCGCCATCGCAGCCGACCGCCGTTCCCAGGTCGGAACCGGAGACCGTAGCGAACGGATCCGCACTTATAATTTTCCCCAGGGACGGGTGACGGATCACCGCATCGGACTAACTCTGTATAAAATCGACAGCATCCTCGACGGGGGATTGGATGACATCATCGACGCGCTGATCACCGCCGACCGGGCTGAAAAGCTCCGGGCTTCCGCCTCGGAGTAAACGCTCGTTTGGCACCGGCCGATAGGCCTATGAAGCTTAAGCTGGGCCGATGCGTTTATCCATACGGAAAGGACTTGATGCATATGTGCCGCCGGAAGACCCTTTTGCTTTCGGATTCGATAGACGATATCCAGAAAGCCGCGGCCCTGCTGAGAACCGGGGAACTGGTGGCTATCCCGACTGAGACGGTGTACGGTCTTGCGGCCGATGCGGAGAACGGCACTGCCGTGGCCCGAATTTTTGAGGCCAAAGGACGTCCGGCGGACAACCCTCTTATTGTGCATATCGCGGATTGGAACATGCTCTCCGGCTTGGTGTCCGCCGTACCTGAAACTGCTGAAAAGCTGGCCCGGGCCTTTTGGCCTGGACCTCTGACGATGATTTTTTTCAAAGGACCGCGTGTACCGGATGAGGTAAGCGCCGGACTCTCCACTGTCGCGGTGCGTATGCCCTCTCATCCGGTGGCTCGCTCTCTTATCCGGGAGTCGGGATGTCCTCTAGCCGCCCCGTCTGCCAATCTCTCGGGTTCTCCGAGCCCAACAACGGCGGCTCATGTACTCGCCGATCTCGACGGCCGTATCGCCGCTGTTGTGGACGGCGGCACTTGTGCCGTTGGCGTGGAATCCACCGTGCTTTTAATGACGGAGGGCTCTCCCCGCCTTCTACGCCCTGGGGGGGTGACGGTCGACATGCTGGAACGGGTGGCAGGGCATATAGAAATCGATCCCGCTGTCACCCATATGCTGGCGGACGGAGAAACCGCCGCTTCGCCGGGTATGAAATACAAGCATTACGCGCCGAAAACACAGGTGATCCTTGTCAAAGGAACACCGGAAGCCTACGTGGATTATGTCAACTCCCGAATAGATGAAGGAATCGCCGCGTTATGCTTTGACGAGGATCGGCCGAAGCTCCGCGTACCTTGTATTGCATATGGTTCTCGCCGAGACCCGGCTTCACAGGCTAAAAGACTATTTGAAGCCTTACGGGAGCTGGACTGTCTGGGCTACAGAATCGCCTATGCGGCGTGCCCGGAGGAAGACGGCATAGGGCTGGCGGTCTATAACCGATTGCTGCGGGCGGCGGGATTCGAGGTGGTTGAACTTTGAAAGGGCTGTTTGTGTTGGGTCTAACCGGACCGAGCGGCGCCGGAAAAAGCGAGATCGCCCGATTCCTCAGGGATAAAGGGTATCCGCTCATCGATGCGGACGGACTAGTCCGTGAGGTACAGCAGCCCGGATCTTCTTGCCTGACGGCATTGGCCGAAGCATTTTCTCCAAGAATTTTACGTCCGGACGGATCGCTTGACAGACGGCGATTGGCTGAATTGGCGTTTCAATCTCCGGAAAAGACACAACTGCTCAACAGCATCGTCCATCCGGCCGTCATCGCGTTGTCGGAGGACCGGATTCGGCAGGCGGCTGAGTCCGGCGCAGGCGCAGCGGTCCTGGATGCCCCTCTTTTGTTTGAAAGCGGGATGGACCACATTTGCGACCGAACCGTTGCAGTATTGGCCCCGCCCGGGGAGCGGCTTCGCCGTATCCGGCAGCGAGACGGTCTCACGAATGAACAAGCTGAAATGCGCATGGGCGCGCAACCCTTAGACGATTATTATACTGCCAGGGCTTCCATGGTCATTCACAATGACGGAAATTTTGCCCATTTGCGCGCGGCGGCGGATCAACTGGCGGGGGAACTCGAGAGGTGGCGACGTGAAAGATAAAGAGGCGGGCGCCGGGCGCCGAAAACCGTTGCGATATTTAACGGAAGCCGGGATCCTGCTAACGATACTGGCAGCCGTGACCATCGCGCTGCGTTATGGTTACTATCGGTATATGCGCTCAGCCTATCCGATTAAATACAAGGAGTATGTGGAAGCGTACGCCGATACTTACGGCATCACACCGTCGCTGATTTATGCGGTGATCCGTACCGAAAGCGAATTTGATCCCGACGTGGTGTCCCGGGCTGAAGCAAAGGGACTCATGCAGATTACGGACGCAACCTTCGCATGGGTACAGATGCGCGCCGGGGAGAAAGAGCCGCTTCCTCCGGAAAAACTGTTTGATCCGGAGACAAACATCCATTACGGCGTATACTATATGCGTTTGCTTTTGGAACAGTTTTCCGATACCGACACCATGATCGCCGCCTATAACGCAGGGCCGACGCGGGTGTCCGAATGGCTGGAGGAGACGACGTATTCCAAAGACGGCAAAACTTTATACCACATCCCGTATGAGGAAACCCTCCACTATGTGGAGCGGGTGCGCAAGGCCCAAGAGATGTACCGCACGCTGTATGATCTCGAGTAGACGGCCTTTTACGCCCCGCATAGCGGATCGAAAACGGCGAATACTGATGAAGTATAGAACAGGAGGAAACCAACATGTCGGAAGAATCTAAAGTCAAACAGATGAAAAAGGAACTTGGGTATGAGACAAAGCACGTGGCCAAAACCATGACGGAGGAAGAAATCCGTCGGGCGGATGCATACTGCGAGGGATACAAAGCCTTTATGAATGCCGCCAAAACCGAACGAGAGGCCGTCGGTGAGGCGATAAAAATGGCGCAAAAAGCCGGATTTGTTCCCTTTGACCGTACAGCCTCCCTCAAGGCCGGAGATCGGGTATATGTCAACAACCGGAACAAGGCGCTGCTCTTGGCGGTCATCGGTTCCCGTCCGATTACGGACGGTGTGTCCATCGCGGCGGCTCATATCGATTCTCCCCGTCTCGACCTTAAGCCCAATCCGCTGTATGAAGATCACGATTTGGCGTATTTCGATACGCATTATTACGGCGGCATCAAGAAATATCAGTGGACTGCCATACCGCTGGCTCTTCATGGGGTGGTGGTGTTGCGCGACGGAACCAGCGTATCGGTGCGCATCGGGGAGGAACCGGAGGATCCGGTGTTCTGTGTAACCGACCTTCTCCCCCATCTTGCCACCGAGCAGATGACCCGCAAGGCCGCCGAGGTCGTCAAAGGTGAGGATCTGAATATCCTCATCGGTTCGAGGCCTTTATGCAACGATGAGGAAGGAGAACTCGTCAAGCTGAACATCCTGCGGATTCTCCACGAAAAATATGGCATGGCCGAAGCGGATTTCCTTTCCGCTGAATTGGAAGCCGTTCCGGCGTTCCAGGCGCGTGACCTGGGTTTCGACCGCAGTCTCATTGGCGCTTATGGCCATGACGACCGGGTATGCGCCTATCCGGCCGTGACCTCCATTCTGGAGGTAAAAAATCCCGAATTCACCGCCGTGACCATTCTGGCCGACAAAGAAGAGATCGGCTCGGAGGGAAACACGGGTATGCAATCGGCTTATCTGAGGTATTTCATCGCGGACCTTGCCGCGTTGTCCGGCGCCGAGGCCCGTCATGTCCTGAACAAGTCGGTTTGTCTGTCCGCGGATGTCAACGCGGCTTATGACCCGATTTATCCCGAGGTGTTGGAACCCCGCAACTGCGCGTATCTCAACCGTGGCGTGGTACTGACCAAATATACAGGGTCTCGAGGCAAATCGGGCACATCTGATGCGTCTGCGGAATTCATGGGTTTTGTCCGGCGTTTGATGGATGGAGCTGGCGTGTCCTGGCAGATCGGGGAACTTGGAAAGGTGGATATGGGCGGCGGCGGTACGGTGGCTATGTATATCGCCAATTTGGATGTCGATACCGTGGATCTCGGCGTACCGGTCCTGTCTATGCATGCCCCGTATGAAGTGGTTTCTAAGCTTGACGTGTATATGGCCCATCGGGCCTTTTCCACGCTGATGGGCCGAACGACGTCCATGCGATAAGGAAGAATCCAAAAACTCCGGGTCAGTCGACCCGGAGTTTTTGTGTGCTATTATGAACTTCAGATTTCGTATCCACCCATAAAAGGATTCTCGCATTTTATGCGGCTCAGCTTTAAGACGGTCGGTCCGTGTGGTCGGTTTTGCCGACCGTTTTTTCCTTGTTAATGTGTTTGCGTAGTTCCTCAAGCAGTCGGTTTTTCCCCGCTCTGTTTTCCTTATCCGTCCGGCGCATATGCGGAAAGGCCCGCAAAAGACGTCTCTGCTGGAAACGGGAGCGAAGCAGTTCGTCCTGCTTTCTCCGCAGTTCCGCCACCAAGTCCGCCACATACCGCTTTTTCTCCTCCGGTTTCATTGCTCGCCATGTATTGAGGCGTACCTGTCGACTGGTCTGGGAAGTTTGCTTTCTCTGTTTTCTTTTGTCATATGCGTTTTCGAGGCGCAGGAAGATATCCTCCGTCGGCAATTCCAAATTCTCCAGATGATCCCGTAAAATACCACCCAGTTTTTCGAGTTGCTCCAGCCGATTGCCAATCGACAGGGCCGCTTTGACCGAGAAAACGGCATCAACGATCATAAGCCCTGTCAGAGACCAAGCCAATATCTTGGGTAAAAGAGGCTGAAATCGGTATAGAGCCGCCATCCAGCTTTCAAACAAAGGTTGTATCCCAAACACAAGAACAATTGACAAAAGTCCCCATCCGGCCGTTTATATTCCATTTTTTGTCGGAATAGTCCCACCACCTGGAATGAAACAGCGTTTCCATCGCCCATGAGGTCACGTATTCCAGCACCGAGGCGATAAGCGCCCCGCATAAAAAAACCAAAGGCACGGAGAGCCAGGGCGACGCGATTCCACGTTGAATCGGTAGCAACAAGTTAAAAATCAGCAGTGCTCCGCAGCCGTAGATTGGGCAGATGGGACCGTTGAGAAACCCACGGTTGACGAACCGTTTTTCTTTTATCGAACATTGGACCGTTTCCTGTGCCCAACCCAGAAAACTATACAGGAAAAAGTACAGGAGCATGTTGGTAAGACTACCTGTCATTTCCCCTCCTCCCGGCAATCCACCAGGGCAATAAAGCCTGCCAGACTGCCGCGTAGCGGGCCGGCGGCGCGGTGGGACCAGAAAACATCCGGATGGCAGCGGGTACACAAATCGGTAACGGTAATGTGCTCTGCGGTGATTCCGGCATTCAACAGAATCCGCCGATTGATCTCCCAAAGATCGACATCATATTTTTCATCTTTTCGTCTTCGCACAGCATCGTCTCCGCTTTCTTCCAACGCGGTAAACGCATCGGCAACGGGTTTATCCACTTCAAAGCAACACGGCCCGATGGATGGCCCGATTCCGGCCAAAATATCCTCCGGATGGCATCCGTATTCCTGCTTCATACGCTCCACGGTCACCTTGCCAATCCGTGCGGCCGTGCCTTTCCAACCCGCATGCGACGTTGCCACCACCTTCCGGACCGGATCGACGAAGAAGAGCGGGACGCAATCGGCGTATTGGGTACATAATACCACTCCCGGCTCGTTGGTTAGCAGTCCGTCGATATCGGAATAACCTCGTTCCCTCGTCACACCCCGGCCGCGGTCGGCGGCCGTTGCGCAATATAGGTTCGTATGATGTTCCTGAGCCGAAACGACCACATTTTCCGCCTCCAAACCAAGGCCGCAGCAAAAGAGGTCAAAATTTTCTCGGACCGCATCCACCTCGTCTCCTCGGGTAAAACTGAGGTTCATGGTAGCATATGGATCACGGCTCACGCCGCCAAGACGGGTGGAAAATCCGTGCCGAACAAATGGCAGTCTGTCAAAGGAGGGAAAGGAATAATAAACGGGACCAGTCCCTTCATGGAGGGTCAAACGCGCAGAAGTCGGCAATTCCATAGCCTGCATCTCCTTTATCGGCATCTTGACGGGGTGTATTGCTCTACAGTATATCACGGCTCCGGGGAATTTTTCAATCCTTTTCCCGCATAGTTCAGGTCAGCCGGAAAAATCCGTCAAAGCTTTTGCTTATTTTCTGCAATTTTTCGGCTTCTTCATAATTTTTTCCACTTTCATCTGTTGAATCTTCGGTGGATACGGCGTACAATATTAGTAGAATTCGTTATGGGGAGGATCCAGCGTTGGATGCATGTATCAAAGTGGCCTCGTTCAATATCAAGCGGGATTCCCGTTTTCAGGGGACACACAGTTGGCAATACCGCCGGGAATTGGTAGCCGATATCATACGAAAATCGGGATTGGCGATTATCGGCGTACAGGAACTACTGCCTACAATGCGGGAGGATCTGCATACCTTGCTCCAGGATTACAGTATTTTTGGAGACGGGCGCAAACGCAATCGCAGCAATGAACAATCGGCCATTTTGCTGCGGGATCACGATACCCGGCTTCTCGGCGGCCAGACCTTCTGGCTTTCCAAACATCCCGAGCAGTCCGGCAGCCGCGCTTATTTTTCCATGTTTCCCCGTATTTGCACAGTCTGCGAGGTGTTTGTACAGGAATACGGCCGATCGATCCGGGTCTTTAACACCCATTTCGACCATATATGCAGTCCAGCCCGCACTCTGGGTGTCCGCATTATACTGGAGTATATGCATCGAATGAACGAGCGATCCCCTATGCCCTGCATTCTAATGGGTGATCTCAACGCGGCTCCCGACAGCAAGCCCATTCGGATTCTGCGGGAAAACCGGCACACCTATCCCGATATTCATTTGAACTGCGCCTATGATCTCATGAAAAACCGAGCTTCCATCAATACGTATCATGGTTTTACCGGCCGGATTACTCCTCGTCCCCCCATTGATTATATTTTTGTCAGCGACGAATTTGTCATCAAGGACACCTATCTGGATACCACGCATACCGGCGAATTATATCCTTCCGATCATTTTCCTCTAGTTGCGGAATTGGGGCTTAAAAAGCAAGAGGTAGAACTGGCCGGATAACCGAAAAAAGATAAAAAGAGCCGCGGACGTTATCGTTTGGTTTTCGGACGCGTGAACGATCGGCATAAAAAGAAACGGCACGGTTCGGTTTTGCAGGGTGGTAAATCACATGACCCGTGTCTGAGGGGAGCTTGTATTCAAATAAGCTTTGCAGTAATTCAAGAAAAACAGCGTGGCGTGAAGTCAGGCTGTTCTTCTTTCTGCCGTATGGCCGATTACTTCTTAAAGGAGGTTTTCAGGAAGTCGATATATTTGAGACGAATCTACACATCCTGTACTCCGTGCCCGCTGCTCTTATCGGTAGCGCTCGTTCACAAGGCCGTATTCACCATCGGCAAGGAACGCAAAAATATCCGCAACCAATTTTTTCGCCTGTCTCGCTCCCTTATAGCCATGGGTCTGCTGGGCTTGCAGCGCAAACTCTTCATCCTCGGAGATCAAGAAGTTTACTTCGCCGAGTGCGGCGGCAAGCTTGGAGACTGCTCGAGCATGACAGAGATAACGTCATGCGCGCCTTGCAGAATGCCTATTGGATGGCGAAGGAACGGAATAAAGAAACGTACGCGTCGAAGAAATACCGGAAGGATGGTGAGGCATGATGAAAGATTTACAATCTACCATTTATAAAATGAAACAACGTATTGTCAGTATTCTCAGCAAGTGCGCTCCTTCTATCTACATATACGGTTCTTTCGTTCTGAATGATTTCAAACTCGGATGGAGCGATATTGATATTTTGGTTCTAACTGAGAAGCAGATATCCGAGGATCAAGCAAAGAAGCTTGTAAGGCTACGTCAGACTTTGCTTGAGGAAGAACCAAATAATCCTTATTACTGTTCTTTTGAAGGCGGCATGCTGACTTTGGACTCATTTCTTTCGGGGAAAGAAGACCGAGTTGTATATTGGGGTACACGTGGAGAGAAGATCACGGACAAATATGATTTTGATGCTTTTTGCATGAGTGAATTACTTGACAGTGGCATTCTAATATACGGAAATGATATAAGAAATAATTTTACTCGCCCAACGTTTGATGAGTTGAAGGTCAATATACAAAGGCATTATGAAACAATACGAAGATATGTGCAAAAGACGGGACGGAGTTTCTATTCTTTCGGTTGGCTTCTTGATATTTCAAGATGTCTATATACCTTGCGTACCGGAAAGATTATTTCCAAAACAGCGGCGGGTAAATGGGTATTAAAAGAAAATCTATGCCCGTGTGCCGAGGCTCTTGCAAGAGCTGTAGAGGTTAGGAATAATCCGAACAAATATAAAAACGATAAGAATGTTTTGGATTATGCAGAGACGCTTGCAGAGCCGATACAGTGCTTTGCAGATGTATTAGAGAAAGAACTGGAAAGAAGTAAGGGATAATTATGGTGTTGGCATTAGAAACCAAAACAATAGATGGGCTAAAACAATCTGTAAACTGGATATACCAAAACGGACATTAAAAAGGTGGAGTGAATTGTCAAACTAAGAGCAACAGGAA
>CDZU01019680.1_pt1 | contig 15514 bp, 16 predicted proteins | sample 557441 | NCBI WGS metagenome assembly CDZU01 (sample SAMEA3182114, study PRJEB8094) | gut metagenome | biome: human; feature: gut; material: Stool; isolation source: human stools | place: Canada | collected 2013-06-10
GCCCTATTGGGCACGCATATATGGGAATAGCAGCAAGGGGTATTGGGCAAATGCGGAGGGTATAATGCACCATGCAGCGACCAATGATAAACTCAGGCTCGCGGGCTATCCCTGTCTTATGGATTACTATGTCAGATTGTACGTAAAATAGAGAACCGCCGTATGCGGAACCGCACGTACGGTGGTGTGAGAGGTCGGAAAACGAAAGTAGGAAGAAAACTTTCGTTTTCCTCCTACTCGATTAATCTGTTGAAAATGATTATGAAAACTCTGTTTTGGGTGATTGTGAAAAGTACTTATAAATATCTCTTTTTCGTTTAAAAGAAGTTATAAAACAAAATTAAAAACTTTTGGCGGTAAAAAAGTTTTTAATTTTGCACCTTATATATTTTGAGAATACAATATGGAACGACAATATATACTTGATGCGATTGATGCAGCACTTTGTGCCGGCAAAGATATCCTCTCTATTTACAACGATCCGACCTCAGATTTTCAAATAGAAAAGAAAGCGGATAATTCTCCTTTGACGATTGCTGATAAGAAAGCGCATGCGGCTATTGCCGGCTATCTGCAAAAAAAGCCTTATCCATTATTGAGCGAGGAGGGAAAGCATTTGCCCTATACAGAGCGATGTGCATGGACTACTTTATGGATTGTAGACCCTCTGGATGGTACCAAAGAGTTTATCAAACGGAATGGCGAGTTTACCGTTAATATCGCTTTGGTTCGTAATTCCGTTCCGGTAATGGGGGTTATATACCTTCCGGTAAAGCGGGAGCTTTATTTTGCAGAAGAAACATTAGGTGCTTACAAACTTTCGGATTTTACAGCTCGCAGCGGAGCGTCGTTGGAAGAGTTGATAGCGAAAGCCGTTCATTTGCCGATTAAGGATGATCACGATAAATTTGTAATTGTAGCATCCCGCTCACATCTGTCTCCCGAAACTGAAGATTACATTGAAAAGATGAAGCATTGCCACTCGGATGTAGAATTGATTTCCAGTGGAAGTTCCATTAAAATATGTCTGGTGGCGGAAGGTAAGGCGGATGTATATCCCCGTTTTGCTCCCACCATGGAATGGGATACGGCAGCAGGGCATGCCATTGCACGTGCTGCCGGTATGGAAGTATATCAGGCCGGAAAAGAAGAACCGCTACAGTACAATAAGGAAGATTTGTTGAATCCTTGGTTTATAGTAGAGCCCAGGCGTAATTAAATAACGACTCGTATATATGACGTTTGAAATCATATTTGTGCTTTTAGCGTTGCTGGGCATGGTGATAGCCCTGGTTCTGGATAAAATGCGTCCGGGGATGGTGCTCTTTTCGGTGGTGGTACTGTTTCTCTGTGCTGGAATCCTGACACCTAAAGAAATGCTGGAAGGATTTAGCAATAAGGGTATGATTACGGTTGCCATGCTGTTTCTGGTCAGTGAGGGGATTCGCCAGTCCGGTGCGTTGGGGCAGCTTATCAAGAAACTCCTGCCACAAGGTAAAACCACCGTTTTCAAAGCGCAACTCCGAATGCTGCCTACGATTTCCTTTATTTCGGCTTTCTTGAATAATACTCCTGTCGTTGTAATTTTTGCTCCGATTATAAAACGTTGGGCTGAGTCGGTAAAGCTTCCGGCTACTAAATTTCTGATTCCTTTGTCCTATGTGACGATTCTGGGAGGTATCTGTACTTTAATCGGCACTTCCACCAATCTGGTGGTACACGGTATGATACTGGATGCTGGTTATGAGGGATTTACTATGTTTGAACTTGGGAAAGTCGGTATTTTTATTGCAATAACCGGTATTATCTATCTGTTCCTGTTTTCTTCCAGACTATTGCCCGATGTCCGTAAAGATGCGGTGAAACCGGATGATGAACCGGAAGAACATAGTGATCTGCATAGGGTAGAGGCTGTCTTGGGTCCTCGTTTTCCGGGTATCAACAAGAAACTGAAGGATTTTAACTTTAAACGTCATTATGGCGCTGAAGTGAAAGAGATAAAGCGTAACGGCCAGAGTTATGTGCAGGATTTGGAGAATGAGTATTTCCGGGAAGGTGATACTTTAGTGGTAATGGCTGATGATTCTTTTGTGCAGACGTGGGGTGAATCTTCTGTCTTCGTGATGCTTGCCAACGGTAAGGATACGGAGCCTGTTGCAAGTAAAGGCAAACGTTGGTTTGCCCTTGCCCTGCTGATTCTGATGATAACCGGAGCTACGGTTGGCGAACTGCCTGCAGTGAAAGAGGCTTTTCCGGATATCAAACTGGATATGTTCTTTTTCGTGTCCGTTACGACCATTCTAATGGCATGGACAAAAATCTTTCCGGCCCGTAAATATACCAAATATATATCGTGGGATATCCTGATAACGATTGCCTGTGCTTTTGCCATCAGCAAGGCAATGGTAAACTCCGGAGTGGCGGATGCTGTGGCTAAATATATCATTGGACTGACGGATCATTACGGGCCTGCGGTGTTGCTGGCTGTTATGTTTGTCATTACCAACCTGTTTACCGAACTGATAACGAATAATGCCGCCGCTGCACTTGCTTTTCCGTTGGCGCTTTCCATTTCATCGCAACTGGGCGTAAGTCCGACACCTTTCTTTGTGGTTATCTGTATGGCTGCATCGGCAAGTTTTTCGACGCCTATCGGTTATCAGACCAACCTGATAGTACAAGGTATCGGCAATTATAAATTTACGGATTTCGTCCGCATCGGACTTCCGTTGAATATTATCACTTTTCTTATATCCATATTCCTTATTCCCTTAATATGGCCATTTTGATTGAATTATGACAGAAAATAATATATATCCTATTTTTGACAGAATGTTGTCGAGGCAAGACAAAGAAGAGCTTCTGAAACAACATAGCGTGATGATTTGGTTTACCGGGCTGAGCGGGTCGGGTAAGAGTACGATAGCTATCGCTTTGGAACGTGAGTTGCATAAACGCGGATTGCTTTGCCGTATTTTGGACGGAGACAATATCCGCAGCGGCATCAATAACAATTTGGGCTTTACGGAAGCCGACCGCATAGAGAACATCCGCCGTATAGCCGAGGTTTCCAAATTGTTTGTAGATACGGGCATTATAACGATTGCAGCCTTTATCAGTCCCAGCAACGACATCCGCGAAATGGCGGCGAATATTATCGGGAAGGATGATTTTCTGGAAGTGTACGTCAGTACACCCATTGAGGAATGCGAACGCAGGGATGTAAAAGGCTTGTATGCAAAGGCACGCCGCGGAGAAATTAAAAACTTCACGGGTATTTCCGCGCCATTCGAGGCTCCTGCACATCCGGCATTGACACTGGATACATCTGCGTTGAGCCTGAAAGAATCCGTCAATAAATTATTGGAATTAATTTTACCGAGAATTCAGAAGAAATAATATAGCATGAAAGAAGAATATAAACTGAGCCATTTGAAAGAACTCGAAGCAGAGTCTATTCATATTATCCGCGAAGTGGCTGCGGAATTCGAGAATCCGGTGATGCTGTATAGTATCGGCAAGGACTCATCGGTTATGGTACGTCTGGCCGAAAAGGCTTTTGCTCCGGGTAAGGTTCCTTTCCCGTTGATGCATATCGACTCTAAGTGGAAGTTCAAGGAGATGATTCAATTCCGTGACGAGTATGCCAGGAAGTATGGCTGGAACCTGATTGTAGAGAGCAATATGGAAGCTTTTGAAGCAGGTGTAGGACCTTTTACGCATGGTAGTAAAGTGCATACGGACTTGATGAAGACACAGGCACTGCTGCACGCATTGGATAAATATAAATTCGATGCGGCTTTCGGTGGCGCCCGTCGGGATGAAGAGAAGTCGCGCGCAAAGGAACGTATCTTCTCTTTCCGTGATAAGTTCCATCAGTGGGATCCGAAGAACCAGCGTCCGGAATTGTGGGACATATACAATGCGCGTGTCCATAAGGGAGAAAGTATCCGTGTGTTCCCGTTGAGCAATTGGACGGAACTGGATATCTGGCAATATATCCGTCTGGAGAATATTCCTATCGTACCTTTGTATTTTGCCAAGGAACGTCCTTGCGTGGAGATTGACGGCAATCTGATTATGGCTGATGACGACCGCTTGCCGGAACAGTATCGCGAGAAGATTGAAATGCGTATGGTGCGTTTCCGTACGTTGGGTTGCTGGCCGCTGACCGGGGCTGTAGAAAGCAGTGCCGATACAATCGAGAAGATTGTGGAAGAGATGATGACTACCACCAAGAGCGAACGTACCACCCGCGTTATCGATTTCGACCAGGAAGCAAGTATGGAGCAGAAGAAACGTGAAGGATACTTCTAATGAAATTAAGAATTAAAAATTGAGAATTAAGAAATGGATGATTCAAGACTTGATATAAAGGCTTTCCTTGATAAAGACGAACAGAAAGATTTGCTTCGTTTTCTTACTGCCGGTTCGGTGGATGATGGGAAGTCTACGCTTATCGGACGTCTGTTGTTCGATAGTAAGAAATTGTATGAAGACCAGTTGGATGCGTTGGAGCGCGACAGCAAACGTATGGGTAATGCCGGTGACCACATCGACTATGCCTTGCTGTTGGACGGTTTGAAGGCGGAGCGTGAGCAGGGCATTACTATCGACGTGGCCTATCGCTACTTCTCCACGAATAATCGTAAGTTCATCATTGCCGACACTCCGGGACACGAACAGTATACGCGTAACATGATTACCGGCGGCTCTACCGCTAATCTGGCGATTATTCTGGTAGATGCCCGCACGGGGGTCATCACGCAGACGCGCCGCCATACTTTCCTTGTATCTTTGCTGGGTATCAAGCATGTGGTGCTTGCCGTCAATAAGATGGACTTGGTGGACTTTTCCGAAGAGCGTTTCAATGAAATTGTAGGCGAGTACAAGAAGTTTATCGCTCCGTTGGGCATCCCCGATGTGACTTGCATCCCGCTTTCTGCGCTTGACGGTGACAATGTGGTGGAGAAGTCGGAGCGTACCCCGTGGTACAACGGTATTTCTTTGCTCGACTTCCTCGAAACCGTACCTATTGATAACGACCACAACCTGAAGGATTTCCGCTTCCCGGTACAGTATGTGTTGCGTCCCAACCTCGACTTCCGTGGTTTCTGCGGCAAGGTGGCTTCAGGTATTATCCGCAAGGGAGATGAAGTGATGGCATTGCCGTCCGGAAAGAAGTCCCGCGTCAAGAGCATCGTGACCTATGACGGGGAATTGGATTATGCTTTCCCGCCGCAGTCCGTTACCTTGACGCTCGAAGACGAGATTGACGTATCACGCGGAGAGATGCTGGTACATCCCGACAATCTTCCGATGATGGAGCGTAACTTCGAAGCCATGGTAGTGTGGATGGACGAGGAACCGATGGATGTAAACAAATCGTTCTTCATCAAGCAAACTACCAATTTGAGCCGTACGCGTATTGACAATATCAAGTATAAGGTAGATGTCAATACAATGGAGAAACTCTCCCTTGACAACGGCCGGTTGACGAAAGAGACCCTGCCGATGCAGTTGAACCAGATTGCCCGCGTAGTGTTGACTACTGCCAAGGAACTCTTCTTTGACCCTTATCAGACCAACAAAGCCACCGGTTCTTTCATCCTGATAGACCCGATAACCAACAATACCAGCGCCGTTGGTATGATTATCGACCGCGTGGAAGATAAGGATATGCATGTATCCGAAGAACTCCCTGTTCTTGACTTGCCGAAGCTGGGCATCGCTCCCGAGCATTACGAAGCTGTAGAGAAAGCCGTCAAAGAACTGGAACGTCAGGGAGTGGCAGTGATTATTAAGAAATGAAAATTAAACATTAACAAATAAGAGTCGGATGAGAATTGCGGACTGGCCCGAAAGGCTGTTCCGCAATCCTCAACTTACAATTCTCAATTAAACAAGAATGGGTTTATTAGAATTCAACAAACTGCCGATTAACACACTGGTCGGTGCAGACTGGAAAACGTTCAACGCCATTACAAAGGGACGTGAAATAGATGCCGCGTACAAAGGTAAATTCCGGTTGACAAAAGCCGTTTGCCGCATGCTTTCCATATTGGCTCCCTTGCAGGATAAACGCTATGAGAAGCTGTTGGCGGACAAACCGCTGGAGCACGACCCTGTATTTATCCTCGGTCACTGGCGTAGCGGAACAACTTTCGTGCATAATGTGTTCTCTTGCGACAAGCATTTCGGCTATAACACAACGTATCAGACCGTATTTCCGCATCTGATGATGTGGGGACAGCCTTTCTTCAAGAAAAACATGAGCTGGCTGATGCCCGACAAGCGTCCCACGGACAATATGGAGCTGGCGGTAGACCTGCCGCAGGAGGAAGAGTTTGCGTTGGCGAACATGATGCCTTATACCTATTATAACTTCTGGTTCTTGCCCAAGCATCAGCAGGAGTATGCCGACAAGTATCTGTTGTTCGACGATATAAGCGAGGCGGAGTTGAAGGTGTTTGAGGAAACATTTACCAAACTCATCAAGATTTCCTTGTGGAATACGCACGGTACGCAGTTTCTCAGCAAGAACCCGCCGCATACCGGACGTGTGAAGGAACTGGTAAAGATGTTCCCCAATGCCAAGTTCATCTACCTGATGCGTAATCCTTATACGGTGTTCGAGAGCACGCGCAGTTTCTTCACGAATACTATCCAGCCGTTGAAGCTTCAGGATATTACTCCTGCGGAACTGGAGCAGAACATCCTGTCTGTCTATGCCAAACTTTATCATAAGTACGAGGCGGACAAGGCAAGCATTCCGGCGGGTAATCTGATTGAAGTGAAGTTCGAGGACTTCGAAGCCGATGCTATGGGAATGACGGAGCACATCTACGATGCGCTGTCCATACCCGGTTTTGCGGATGCCCGCACTGCCATCGAGCAGTATGTAGGCGGTAAGAAAGGTTATAAGAAGAATAAATATAAATATGACGACCGCACGGTGCAACTGGTTCAGGACAACTGGGGCTTTGCGCTGAAGCAGTGGAATTATGAACTTTAACTGATTGTAGGAGAATAGAGAAATGATTCGTAAAAGACTTCGAATGTTGAGTTTGCTGTCCGCAATGCTTTGCTGCGTAGCAGTATCGGCACAGCATAAGGTTGAGATGATTCCTTTCGGAAATATGGATCAATGGATTGACCGCCAGATTAAAGAATCGGGAATTATCGGCGGTGCTACCAAAAATGTGTATGCTATCGGTCCTACGGCAACTATCCGTGAAAACAAGCCGTATAAGAATATGGGCGGTTCCCCGTGGGCTACTTCCAACGTGATGGCGCGTGTGGCAGGCATCACCAAAACCAATACTTCGGTATTTCCGGAGAAGCGGGGCGACGGCTTCTGTGCCCGTATGGACACCCGTATGGAAAGCGTAAAGGTGTTCGGCATTGTGGACATTACGGTGCTGGCTGCCGGTTCCATATTTTTGGGCGATGTACACGAACCCATCAAGGGGACGAAGAATCCGCAGAAGATACTGAACTCGGGCATCCCGTTCACCAAGAAACCTATTGCCATTCAGTTTGACTATAAGGTGAAGATGTCCGACCGTGAAAAACGTGTTCATGCCACCGGTTTCAGCAAGATAACCGATGTGGAAGGAAAGGATTTCCCCGAAATGAACCTCTTTTTGCAGAAACGCTGGGAGGACAAAGACGGAAATATCTATGCCAAACGCGTGGGTACGGTAGTGGTGCGTTATTACACTACAACGGACGACTGGCGCAACAATGCCACTTATTCCATTATGTATGGCGATATAACGGGCAACCCCGAATACAAGGCGCACATGATGCGCCTGCAAGTGCAGGAACGCTATGCGGTGAACAGTAAGGGCGAAAGCGTGCCTATCAAGGAAGTGGCATGGGGAACGGAAGATGATATCCCCACACATATCCAGTTGCAGTTTACATCCAGCCATGGCGGGGCATATATCGGTTCTCCGGGCAATTCGTTCTATGTAGATAATGTGAAGTTGGTATATTGATTTCGTTCCTATACCGGCATGTGTAATTTTGCCTATGGCGAAAAACTTGTTTGATATATCAGACGGGATTTTCACCATAGGCAAAATCTTTTTTGATGCGTATGAAAAAGAGTTCAAATATAAATCGTAATTTTGTAGCCCATTATGAGTAGAATAATAGCTATTGATTACGGTAAAAAACGTACGGGCATAGCCGTCAGCGACACGTTGCAGATGATTGCCAACGGGCTTACCACTGTGCCTACCCACGAACTGCTCGCCTTTATCACGGACTATGTGGCGAAAGAACCGGTAGAGCGGATACTTGTCGGACTGCCGAAGCAGATGAATAACGAAGCTTCCGAGAACATGAAACGGATAGAGCCGTTTGTGCGTTCCTTGCAAAAGCGGTTGCCCGATATGCCGGTAGAGTATGTGGACGAGCGGTTTACTTCGGTCTTGGCGCACCGCACCATGCTGGAAGCCGGACTGAAAAAGAAAGACAGGCAGAACAAGGCGTTGGTGGACGAAATCAGCGCGACTATTATCCTGCAGACTTATCTGGAGAACAGGCGCTTCTCCTCTTTATAAATGTTTGGAAAATAATTCATAATTCATAAATTAAAGAAATGATTTTACCTGTTTATGTATACGGACAACCCGTATTGAGAAAAGTAGCGGAGGACATTACTCCTGATTATCCGAACCTGAAAGAACTGATTCAGAATATGTTCGAAACCATGGACCATGCCGATGGCGTGGGACTTGCAGCGCCGCAAATCGGTTTGCCTATCCGTGTGGTGGTTGTAGACCTGGATGTATTGTCGGAAGATTATCCCGAATATAAAGGTTTCCGTAAGGCATATATCAATGCGCATATCCTCGAAGTATCGGGCGAAGAGGTATCTATGGAAGAAGGCTGCCTGAGCCTGCCGGGCATTCACGAATCTGTGAAAAGAGGCAATAAGATACGCGTGAAGTACCTGGACGAGGACCTGGTGGAGCATGACGAGATTGTGGAAGGCTATCTGGCCCGTGTGATGCAGCATGAGTTCGACCATTTGGACGGTAAGATGTTCATCGACCATCTGTCGCCCTTGCGCAGACAGATGATAAAGGGAAAACTGAACGCCATGCTGAAAGGTAAGGCACACTGTACCTATAAGGTGAAAACCGTAAAGTAAGCAAACCATATAATAAGGTATAAAAGGCTCAAAAAATATAAAAAGTCTTCGGTATATCCTGATATGTAAATGAATAAACGCTACTTTTGTTTTGTTTACAAGCATTTATAAGACAAGATGATAAAAAAGATATTGCTGGCAATTCTGTTATTGCCCACGTTGTTATATGCGCAAATCAATACGGAACGGGTGATGACCATTGCCCGCAACGCATTGTATTTCGAGGACTACGTGCTGTCTATCCAATATTTCAATCAGGTAATCAACGCGAAGCCTTATTTATACGAGCCTTATTTCTTCCGTGCGTTGGCAAAAATCAACCTGGACGATTTTCAGGGAGCGGAAGCGGATTGCGATCTGGCTATTCAGCGCAATCCTTTTGTTGTAGGCGCTTATCAGATAAGAGGTTTGGCACGTATCCGTCAGGATAAGTTCGACGGTGCGGTAGAGGACTACAAAACGGCTTTGAAGTACGACCCGGAGAATGTTGTACTTTGGCATAACCTCTCTCTTTGTCATATGCAGAAAGAGGATTTCAATGCTGCCAAAGAGGATTTGGGCAAGTTGCTCGCCATAGCTCCCCGCTATACGCGTGCGTACCTGATGCGCGGTGAGGTCAATCTCAAGCAGAACGATACGATACAGGCCTTGAAGGATTTTGATAAGGCCATTGATATGGACCGTTACGACCCCGACGGCTGGGCTGCCCGTGCCATTGTCCGTCTTCAGCAGTCCGACTACAAGGAAGCTGAAAAGGATTTGGACCAGGCGATACACCTGAGCGCACGTAATTCGGGCAACTACATAAACCGGGCTTTGGCGCGTTTCCATCAGAATAACCTGAGAGGTGCGATGAGCGACTATGACCTGGCGCTGGATATTGACCCCAATAACTTCCTCGGCCACTATAACCGGGGACTGCTGCGTGCACAGGTAGGTGACGATAACCGTGCGATAGAAGATTTCGATTTTGTGTTGAAGATGGAACCGGACAATATGATGGCAACTTTCAACCGTGGTTTGCTGCGTGCACAAACGGGCGATTACCGCGGCGCTATCAGCGACTACTCCAAAGTGATAGAAGAGTATCCTAACTTCACGGCGGGTTACTACCATCGTGCCGAGGCCCGCAAGAAGATTGGCGACCGCAAGGGAGCCGAGCAGGATGAGTTCAAGCTTATGAAGATGCAGCTTGACAAGCGCAACGGCGTGACAACCGGCGGCAATGACAAGGATGTGGCGGATAATACGGACGGCAACTCAGGAAAGGATAACGGCAAGACCCGTAAGAAGTCCGACAAGAATATGGAGAATTACCGCAAGATTGTGATTGCGGATGATTCGGAAGTGGAACAGCGTTATAAGAGCGACTACCGAGGCCGTGTGCAAGACCGTAACGTGACTATCAAGCTCGAACCTATGTATGCGCTGACCTATTATGAGAAGCTGAGCGACGTAAAACGTATTGTGCATTATCACAAGTATATAGACGAGTTGAATCACTCCAAACTGTTCCCCAAACCGTTGCGCATCACCAATATGGAGTCGCCTCTGACAGAAGAGCAGGTACGTTTCCACTTCGCATTGATAGACGCCCATACATCGGATATTGTAGCAGACGAAAAAAATGCCGGAAAGCGGTTTATGCGCGGTTTGGATTTCTATCTGGTGCAGGACTTTGCAAGTTCCATAGACGATTTTACGCAGAGTATCCTGCTGGATGATACTTTCTTCCCGGCATACTTCATGCGTGCTTTGGTGCGCTACAAGCAGTTGGAGTACAAGAAAGCGGAAGCCGGCATGAACGAGGGTGCCGTTTCCGGTGCGCAAGAAGTAAAGAAGGCGGAAGTAACGGCAATGGATTACGATATTGTGAAAAATGATTTGGATCATGTCATCCAATTGGCGCCCGATTTTGTTTACGGTTATTATAACCGCGGCAATGTATTGTCGCTGCTGAAAGATTACCGTGCGGCATTGGCGGATTACGACAAGGCAATCGGACTGAATCCCGATTTTGCCGAAGCCTATTTCAACCGTGGCTTGACGCATATCTTCCTGGGCAATAACAGACAGGGGATTTCTGATTTGAGCAAGGCAGGCGAATTGGGTATCGTTTCCGCTTACAATATTATCAAGCGTTTTACGAATACGCAACAGTAACATTTTTTTGCTAAAAAATAGAATATCAATAAAGAATTAGCTATTTTTGCGTTCTGAAAATTGAATTATACATAGCATTATGATAAAGATAACATTTCCAGACGGCTCCGTTCGCGAATACAACGAAGGAGTAACAGGACTGCAAATAGCAGAAAGCATTAGTTCACGTTTGGCACAGGATGTACTGGCTTGTGGCGTGAACGGAGAAGTTTATGATTTGGGGCGTCCTATCAATGAAGACGCTGAAGTGGTTCTCTATAAATGGGAAGACGAACAAGGCAAGCATGCCTTCTGGCATACCAGCGCCCACTTGCTGGCGGAAGCTTTGCAGGAGTTGTATCCGGGCATACAGTTCGGTATCGGTCCGGCCATTGAGAACGGTTTCTATTACGATGTGGATCCGGGAGAGACTGCTATCAAGGAAGCCGACCTGCCCGCTATCGAAAAGAAAATGGCGGAACTGGCAGCCAAGAAAGAAGCGGTTGTCAGAGAGAGCATTTCAAAGACGGATGCCTTGAAGATGTTCGGCGATCGCGGCGAAACTTATAAATGTGAGCTGATTTCCGAACTGGAAGACGGTCACATCACTACGTATACGCAGGGTGCGTTTACCGACTTGTGCCGTGGTCCTCACCTGATGACTACCGCGCCTATCAAGGCTATCAAGCTGACTTCCGTTGCCGGTGCTTACTGGCGGGGACAGGAAGACCGCAAGATGATGACACGTATCTACGGTATCACTTTCCCGAAGAAGAAAATGCTGGATGAGTATCTCGTATTGCTGGAAGAGGCCAAGAAGCGCGACCACCGTAAAATCGGCAAGGAGATGGACTTGTTCATGTTCTCCGATACGGTAGGCAAGGGACTTCCGATGTGGTTGCCGAAAGGTGCTGCATTGCGTATCCGCCTGCAGGAGTTCTTGCGCCGCATTCAGGCCCGTTACGATTATCAGGAAGTAATGTGTCCGCCTATCGGCAACAAGCTGCTGTACATCACTTCCGGACACTATGCCAAGTATGGTAAGGACTCGTTCCAGCCTATTCATACGCCGGAAGAAGGTGAAGAGTACTTCCTCAAACCGATGAACTGTCCTCATCACTGTATGATTTACAAGAACTCACCCCGTTCTTATAAAGACCTGCCTTTGCGTCTGGCAGAGTTTGGTACGGTTTGCCGTTACGAGCAGAGCGGTGAGCTTCACGGCTTGACCCGTGTACGCAGCTTTACGCAAGACGACGCGCACATCTTCTGCCGTCCCGATCAGGTGAAGGATGAGTTCCTGCGCGTAATGGACATTATCTCAATTGTATTCCAGTCTATGCACTTCGAGAACTTTGAAGCACAGATTTCTCTGCGCGACAAGGTGAACCGCGAGAAGTATATCGGTAGCGATGAAAACTGGGAGAAGGCAGAACAGGCTATTATCGAGGCTTGTGAAGAAAAGGGACTGAAAGCCAGAGTGGAATATGGTGAAGCTGCTTTCTACGGTCCTAAACTGGACTTTATGGTTAAGGATGCTATCGGCCGCCGTTGGCAGTTGGGTACCATTCAGGTAGATTACAACCTGCCCGAACGCTTCCAACTGGAATATACGGGAGCCGACAACCAAAAGCACCGTCCGGTAATGATTCACCGTGCTCCGTTCGGTTCTATGGAGCGTTTCGTAGCCGTGCTTATCGAGCATACTGCCGGCAAGTTCCCGTTGTGGCTGACTCCGGACCAGGTGGCTATCCTGCCTATCAGCGAGAAGTTCAATGATTATGCTCAGGAAGTGAAAGACTACCTGAAGAGATACGATGTCCGTGCCATTGTGGATGAGCGTAACGAAAAAATCGGACGTAAGATTCGTGACAACGAAATGAAGCGTATTCCGTACATGCTGATTGTTGGCGAGAAAGAAGCTGAAAATAGAGAAGTTTCCGTCCGCAAGCAAGGCGAAGGCGACCAGGGAACCATGAAATTTGAAGATTTTGCTAAAAAAGTGAACGAAGAAGTTCAAAATATGATAAATAAATGGTAACTTTGCGCCCAATTGTAAAAGCATAGCATACATACGATGTTCTAAAGACCGCTTTTACTTAACAAAAAAATAATTTGGTAGTAATAAACAAGAAACAAACTGGAAGTAAACGTTATTTAATGAAGAATGACAGCTTAAAAGGGCAACATCGGATTAATGAGCAAATCCGTGCCAAAGAAGTCCGCATTGTGGGCGATGAGGTGGAACCTAAAGTATATCCGATAGCTCAGGCCTTGAAAATGGCCGAGGAAATGGAAGCAGATCTCGTGGAGATTTCTCCGAATGCACAACCCCCTGTTTGTCGTATTATTGATTACTCTAAATTTCTTTATCAGTTAAAGAAGCGTCAGAAGGAGCAGAAGGCGAAGCAGGTTAAGGTAAATGTGAAGGAAATACGTTTCGGTCCTCAGACAGATGACCATGACTATAACTTCAAACTGAAACATGCCAAAGGCTTTTTGGAAGATGGCGATAAGGTGAAGGCATATGTGTTCTTCAAGGGTCGTTCAATTCTGTTCAAGGAGCAAGGTGAAGTATTGCTGCTGCGTTTTGCCAATGATTTGGAAGACTATGCAAAAGTAGACCAGATGCCGGTTCTGGAAGGAAAAAGAATGATTATTCAGCTTTCTCCGAAGAAAGGCGCAACTCCGAAAAAGCCTGCCGCACCGAAGCCGGCAGCAGCTACGACCGAAGACAAAAGCGAAGACTAAAGAAATGAGTAACGCCGCAGGTATAGTGCGTTGCCATATAATTAAATAATTTAAAAATAAGTAAGATGCCAAAGATGAAGACTAACTCCGGTTCTAAAAAGAGATTTACTCTTACCGGAACAGGTAAAATCAAAAGAAAGCACGCTTTTCACAGTCACATTCTGACTAAGAAAACCAAGAAGCAAAAGAGAAATCTGTGTTACTCTACAACCGTTGATATAACGAATATGAGCCAGGTTAAGGAACTCTTAGCTATGAAGTAATCAAAAGCGTACGAAGTATTATTAAAGTTATTAACCGAATGCATTAGCTTTAAGTCCGTTGCGTGAAGTATCGGCGCTAACATTCAAAAACAAGTAAAACTATGCCAAGATCAGTAAATCATGTTGCTTCTAAAGCAAGAAGAAAGAAAATTTTGAAATTGACCAGAGGTTACTTTGGTGCAAGAAAGAACGTTTGGACCGTTGCCAAGAATACTTGGGAAAAAGGTTTAACTTATGCGTTCCGTGACCGTAAGAATAAGAAAAGAAACTTCCGCGCTTTGTGGATTCAACGTATCAACGCTGCTGCACGTCTGGAAGGTATGTCTTATTCCAAACTGATGGGTGCTCTGCACAAAGCTGGTATCGAAATCAACCGTAAGGTTTTGGCTGATTTAGCAATGAATCATCCGGAAGCTTTCAAGGCTATTGTAGCTAAAGCAAAAGTTGCATAAGCCGGGGTAAAAGAATAAACCTGCAAGGCGCTGATTACGAATACGTAATCGGCGCTTTTTGTTTTTGACAGTATTGTGGAAATGTGAAAACATCAGATACAGGCAAACAATTTTCTTGTTTTTCTTGTTTCTTTCGTAGAAACTCACTACCTTTGAAGTAGAAAAAATAGCCGCATTGATTGGATCGGGAAACTCATCAATTCTAATGAAATACCGAGACAAGCTTCAGTTCTCAATGGCGGGCCACGCCCTTCGGGGTAACTTTTGAGTCGGTGGATTACAAAGAGGACGAGCACTCAAATCATGTCATACGGAGTTTCATCACATCATCGGTGCGGCTTTCTATAAAAGAGGAACGGTAGGGATATTCAGTAAATGTCCCTAAAAAATAAGATGGCATATGAAGATGATAGGACATGACCACTTCATATGCCATTCTTATTGCCATTTTTCGGTGCTTTCTCACATAATTCTATCCGACAGGACATGACGTTCCGGAAGAAGTCTGATGACCTCTTCTGATTCTGTGAGTAACATCATATCATGCTGCTTTAGCTGTTTTGTTTCTGATTTTTTCTATCATCAGTATGGCATTTGCCGTATGTATTCCAAAGAAAATCCACAGTATTTCCGTCTTCCTGTTTCTGGCCTTTATCCTTGAGAGCGAGTAATGTTGCTTCTGAGTGCCGAAGCTTCCTTCAAGCCGTGTGGCCCTTTCTTTTGAGAGTTCGCTTCTAAGC
>CDZU01020698.1_pt1 | contig 15474 bp, 9 predicted proteins | sample 557441 | NCBI WGS metagenome assembly CDZU01 (sample SAMEA3182114, study PRJEB8094) | gut metagenome | biome: human; feature: gut; material: Stool; isolation source: human stools | place: Canada | collected 2013-06-10
TTCGTGGACGTGGGGCTAGAACGAACGGCCTTCCTTCACGTGGCCGACATTGCGGAGGCGCATCGCGAGGGCGAGAAGCCCGCGCCCATCGAGACGATCCTTCACGAAGGCCAGTCCCTCATGGTGCAGGTCGCCAAGGATCCCATCGGCACCAAGGGCGCCAGACTGACGACGACCGTTTCGCTCGCGGGCCGCAAGCTCGTCTATCTGCCCAGAGACAACCACATCGGCGTCTCCCAGCGCATTGAGGACGCAGAGCTTCGCGAATCACTTCGCGCCATGATGACGGAGCTTCGTCCAGAAACCGAAAAGGGCGGCTACATCATCCGCACGAGCGCCGAAGAGGGCGCGACCGAGCAGGAGTTCAAGGATGACATGGCCTATCTAGGCCGTCTGTGGACCGACATTCACGAGCTCGCGAGGCGAAGCACCGGACCGAAGCTCCTCTATCAGGATCTGTCGCTTGCCCAGCGCGTGCTCCGCGACATGGTTCATCAGGACACGCAGACCGTCGAGGTCGACAGCCGCGAGAACTACGAGGCCCTGCTGAACTTTGCAAGCCGCTTTGTGCCTGCGGCGAAGGACAGGCTCACCCTCTACAGGGGCGAGAGGCCGCTTTTCGAGCTGCACGGCATCGAGACCGAAATCGAGCATGCGCTTGAGCGCAGGGTTGACCTGAAGAGCGGCGGCTATCTGGTCTTCGACCAGACGGAGGCCATGACGACGATCGACGTCAATACGGGCGGCTACGTCGGCAAGCGAGACTTCAGCGACACGGTCTTCAAGACGAACCTCGAGGCTGCGCAGACCATCGCGCGCCAGCTGCGCCTGAGAAATCTCGGCGGCATCATCATCGTCGACTTCATCGACATGAGCTGCGACGAGCACCGCGAGGCGGTTCTTGCCGAACTTCGCCGTTCGGTCTCAACCGACCGCACCCGCATGACGGTGAGCAACTTCACCGAGCTCGGTCTCGTCGAGATGACGCGAAAGCGCACCCGCGAGTCGCTTGCACACGTCCTCTGCGAACCTTGTCCCATGTGCGGCGGCAGGGGAGAGGTCCGCACGGCGCGCACCGTCTGCTACTCGATCATGCGTGAGATCGTGAGGCTCTGCAAGCAGTATCAGGAGACGAAGGAATTTCACATTCAGGCGAGCCAGACCGTCATCGACATGCTGCTCGAGGAGGAGTCGCAGGCGCTCGAGCTTCTGCAGGCCTTCGTCGAAAAGCCCGTGCATCTTGAGGTGGAGCCGAGCTACACCCAGGAACAGTTTGACGTGATTCTCGCCTGAGGACCTTCGCATGACGGAAAGCGCTACCTTCTACTGGTATGACTTCGAAACCTTCGGCCTCGACTGCCGCAGGGACAGGCCCGCGCAGTTTGCAGGCATTCGGACGGACATGGACCTTAATCCGCAGGGAGATGGGGACGTGTTTTATTCCAGGCCTTCGGGAGACTATCTGCCCAGCCCCGAGAGCTGTCTTCTGACGGGGATGACGCCGCAGATCTGCGAGGAAAGGGGTATTCCCGAGAGCGAGTTTGCGGGCGAAGTCTGGAGTCGGCTCAACAGGCCCGGAACAATCAGCATCGGGTACAACACGTCCGGCTTCGACAACGAGGTCGCGCGCTTCCTTTTCTGGCGCAATTTTCTCGATCCGTATTCCCATCAGCACAGGAACGGATGTTCATGCTGGGACCTGTACCCGCTTGTCTGCGCAGTCTGGGCGCTTCGGGGGGATGGCATCAAGTGGCCGCTCAGAAAGGATGTGGACCCCGAAAGCAATGATGAAAAGAGCGTCAGCTTCAGGCTGGAGTGTCTGAGCAAGGCCAACGGGATCGTGCACGCACATTCGCATGAGGCCTTGAGTGACGCAATGGCCACGCTGGGACTGGCGGCGCTCATCCGCAAAACGGAACCCAGACTTTGGAAGTGGGCGCTGGAAAACCGCAGCAGGGAGGCTGTGAAGGCGGCCGTGACGAAGGGGCCCGTCGTCTGGATCTCTCCGAAGTTCGGGCAGGCAAGAGGCTTTCTGCGCATAGCAGCCCGAATCCCGTTCCTAGGAGAGAGCGGTAATTTCGCGCTGATGTGGGACTTGTCCGTGGATCCGCTGATCGTGACGAAGCTGAGCGACGAAGAGATCAAGTCACGCCTTTTCGCCCGCAGGGAGGACCTTGCGGACGGCGAGGAGCCGTTGCCCGTCTACAGGCTCGCGATGAACACCTCTCCCTTTGTCTGCGCAAGCCTCAAGGTGCTTTCTCCCGAGCGCATGGACAGGTTCGGCGTGAAGCCGCAGGAGATTCTTGCCAACTGGGAGCGCTTCAAGGAGCTTGGCAACGTGATTGCGGGAAGGCTGGCCGGACTGATGGGCAGGCGTGAAAGGCCCGCGCCGAAGGACGTTGACTTCGGACTTTATGACGGCGGCTTTGCCAGCGGACATGATGTGGAGACGATGGCTCGGGTGCGCGGAATGACGCCTGAGAGTCTTGCGAAGGGCGGCATTCATTTTGACGATGAGCGCTTCAACCAGCTGCTCGTGCGCTATCGCGCCCGAAACTGGCAGGAGACGCTCAATGATGAAGAACGCAGCCAGTGGACGGATTTTTGCCGATCCAGATTGATGGACGGAGCCGACGGCGCTCTGACCGTTTCGGCCTATTTTGATGAAATCGACCGCCTGCAGGAGAGCACTTTGGAAGATGAAGAAAAGCAGCTCGTGTTGGAGGCGCTTTACGAATGGGGCGAGCGTGCGGGTGAAGCCTGCGCGTTCTGAGTCTGTTGAAGAAGGAGACGGTTATGAAGATGGACAAGACTTATGCGTGCGTTCCCTCTCTCAAGGTGGCGTTTGTCGGCCTGGGCGTCATGGGATTTCCGATGGCGGGGCATCTGAAGCTAGCCGGACATGACGTCTGTGTCTACAACCGTACGACGACCAAGGCTGAGAAGTGGGTTGAGACGTTCGGAGGCCGCATGGCGGCGACGCCGGCTGAAGCGGCTCGCGGCGCAGGTATCGTCTTCGCCTGCGTGGGCAACGACGACGATCTGAGAAGCGTCGTGCTTGGAGAAACGGGGGCGTTTGCCGGCATGGAGCCAGGGACGGTCTTCGTCGACCATACGACGGCAAGCGCTGCCGTGGCACGCGAGCTTGAGGCCGAAGGAGCGAGGAGGAAAATTGCCTTCATCGACGCACCGGTCTCCGGTGGTCAGACTGGCGCTGAAAACGGGTGCCTGACGGTGCTCTGCGGCGGAGACGAGGCTGTATTCAGGCGCGTTGAGCCTGTGCTTGACGCATATGCGGGCGCGGTGACTTACTTCGGACCGTCTGGTTCAGGTCAGCTCGCCAAGATGGTCAACCAGATCTGCATTGCAGGCTGTGTACAGGGACTCTCCGAAGCTATCGCCTTTGGCATGAATGCCGGGCTTGACATGCCGAAGGTCATCGAGGCCCTGAGCTCAGGCGCCGCATCTTCCTGGCAGATGATGAACCGCGGCAGGACGATGGTGAAGGGTGAGTTCGACTTCGGGTTTGCTGTCGACTGGATGCGCAAGGATCTTGGCATTGTCAAGGATGAGGCGGCCCGCAACGGCTCGGAGATTCCCGTCACGAGGATGGTCGACGGCTTCTACGAAGAGGTTCAGAAGGCGGGCGGCGCCCGCTGGGATACGTCAAGCCTCATTACACGCCTTCCCAGGCCGTAGGCGACGGGGGAGTGACGAATCCGCGTTCGTCAGCCTCCCGGGGTTTGCGGCTACAATACACAGATTACCTTCATTGAATTCGGATTAGATCAATGTCTTCTGAAACCGAAGCACCTGTCGCCGAAGCGCAGGTCACCAACTTTATTCGAAACATCATCGACGACGATCTGGCCCGCGGCGCCAACCTGCCCCGATTCTGGTGCGGGCATCCCGCGCCCTATGCCGAGCAGCTCGAAAAGGGCGAGCCCGACGCGGCCCGCATCCGCACGCGCTTCCCGCCGGAGCCCAACGGCTATCTGCACATCGGCCATGCCAAGAGCATCTGTCTGAACTTCGGCCTTGCTCGTGACTACGGCGGCGCCTGCCATATGCGCTTTGACGACACCAATCCCGTCAAGGAGGATCAGGAATACGTCGACGGCATCATGGACAGCGTCCGCTGGCTCGGCTTCGACTGGAAGTTCGGCAATGAAACGAACCTCTACTTTGCGAGCTCGTACTTCGACGACATGTTCCGCTTTGCCGAGCATCTGATCCGCACGGGCTATGCCTATGTGGATGAACAGACTGCAGACGAAATGCGCGAAAACCGCGGCACGCTCAAGGAACCGGGCAAGAATTCGCCCTACCGCGACCGCTCGGCCGAGGAGAATCTGAAGCTCTTCCATGAAATGCGCGACGGCAAGCATCCCGAAGGCTCCATGGTGGTTCGCGCCAAGATCGACATGGCGAGCCCCAACATCAATCTTCGCGACCCCGCCATCTACCGCATCCGCTTTGCCGATCATCATGCGACGGGCGACAAGTGGTGCGTGTATCCGATGTACACCTTCGCGCACCCGATCGAGGATTCGCTCGAAAACATCACGCACTCCATCTGCACGCTGGAGTTCGAGGATCAGCGCGCGTTCTACAACTGGGCTCTTGAGCGCATCATTCCGCTTCTGCGCACGCCGCAGTACGAGGAGGCCCTCAAGGTGATTCGTGCGATGGCCGATGGTGAGGACGATCGCGCCATGGCCTTTGTCAAGGCCGCTTTCGAAAGCCGCGCCAAGCTGGGCGGCAGCTTGCCCGAAGAGGGCGTGGCCCGTCTGATGCAGGCGTGGGAGAACGGCCTGCCCGAGACGATCAAGGACGAAACGGTCACGCAGTTCTTTGCTACGCTGCTTTGCTTCCCCGAGAACTTCACACCGCTCATGCAGGCGGCACTTGACGTGGTTCGTCCGAACTTCTTCTTGCTCTCGCATCAGTATGAGTTCAACCGCCTGAATCTGACGTATGTCGTCGTGAGCAAGCGCAAGCTCATTCAGCTCGTGCAGGAAAAGTATGTCGACGGCTGGGACGACCCCCGCATGCCGACCATCGTCGGTCTGCGTCGCCGCGGCTTTACGCCGAAGAGCCTGCAGAACTTTGCTGAACGCTGTGGCGTCTCCAAGGTCTCCGGCGGCTGGATCGACTATTCCGTGCTGGAACAGTGCCTGCGCGAGGATCTTGAAGAACGCGCCGAGCGCCGCGTTGCCGTGCTTCGCCCGCTCAAGCTCATCATCGACAACTATCCTGAAGGTCAGACCGAGGAGCTTGAGGCCAACAATCATCCGCAGAAGCCCGAAATGGGCACGCGCAGGATCTCGTTCTCGCGCGAACTGTGGATCGAGGAAGGCGACTTCGCCGAAGTCCCGCCCAAGGGTTTCCGCCGTTTGACGGTGCCTGCCGACGGCACGCCCGCCAAGCCCGTTCGCCTGCGCTACGGCTATGTGATCGTGCCGACCTCGTTCGAAAAGGACGAGTCCGGCCGCGTGACCGCGGTTCATGCCGAGTATCTCCCAGAGACGCGCTCCGGTTCGGAGGGCTCCATGTCCGTCAAGACGAAGGCGACGATCCACTGGCTTGATGCAAAGACGGCTGTTCCTGCCGAAATCCGCGTCTATGACCGACTCTTCAACGTGCCACATCCGGACGAAGGCGAGGGCAGCTTCCTTGACCGTCTCACGCCCGATTCGAAGACGGTGCTTTCGTCCTACGTCGAGCCTGCAGCCGCTGCGGCCGCCCGTGATGACAAGTTCCAGTTCGAGCGCAACGGCTATTTCGTGGCCGATCGTGAGGATCACACGGCTGAAAAGCCTGTCTTCAATCTGGCCGTCGGCCTGAAGGATTCCTGGGGCAAGTAATGCCCTGAATCGTCGGATTGCCGAAGAGGGGCGGGGCTGATGCTCCGCCCTTGTTGTCTCGGCACCTCGTGTTTTGTTCTGTTGACATCATGAAAACCAAACGTTTCAAAACATCTCTGACTGCCGTTCTGCTGGCTCTGGGGCTTTCATCCGCTGCGCCGATTCTCTCGGCTGAAGGAGGGGGCGCCGAGGCTCCTCAGACTGCGGAGCCCCGGGAATACGCTCTTGAGCGTCATACGCTTCACATGGGCACTCTCATCAACGCGAAACTCTTCGGTGCTACGCCGGAGGCTGTCAAGCATTACGCGATCGTCTTCGAGGACAAGGTGACGGACTATGACGATCTGATGTCGGTCCACAAGGATACTCCTCTCAATGAGGTCAATCGCCGCGCTGGTGAGCCCGTCGAAGTGCCTTGTGAAATCGCCGACATGACGAAGCAGGCGCTTGCCATTGCCGATGAGACGAACGGCGCCTTCGAGCCGATGATAGGCCCTGTCGTAAATCTCTGGAAGATCGGCTTCGGCGGCGAGCACGTGCCGTCCGATGAGGCCATTGCCGAGGCGGTCTCCAAGGTCGACCGCTCCAAGGTTCGCGTCTGGCGCGAGGGCGGGCGATGCATGATGCAGATCGCCAAGGGACAGAGCATCGACATGGGTGCCATTGCGAAGGGCTTCATCGGCCAGAGACTCTCCGACATTCTCAAGCACGAAGGCATGACGCGTGGTGTTCTCGATCTTGGCGGCAACATCGTTGCCGTGGGCGAGAAGTCGGATGGCCGCCCTTGGCGCATCGGCATCCAGCATCCCGCGGAGTCCCGCGGCGGTTATTTTGCCGTGGCCTCGGTGAAGGATGAAAGCGTGATCACGTCAGGCGCCTACGAACGCTACTTCGAGGAGAACGGCAAGCGCTACTCCCATATTCTGGATCCGAAGACGGGGCGGCCTGCGAAGACTGACATTTCGTCCGTGACGATCATTGATCGCGACGGCGCACGAGCGGACGCGCTTTGCACGGCTCTCTTTGCGATGGGCTGGGATCGTGCGGAGGCTTTCCTGCGCACCCATCCCGAGCTGAAGGCGCTGGTGATGCACGCTGACATGAAGCAGGCGGTGATGACACCTGCGGCGGCTTCGTCCGTGACGTCCGCCGATCCCTCGGTTAAACTCACCGTTTTGAAGTAACCCTGCAGAGCATTGTTTTAGGTCATGACTGAGCCCCGTTTCGTTCATCTTCGTCTTCACTCCGAGTATTCCGTCACGGACGGACTCGTGCGCATCGACCCCGCCATTCACAAGACTCTTGAAATGGGCGGGGTGGCGCTCGGCATTACGGACCTGATGAACGTCTTCGGCGGCCTGCGCTTTTACACGCATGCGCTCTCCGCCGGTCTCAAGCCCATCCTCGGCTGCGACGTCAAGATCAAGAACAACAAGTTCCCCGACAATCCCTACAGGATGACGTTCTACTGCATGAACCACACGGGGTACCACTCCCTGTGCGTTCTGCTCACCAAGGCGTTTCTGGAGGGACAGGATCCGTATCGCGGCCAGATCTGTGACGAATGGCTTGATGTGCCCGGTGCCACGGACGGCCTCCTCGCACTGACGGGCGGCCCCAAGGGACGCCTGTCGCAGCTCATTGACACGGGCAGCGAGCGTCAGGCGGGCGGCATTGTCGGACGCTGGAAGAAGCTCTTTCCGAACCGTCTCTACATCGAACTCCAGCGTGCCAACAGACCGAAGGACGAAAATCAGAATGCCTTCCTTGTGACGGTGGCCTCTAGATTTGACGTTCCGGTTGTGGCGACTCATCCCGTTCAGTTCCTCGAGCCGCAGGACTTCGAGGCGCACGAAGTGCGCTGCTGCATTGCGGGCGGCTTCACGATCACCGACCCTCGTCGCGACAAGAGCTATACGCGCGAGCAGTACCTGAAGAGCGAGGAGCAGATGTGCGAGCTCTTCAAGGACGTTCCGAGCGCGCTGGCCAATTCCGTCATCATCGCGAAGCGCTGCAATCTTGACGGGGTGCTTTCGAAGCCGCAGCTGCCGCTCTTCCCGACGCCGGACGGCATGAGTCTGGACGACTACATGGACCATCTCTCCCGTGAGGGTCTGGAGAAGCGTCTGGCCTTCCTTTATGACGACGAGAAGGTGAGGGACGCCAAGCGCCCGGAATACGTGGAGCGTCTTGACTATGAGCTCGGCATCATCAAGAAGATGCAGTTCCCGGGCTACTTCCTCATCGTTCAGGACTTCATCAACTGGTCGAAGACCCACGGCGTGCCCGTGGGCCCGGGACGAGGTTCGGGCGCAGGTTCGCTTGTCGCCTATTCGCTCGGCATTACGGACCTTGATCCGCTCAAGTTCGACCTTCTGTTCGAACGCTTCCTGAATCCTGAGCGCGTGTCCATGCCTGACTTTGACGTGGACTTCTGCCAGTACAACCGCGACCGCACGATCGAATACGTGAAGGAGACGTACGGTGCGGACGCCGTGAGTCAGATCGCGACCTTCGGCACGCTGGGTGCCAAGGCAGTCGTGCGTGACGTTGCACGCGTGCTCAACGTCCCCTTCTCGAAGGCGGACCGTCTGGCCAAGCTCATTCCGATGCAGCCCGGCAAAAACGTCACGCTTGATGATGCCATCAAGGAGGTGCCCGAGTTCCGCGAGGCGATTGAGAGCGACGACGAGTACAAGGAACTCATGCGTGTGGCAAAGGGACTTGAGGGCATCACCCGCAACCTCGGCATGCACGCGGGCGGCGTGCTGATCGCTCCGGGGGCGCTTACGGATTTCTGTCCGCTCTACAACTCCGATGGCGCTCCCGAAAATACGATCAGCCAGTTCGACAAGAAGGACGTGGAGAACGTCGGTCTCGTGAAGTTCGACTTCCTAGGGCTTACGACGCTCTCCATCCTTGCGAAGTGCAAGGAGTACATCGACAAGCTCTATCCCGAAAGGGAATTCGAGTTGGAGCGCATTCCCGTCACAGACGAGGAGACCTACCGCTGCTTCCAGAACGCCAATACGGCCGCCGTCTTCCAGTTTGAATCGGAAGGCATGCGTCAGCTGCTGCGTCAGGCGCGTCCCGACCGTCTCGAGGATCTGGTGGCCTTGAACGCACTTTATCGCCCTGGTCCGATGGACCTGATTCCGTCCTTCATCGCCCGAAAGTTCGGGCGGGAGAAGGTGGAGTACTTGGACGAGCGCATGGCGCCCGTGCTTTCCGAAACCTACGGCATCATGGTGTATCAGGAACAGGTGATGCGTGTGGCCCAGGTGGTGGGCGGTTATTCGCTGGGCGGCGCCGACCTTCTGCGCCGCGCCATGGGCAAGAAGAACGTCGAGGAGATGAAGCGCCAGCGTGCGGTCTTCGTGAAGGGCGCAGGCGAGCGCGGCGTGAAGGCGTCGGTTGCAACCGAAATCTTCAACCTGATGGAAAAGTTCGCGGGCTACGGCTTCAACAAGTCGCATGCTGCGGCATATTCCTATGTCGCCTATCAGACGGCCTACCTCAAGACGCACTTCACGTCCTGCTTCATGGCGGCCAACCTCTGCATGGTGATGGATCAGGGCGACAAGATGAAGGCGCTTCTGGATGATGCCCGTTCCAACGGCATCGAAATTCTGCCGCCCGACATCAACCTCTCCGACTGGTTCTTCACGGCGCCAGACGAAAAGCACATTCGCTTCGGTCTTGGCGGCGTCAAGGGACTGGGCAGGCAGCAGGTTGAGGACATGATGGCGACCCGCATCAAGGACGGCCCCTTCACCGACCTGTTCGATGTGACGGCGCGTGTTTCGGGTTTGAATTCCCGCAACCTCGAGGGACTCATTCGCGTGGGTGCCTTTGACTCGCTCAATCCTGACCGCGGCTTCCTGTACGGAAACGTTTCGCAGGCCATGACGGCCGGTCAGGCCGTGGCGGCCAGCGAGGGGCAGGACAGCCTCTTCGCAGACGACGTGCAGGTCAAGCGCATCGTCAACTGGGTGGAGGCGCCGTCCTGGTCCGAACGTCGAAAGTTGAAGGAGGAGAAGGGGGCGCTCGGCTTCTGGCTTTCCGGTCATCCGTACGAGCTCTATCAGCACGAGGTGGCCCACTATACGTCGCTGGCCCTCGGACAGATTCAGCCGAGCCGCGACAGCGTGAAGCTGGCGGGCGTGGTCACGAACGTTCGTGTCGTTCAGGGCAAGCGCGGTCGCATGGGTGTGGTTCAGCTCGACGACGGCACGGCCGTGTTGGAGGTGGTCTGCTTCTCCGAAGCTTGGGAGAAGCTCAAGAACAAGTTTGCGCCGGACGATGTCGTCTGCATCGAGGGGCGCGTTCGCTATGACGAGTTCAGCAAGCGCATGTCGGTCAATGTGGAGAACGCCATGTCGCTTGATGAATTCCGTTCTGTGGCGGCGTCTTGCCTGCGTGTGGACATTGACGGTCGCGTCAAGCATGACGTCAGGCGCATCGAGAGCATTCTGAGGGGATCGGAACGCGCTACGGGCGTGACGGTGGCGCTTGACATCCGTACGAAGAAGGCGAGTGGCCGCATGTATCTGCCCTTTACGGTCGGCAATGTGGATGAACTGAGAACGGCACTTCGTAACAGCGGTGAAATTTCTGGAACCGAAATTGAATACTGATGTCTGATTAATATTGCACGAGCCGCACTTATAAGCCAGGAGATGAAATTATGAAAATTGCGTTATTGAATACTTATCGAGTAATTCAAGGAAGAGGTGGGGCAGAGAAGGTTTTCTGTGAGTTGGCTAATGGGTTTGCTCAATGTGGACATGAAGTTTTAGCTTTGGCGTATGACGAAGCTGAAGGTCGCCCGTTTTATCCATTGGATAGTCGCGTTATCTTTATGAATACGTGGTCAGGGAGGAACGTGTTGTTATCCGTAGTTGAAAAAGTGAAGACTTTTTCGTTTAGCAAAGAAATCAGAAGGGATCGTAGACGGAAGTTGTAGCAGCGAAAATTATTTATAGATAGAACCGAAAAAGTAGTCCTAGCAATTAGAGAGTTTTCTCCTGATGTTATTTTGTCTTTTCAGATTTCTTCTAGTGGATATATAAAAGATGGTGTCGGAGATATTCCTGTTGTTACCATGTTGCATGGACATCCTGATTTCTATGAAATAGAGGAAGAACAAAAGGACATACTCCGAAAGTCTCGAAGGGTTCAGGTCCTGCTGCCTCAGTATGAGGCTATATTTAAAGCGAAATTCTCCAAAGATCCTCCGGAAGTTGTCTGCATCCATAATTCAGTTCCTGTTTATAAGGAGTTATCAGATGGAATGGGTAAGAAAATTTTGCATATAGGAAGGATTGCTCCAGAGAAGAGGCAGCATTTACTAGTTGAGGCTTTTTCCCTACTTCAAAAAGACTTTCCTGATTGGACGCTCGAGTTGTGGGGAGAAAGGAGCGATCTTGAATATGATAGATTTGTTTGTGATGTTATTCGCAAATGCGGAATGAATCCTGACTCTGTCTTGAAAGGTGTGTCTTCTAATGTTGAAAATATTCTTAAATCAGGATCTATTTTTGTATTTCCCTCTTCTGTAGAGGGATTTCCTTTAGCTCTTACTGAAGCAATGTCCATGGGGCTTTGCTGTATAGGCTGTTGTGATTGCCTGAGTGTCAGTACTTTAGTGAAGGATGATTATTCTGGAATTCTGACGCAGCCAAACGGCAAAGATCTTGCTGAAGCAATAAAAAAAGCAATGACAACTCCCTCTATGAGGATCAACTTCGGAAGGAATGCATCTTCGGATATGAAAAAGTATTCAAAAGAAAGGGTTGTTGAAGAATGGATATCTTTATTCGAAGAGCTAGTGACGAGGAGACGCTAAATGGAAGTAACATCTATCATAAATTTTCACCGAGAAGATGATTATGCTGAGTGTGCATTGAAATCTCTTGAGGCTGCGTCTATATATGCAATTGAAAGAGGATGTGAGTGCAACATATTGATGATCCTGGACAGGCCTTCTGAGGTTGTCTTGGAGATAGCAAAGAGGTTTGAGGAAACGTCCCGTGTATCTTCAGCTCTTGTTATTGTGAATAATGGGTCATTGGGTTTATCTAGAAATGATGGAGTAGTCAGGGCTAGCGGTCGTTATGTGATGTTGTGTGATGGTGATGATTTATGTTCCGTTAATATGATTTTCGACTCTTGGATAGAAGTAAAGAGCTACCTTGAGGATAAGGGAAGGAGGGTTTGTTGTATTCCTGAATATATTTATGAATTTGGCAAATGGGTTTGCTTAAGAAAATTTTATTCCTCAAGGTTTTTCAATATCAGGGATTTCGCAGTCGTTCATCCTTTTTGCTCGCATTTGTTCATTGAGACTGAAATCTTGAGAAAAAATCTTTTTAGGGATCTGTCTCCGACAACAGGATTTGCTTTTGAAGATTGGGACTTAAATGTTCGTTTGATTTCAAGTGGAGTGGAGGTGGAGGTTGCAAAGGGGACGACTCTTTATTATAGAAAACATGATCAATCAATTATGGCCTCATCTGGATATATAAGACTTCCTCCGAAAAATCCTGCAATGGTCCCTCAGGCTTTTTGGGATAATAATTATATTAGAAAAGCGGAACCTCTGCCTTGTGCTTTTGTGACTAAAGGGCGTTTTAATATTTTTTCGAAGTCTTTGAAGCAAAAGGAATATTTTTCTCTTGCTGCGAAAATTGATGAGCGATTGGCTTCTTCAAGTGTTTGGAGTGAATGGAGGCCTAGTGTCCCATTACGTAATAACTTATGTAATGAAGGTGATCTTCTTAAATGTTTGAAGGTGATGGTTTCTTTGACGGGGGGGGTTGAATACGATGAGATTATATTGCTGGAGAATGGGGATAATGCTATTTCTTTGGTGAATGCTTCGAATTGTGCTCAGGAAGGTCGTTGCATAATTCGTTTGGTTGTTTATTGTGGTAATTCTATATCGTCAATGTCTTGGAGGGGTTCACTTCCTGAAAATGTTGTAGTTGTTAATTTTAGCAAGGTGTCAAAATTGCTAAGGATTAGCGAGAGGAATGAGCTTCTAATTAGATTTATATTGATTGTTTCAAATGCAAAGAGTTATCTTCGAGTTGAACCTGGTGCCTTGAAGGAGTTTATGGAAATTTATTGGGGAACATTGAGTAATGCTGTTTGCGTGACGGATTTTCATGAAAAGTATTTAGTGGATAGAAACGCGCAAGGAAAAAAGGATCTTGTAAATTCTAGAATACTTTCGTATCTTACTGATAGCGGTCTCTATAAGAAGTCTGAGCGGAAGAGTCGTCAGGAGATCGAGAAAATGGTCGGTAGAGTGGAGAATCAACTGTTGATGAGGTCTTTGCCATTGAGGAAGAAATTAAAATTTCTGTCAAGAGTTTTTGGGGTGAGCAAATGAAAAAAGCCCGCATGACAACAACGTCATGCGGGCTTATGTTTTGGGGTGGGAAATGGGACTCGAACCCACGACAACCGGAATCACAATCCGGGACTCTACCAACTGAGCTATTCCCACCAGAATTCGAATTTTGTGGCCTGCCCGGCAGGGATCGAACCTGCGACCACCTGCTTAGAAGGCAGGTGCTCTATCCAACTGAGCTACGGGCAGATCGATTGGTGTCCATGCATGTCTGGAAACTGGTCGGGGTGAAGAGATTCGAACTCCCGACATCCTGCTCCCAAAGCAGGCGCGCTACCAGACTGCGCTACACCCCGGGTAGAAGTCGAATTCTACACGAAAAAAGAAAAAATGCAACAGGAAAAAATCAGCGGGCCTGCCGGTCCTGTTCAAGGGGGCTGGACTTCTCATCGTCAGGGTTCCCGCTCGGTCTGCGGACCCGTTGGGTGCAGTGTGCGGCATCTGCTAAAACGGTACAATGACGCGTAGGAGACTCTCTCCTCTTTTGATAGGAAAAAAGGGACAAACAATGACGCAAGAACACGACAACTCCAACGATCCGCTGCATGCCAAGAAGAAGGCCTGGTCCGGCCGCTTCTCGGAACCCGTGGACGCTTTTGTGCTTCGCTATACGGCCAGCGTCGACTTTGACAAGCGCATGGCCATGGCCGACATCGACGGCTCGCTGGCTCATGCGGCCATGCTCGCCAAGGTTGGCGTGATCACCGAACAGGACCTCGCCGACATCCGCCGCGGCATGGCTCAGATCCGTGAGGAAATCATCTCCGGCGCCTTCGAATGGCAGCTTGAGCTCGAAGACGTGCATCTCAACATCGAGGCTCGTCTGACGGCCCTCATCGGCGACGCTGGCAAGCGTCTGCACACCGGTCGCTCCCGCAACGACCAGGTGGCCACCGACATCCGTCTGTATCTGCGCAGCGAAATCGACGTGATCGTCGCCCGCCTCGAACACCTTCAGGAAGTCATGGTGCATCAGGCCAAGCAGCACGCCGGCCTCATCATGCCGGGCTTCACCCACATGCAGGTCGCCCAGCCCGTTACCTTTGGTCACCACATGCTGGCTTATGTCGAAATGTTTGAGCGTGACCGTGAGCGCATGCTTGACCTTCGTCGTCGTGTCAACCGCAGCCCGCTTGGTGCCGCCGCTCTGGCCGGTACGACCTATCCGATCGACCGCGAGTACTCCGCAAGCCTGCTCGGCTTCGAAGCCGTCGCTCAGAACTCGCTCGACGCCGTTTCCGACCGCGACTTCGCCATCGAATTCTGCTCGGCCGCTGCCGTTCTGATGATGCACATCTCTCGTCTCTCCGAAGAGCTTGTGATCTGGATGAGCCAGCGCTTCGCCTTCATCAAGCTTCCCGACCGCTTCACGACGGGCAGCTCGATCATGCCGCAGAAGAAGAATCCTGACGTTCCTGAAACGGCCCGCGGCAAGGCCGGTCGCGTCTATGGTGACCTGATCGCCATGCTGACACTCATGAAGGGCACGCCGCTTGCCTACAACAAGGACTTCCAGGAAGACAAGGAACCCGTGTTTGATGCGATCGACACGGTCAAGGACACGCTCCGTGCCTTCTGCGACATGATGGCCGGCGTCGAACCGCAGGCCGATGCCATGCATCACGCTGCTCAGGCCGGCTATCCGACGGCCACCGACCTTGCCGACTACCTCGTACGTCACGGCACGCCGTTCCGTACGGCTCATGACATCGTCGGCCAGACGGTCCGCGCCGCCTCCGAACGCGGCTGTGGTCTTGAAGACCTTCCGCTCGATGTGCTCAAGAGCTTCAGTCCCGCGATTGAAGAGGACGTCTACGAAGTCCTCAAGCTCGAAGGCTCCGTCAACGCCCGCAACCATCTCGGCGGCACCGCTCCCGCTCAGGTTGCGAAGCAGGTCGAACGCTGGGAGGCGATCATCGCCGAGCGCGCCGCCAAGGCTGCCTGAGTCTGAAAGCAAGGATGCCCAAGGGCTGACCGGGTTTTAGTCCGGGGCATCCCCCAAAGAAGAGCCCGAAGTTTCGGGCTCTTCTGTTTTCTCGGCGTCGCAAGACGCAATGCCCGGAACGCATGCCCCGACGGTGCCGGTGTTCCTCAACCATTCGCACAGCAAGTAATCAGCATGGAAGACTTCATCCACACCTTGAACGCCGTCATCTGGTCGCCCGCTCTGGTGGCCTTTTGTCTGGGCGC
>CDZU01022350.1_pt1 | contig 14791 bp, 15 predicted proteins | sample 557441 | NCBI WGS metagenome assembly CDZU01 (sample SAMEA3182114, study PRJEB8094) | gut metagenome | biome: human; feature: gut; material: Stool; isolation source: human stools | place: Canada | collected 2013-06-10
ATCGCTGCCCAGGTGATCCGACAATTTCTGAATGCCGGTCTGCTGTATGAGGATGCGGTACATCATAACTGCGTCTTCGTCGGCAGGGATGAATCCGGACAGGCAAAGTACGCGGGGCTGCGTGGTACCTATGATCTGGACAGCCCCGGCTTCAAGGGAGACGCAACCGGCAGCGACAAAAACACAGGCTTCTCCCTCCCGCACGATCCGCGCTCAGATCTGGTGCTTGTCTTTGAGGCGCCCATTGACCTGATGAGTTACCTCACACTCCACAGAGACACAACCAACGCCGTTGCTCTGTGCGGACTCTATGACGGCGCACTGCAGACCTATTTGCAGGCGCATCCGGAGATCCGCCGTATTGCGCTGTGTCTGGACGCGGACGAGCCTGGGCAGAAAGCCGCCCAGCAATTACAGGAAAAGTATCAGTTACAGGGGTATGCCGTTACCGTGGAGAAACCGCGCTGCGGCAAGGATTGGAACGAATATCTGCAAAAACGTCTTTGCAGCCGGGAAAGGGGGCGATAGCCAAAAAGACATCGTTTTCAACGCGGATAAAAAACAAAAAATATAAGGAGGACCTATGAATCTGAAAAAGAACCATTATTCCCGCAGAGCGCTGGCGCTGCTTCTGACGCTGGTCATGTGCGTGGGCATGATCCCCACCGCCTTTGCCGCCCAGCAGAACAGCTACCACGACCCCGCAGAACACTGGATGCAGGCATCCGGTCGAACCAATGAGCTGGACGCCAACAGTGTTGTGACCCGCGAGACCTTCAAGTGCGGTGAGTGCGGCAAAGCCACATCTTTTGAGGTGTTCCGCGTTCCCGAATATACCCGCAATGGCCAGCCGGCACTTAGCCGCAATGTGAAATATTCGGACGGCACGATGGTAGATGGTGTCGGTAAGGGTGATACCATGGACGGCATCCCCGGCAAGGACGCCACCTATACCGGATATCACTACACCAAAGCCGTCTGTGAAACCTGCGGCGGCATCAACACAAATATGAGCAAAAGCGAGTACGGCTATCTGAAAAATGTCTACTGGCTGTATGACTGTGCCGCCGCATTTACGCAGGAACTGGACGAAACCGTTTCCTACGAGTATACGGATGATATCTATCACACCGTCACCACCAAGGGCGGCACCTACTGCGCATTCTGCTACGGTACCAATCATACGGTCAACCGCAAGCTGGAGCGCCACAGCATGGTGACGGAAGTTCTGCCCCAGCCGGCAAACGGACGCTTCGCTACGGTAGAGAAATGCAGCCTGTGCAACTACGCCCGCTATGACTACACGGCGGCAAAGGCGGTCATTGCAGACTATTACGGCGTGGTGGACGGCAAGCCCCACACCATCACGGTCAGCGACCTCTCCGAAGCCGGTGTCCGCACCTCTATCCGCTACGGCAACAGTGCGGATAGCTGTACCATGACCTCCGCTCCCAACTACACAGAAGCCGGTCAGTACATGGTCTACTACGAGATCACCTACACCTACAAGGGCAAAGAAATGACCGAGAACGGCGTGGCGAAGGTATGGCTGCGAGATGAAAGCACTAAGGACGATGGCTCCTGTTCCTGCGGCTGCGGTGACCCGGACTGCGGCTGCCAGGATAAGAACTGCGGCGGCAACTGCTGCACCGATAAAGGCTGCGGCAAGGATCATCATTTCACGCTGCTGGACAGCGTGAAAGCCGGCTGCACCAGCCTCGGCTATGACCGCTACCTCTGCACGGAGTGCGGCAAGATCGAAAAGCGTGACTATGTGGACTCTCTGGGTCACGCATGGCAGAGCATCGTCATCCGTGACGCCACCTGCGAAGCAGACGGCAAGCAGCTGGAGCTGTGCGCCCGCTGCGGACAGATGAAGCAGACCGCCACGCCCAAGGGCGAACACAGCTATGAGGTCTATACCGTGGCTGCCACCTGTACCAGCCCCGGTTATACCGTCCGCGAGTGCTCCGTCTGTGGGGATCGTCACATTGAGGACATCACGGCGGCGCTGCCTCACAATTACGAATCCCATGTCATCGCCGCTACCTGCGAAAACGGCGGCAAGACCATCCACCGCTGTGACGGCTGCGGCAGCAGCTTCGTCACAGACTACACCGACGCGCTTGGTCATAGCTGGGATAAGGGAACCCTTGTTACCAACGCCACCTGCACCGGCGAGGGGGTCATGGAATACCGCTGCACCCGCTGCGGCTATCACCGCATCGAGGGCAACGAGGCGGCAGGTCATGTTCCTGGCAATGATGCCACCTGCACCCAGCCGCAGCTCTGTACCAAATGTGGCGCGGTGCTGAAAAACGCGCTGGGACACGATTACAAGTCCGAAGTGACCGCACCCACCTGCACGGAGATGGGTTACACCACCAACACCTGCACCCGTTGCGGCGATACAAACAAGACCGATTACACCGAGCCTGTCGGTCATAAACCCGGCGACTGGATCATCGACAAGGAGCCTACCACCGATTCCGAGGGCAGCAAGCACAAGGAGTGTACCGTGTGCGGTGAAAAGCTGGAGACGCAGCCCATTGAAAAGATCTACAACAGCGCCACCACGGACAGTAAGGGTGAAGCCGTTGTAGGCGGCTACCTTGTGACCGTCACCGATACCGACACCAAAAATCCTGTGGCAAACGCCGCAGTTGCGCTCCATAAGGACAACAGCATCTCCATCCGCCTGCCCAACAGCCGCCTGCTGGACTACGCCGATCAGACCACCGTGACCGTGCAGCTTGTCAAGGACAAGTCCGCTGTGCCGGACATGAGCATCGCTGTCACGGATAAGAATGACAACTACGCCTCCGGCAAGACCGACAAGGCAGGTCAGATCACCGTCCCCACCGGCAGCGGTAAGACCAACGAGGACGGCAAGGTCACTACTGGCTATGAGGACGCGGACGGCGACCGCTGGACGCTGACCGTCAAGGTCATCCGCACGGACACGAAGCGCCCCATCTCCGGCAGTGCAGTGTCCATCGGCAAGACCGGCAATATCACGGTGAAGCTGCCGGACGGCACAGATCTGGACGCCAAGCATCAGGTGACGGTCATCGTGACCGACCACAAGAAGGCTCCCCAGCAGGGCAAAAATGTTGCGGTCAAGGGTGATCTGGGTCAGTCTGCCGCAGGCAAGACCGACAAAAACGGCGAACTGACCGTCCCCGAAGTGGAGCAGACCGAGCGCCACGGCGTTTACATCGTCGGCTACACGGACGGCACATTCGGCCCCAGCCGCAGCATGACCCGCAGTGAAGCCGCCGCTATCTTCGCCCGTCTGCTTGCCGAGAAGAACGGCGATACTATTTCCACGGCGGCAAATACCAAGTTCACGGATATTCCCGCCCATGCCTGGTATAGCGGCTATGTGAAATATCTGAGCAACAACGGCATTACCTACGGTAAGAGCAAGACCATCTTTGCCCCCAACGATGCCATTACCCGTGCTGAGTTTACCACGATGGCTGTCCGTTTCTTTGATGTGTACGGTGATGGCGACGCTGAGATCATGGAGCAGTTCAGTGGCTTCAACGATGTTTCTTCCGGCTATTGGGCGGCAGAATACATCAAGTACGCCGCGCTCCACGGCTGGATCAACGGCTACGGGGACGGCTCGTTCCACGCAGACCGCGAGATCAACCGCGCTGAGGTCGTCACCATTGTCAACCGCCTGCTGGGACGCGAAGCGGATGAGGACTACATTGCGGACAACCTCCGCAAGCTCAACACCTTCCCGGATGTGAGCCGCAAGCATTGGGCGTATTACGCCGTCATGGAAGCTGCCAACGCCCACACCGCCGTGCTGGGCGAGAACGAAAGCTGGAGCAAGTAAATTGTATCCCCCTGCGGGTGGTCTGCTATCAGACCACCCGCACTTTTTAACTAAACCTAACCATTAAAAAAAGGAGCACTGAATATGCTGAAAATCACTGCCATTGGCAATCTGACCCACGATGTGGAACTGAAGATGAACGAGAATACCGGCAAACCCTACGCCATCCTGCGTATCGCTTCGGACCGCCGCTATAAGGATAAGGACGGCAACAAGCTCACCGATTTCATCTCCATCAAGGTGCGCGGCCCTCTGGCCGAGCGCTGTGCGGCGTTTGCGTGGAAGGGCTGTAAGCTGGCGGCTGCCGGTGATTTCGAGACCATCACCTTCGTGGACGATCCCCAGCGCCAGCCCGGTTTCCTCATCAAAGCCAGCGATGTGGAATTCCTGTCTCCCCGCAAGGCGGAGGACGCGGCACAGGCGGTGGAGGATATGTCCGCCAGTGAGGACGCCGCCTGATGAAAAACACCGGGATCACATACACCAGCGCAGAGCGCAGTCCTGTGATCCTGCCGGAGATGGCCGAACTGCTCCCGCCTTTGAGCGCGGAGCAGTCTGCCGCTCTGGAAGAGGATCTGCTGCGAAACGGCTGTTACTCCCCCATCATCGTCAATGAGGACATGGTGATCGTGGACGGGCATAACCGTCAGGCACTGTGCGAAAAGCATGGCCTGCCCTATACGATGGCGGTATTCTCCTTCGAGGATCTGCTGGAAGCCAAGCAGTGGGCGCTGGATACCCAGAAGGGACGCCGCAATCTGGAAAAGTGGGAGCTGGGCAAGATCGCGCTGAAGCTGAAGCCGGAGATCGAGGCGAAAGCCAGGGCAAACCAAGGGACACGCACAGACCTTTCGGCAACATTGCCGGAAAGTTCCGATACTGTGGACACCCGCAAGGAGCTGGCAGAAGCAGTCGGCCTGGGTGAGCGCACCATGGGCAAGGTCATGCAGATCGATGAGAACGCCCCGGAGGTCATCAAGGAGGCTCTGGATAAGAAGGAACTGTCCATCAACAAGGGTTATGACCTGACCCGGCAGCTTCAGGACCTTCCGGAAGAGCAGCGGGAGCAGGCGGCCGCCGAAGCGCTGGAATACGAAAAAGCAAAAAAAGAACTGAAAAAGCAGGACGCTGAGATCGACCGGAAAGGAAAAATCGCGGCGCTTTTCTGCAAAGCGTATGAAAAAGCCGTCCTGCTGACGCCGTCCGAAGAAAATATCCGCTGCTGGACGGACGGGACGCGGATGACCCCGGAGGAAATGCGGGATACCGTAAAGGAATCCCGCGAGCTGGCGGAGGTGTTCCGGACGATTGCGGATATCATCGAGCAGAAGATCCTGCCTGCGGATTGGAGGTGTACCGATGCAGAAAGTGAAGAAAACGATGCCCAGCCGGACGGGAATCCCGCCTGACGCGCAGGCGGAGATTTTGCAAAAGCTGTCTGCCGAAACGAAGATCACTTCCTGTGAGATCGCGGAGATCCTGAAAAAGCATGATGTCTGCGGAGATATGGACGCGCTCCAGGACGCCTACCGGAAACGACTGGGACAGCGTCTCCTGTCCGGCATCCGGGACGAGAACGGCAAGCGGGAAATCCTCTCCACCAGCGGCGGCGAGTATGTCATCGTAGACTGCTGCAATGACCCGCAGAAGCTGAAAGCCATTCAGCGCCGCATTCAGGCGCAGATGAATGGACTGGATGTGTCTGCCGGGAAGGTGCGCGGACGGGTTCACCTTTTGGAGCGCTTTATGGGTTGGGTAAGAAAGGAGCGGTCAGATGGAGCAGCATGACAAAATGCTATCCCTGGAGGAACAGTACGCGCAGCTTGCGCCGACGCTGGACGCAGACGGTTTCTCGCTGTATGCCGCCGCGGAAGAAGTCGCCGGACTCAAGGTCTATGAAGAATTTCCCTATGAGGATAACCATGGAATGTTTGAGATGGCAGACGGACACACGCTGCTGCGGTATCTGGAAGCGGCATACTTTGGGACCGTTACCTGGGAGATCGTCCCCGGCACGCCCTATGAGCGGGCGATTCTCGGTGAAGTGGATAAGACCTCACCGGAGTATCGCGCGTTTTATCAGAAGATCTGCGCGGGTGCAGCAGCGCACATCAAAAAACGTATTGGGAAGGAGATGAAGAATGTGAAGGAACCGATCACAGAGATCAACAAAGAATCCTTCTGGGACCTGATCCATGAGGCAAAAAACGCCTGCGGGCAGGATATGGACGCTATGCTGGCCTATCTGAAAGACCGGCTGGTTTCTATGGGCCACGCGCAGGCGCAGAATTTTCACGACATCATCCACGTCTATGAAGATCTCGCGGACAAGTTCGGCTTGTGGGACGCGGCAGGGATCATGAAGGAATACGGCTGCAGCGATGACGGTTTTATCGACTTCCGCGCCTGGCTCATCGCACAGGGGCGCGAAGTCTATTTTGCCGTGTTGGCAGACCCGGACAGCCTTGCGGATGTCGTTCCCTACGGCGATTGCTGCTTTGAGCAGTTGAGCTATGTCGGGGACTATGCCTACGAGCAGCTCACCGGGAAAAGCGCCTATGATCAGACAGATTGGAGCGCATATGAAGCGCTTTTGATGAAGCTGGAACAGGATATCGTCTATAAGGACGGCATCGAGTTTCCCAGAGAGGGCGCGGATCTGAAGAAATATCTGCCCCGGCTCTGTGCGAAGCATCCGGAGTGGGACGGTCAAACACGCTGGAATCTGCAGCTGAAGGAGATTCGGGATCTGATCCATGCCGGAAAGGACTATGACCGGCACCAGACATCAAATAAGAAGAAACGCAGCCGTGGAGGTGAGGCAAGATGAGCGAGTCCATGATTGTTGGTGTTGACCACGGCTATGCCGCTATGAAAACGGCCCATTTCTCGTTCCCCTCCGGTCTGGTGGCATATGAGCATGAGCCATATACGCTGAAGGACGTGCTGGAATACGGCGGAAAATTCTATGTAGTGGGCAGCGGGCGTCAGGCGCTTCAGAAGAATAAAACGCAGACAGAGGACTACTACCTCCTTACGCTGGCAGCCATCGCAAAGGAGCTCTCCTTCCGTCATGCGGAGCCTGCAGCAGAGATCCATCTGGCGGCCGGACTGCCCCTCACCAGCTTTGGACGGGAGAAAAATGCATTCCGGGACTATCTGCTCCGGGATGGGAGAACGGTGAGTTTCCGCTATGAAGAACAGGAATACTCCATCGCCATCCGCAAGGTGTCCCTGTTCCCGCAGGGCTATGCCGCAGTCTTGACCCAGAGCATCCTGCTGGATGAGCCTTCTGTGATCGTGGCGGATATTGGCGGATGGACCGTGGATCTGATGCGCCTGGACAACCGTATCCCCAATGCATCGACCTGCCGCAGTCTGGAACTCGGTATGATCCGCTGTCTGGATGAGATCGGCGAGCAGATCCGCCGCGCACTGGGCCTGTCTATGACGGCGACACAGATGGAAAGCGTGCTGCGCGGCGATGCTGTCCATATCAACGAGGATGCCAGAAAAATTATTGACCGGCAGGCAGACGCCTATGTCCATCGCCTGCTCTCCGCCATTACGGAGAGCGGACTGGATACCCGTGCCATGCCTGCTGTTTTTCTGGGCGGTGGTGCGGCGCTGCTGAAGCGGAATGTATCCGCTGCGGACGGCCTTTGCCGTCCAGTCATCCTTGACGATGTGTCCCTCAACGCCAAAGGCTATGAGCGGCTGGCAGAGCGGCTCACAAAGAACGATGAGCAGTAACAAAAAGCGGATCAATCTGTCCTTTTCCATGTCCTCGCCCATACAGCGCAGGGCGTGGAAGAAGCTGACGGAGATCCCCGCAGGACAGCGTACCGCCGCGGTCTGCCGCATGGTCTGTGAGTATAAAGGGCAGCAGGAATTGCTGGATGCCGTTCGCCAGACCATCCGGCAGGAACTGCGGGGAGTGCAGCTCACCAAAGAAGAAGCGCAGGATAGCGGCAGAGCCGGGGATGTAGATGAAAGCGTCCTCGGCTTTTTGCTTGCCCTGCAGGAAGGAGATGAGATGACCTGATCCGATATTTTGATATGTTCGCCGGCATCGGCGGCTTCCGCACGGGATTGACCCGCGCGGGCGGTTTCCAGTGCGTAGGACACTGCGAGATCGACAAATATGCCAATGCCAGCTATGAGGCCATTTATGAGCCGGGAAAGGAGGAACGATACTATCCCGATGCCACAAAAATCGACCCCGCAGACCTGCCGGACTTCGACCTCCTGTGCGGAGGATTCCCTTGTCAGACATTTTCAATCGCTGGCAGAAGAAAGGGCTTTGACGATACCCGCGGCACTCTCTTCTTTGAAATTGCCCGATTGGCTCAATCCAAACGACCTGCGTATCTTCTGCTCGAAAACGTTCCGGGACTGCTGTCGCATGACAAAGGCCGGACGTTTTCTGTCATCCTCGCCACGCTTAATGACCTGTGGTACCGCGTGGAATGGATGGTGCTTAACAGCAAACATTTTGGAGTCCCGCAATCCAGAAGGCGGCTGTTCCTTATCTGCTATCTTGATCCCCGATGCGCCGGAAAAATATTTCCTGTCTTCGGCACAGGTGGAAAAGCTCTTATACAAGTCCTCGGAGGCTCGCAAGGCTCCCGTGTCTACGACGCAGACGGAATAGCCTGCACGCAGACTGCCGGCGCTGGAGGTGTGGGCGGCAAAACAGGATTGTATATCATTCCGCAGGACAGACCCTTTGTGGATCTATGTGCCGGGGAGGCGAGACAAACGGAGGCCGCCCGCTGCCTCACTGCCCGTTATGGTCAGACAACGCTGTCTAATCATAGAGCAGAACGTTCCGGCGTTCTGCTCATCAAGGAAGCCACGAAAAAAGGCTATAAAGAGGCGAATCCCGGTGACAGCGTCGATCTCGGCTTTTCCGGGAGCAATACCCGCCGTGGTCGTGTGGGACAGGATATCGCACACACATTGGAGACGAGCTGCATCCAGGGCATCGTGGAACGTGGCGGACGCATCCGGCGTCTGATGCCGCGAGAGTGTCTGCGGCTGCAGGGCTTCGATGAGTGGCAGATCGACCGCATCCTCGCCATCCAGTCTGATGCACAGGCGTATAAGCAGGCAGGCAACAGCGTCACCGCCAATGTCATTGAAGCCATCGGGCGCCGTATCCGGGAGGTGGATGCGGAACTGAAAGCCGGTGCTGCCGCATGATCGGGCTGAAGGATCAGTGCTTCGGCGTGGAAGTTGAAATGACCGGCATCACCCGTGAGCAGGCGGCAACAGCGCTGGCCGCGTATTTTGCAACGGACGCCCGCTATGTGGGCGGCGCTTACGATAAATGGTGTGTGGCGGATCGGGACGGCAAAGAGTGGACGGTCATGAGTGACTCCAGCATCCACGGGGAGCAGAAGATCGGCAGCGGCTATCGTGCAACAGGTGACTACAGATACCGCGTGGAGATGGTAACGCCAAAGCTCACCTATGCGGAACTGCCCAAGCTGCAGGAATGTGTCCGGCAGGTACGCCACGCAGGAGCCAAGGCCAACAGCTCCTGCGGCATCCATGTCCATGTGGACGCAGCCAATCATAACCGGCAGAGTCTGAAAAACCTCATCGGCATCATGTACTCCAAGGAGGATATCCTGTTCAAAGCGCTGCAGGTCAATGAAAGCCGGGCGTCCCGCTGGTGTCAGAAGGTGCGGGAACCCATGCTGAAGCAGGCACGCAGGCTCTCGTCGGATGAAACAAGGGATCTGACGCAGCTGGAGAATATCTGGTATGAGGGAGATAACGGCAGCGCAGACCATTATAACTGGACCCGCTATTACGCACTGAATCTGCATTCGGTCTTTTACCGGGGGACGGTGGAGTGGCGCTGTTTCAATTCCACACTCCATGCGGGAAAAGTTGCCGCCTATGTGAATCTGTGCCTCGCGATCTCCGCCCAGGCTATCGCCCAGCGCAGCACGGTCATGCGCAAGACCCACAGCGACAATGAACTGTTCACCTTCCGGGTCTGGTTGGTGCGGTTGGGGCTCAACGGCGAGGAATTCAAGCATACCCGTGACCACCTGTTGGCAAATCTGGACGGTGATCGGGCGTGGCGTTTCGATAAGGACAGCTATACAGTCAATCAAAAAAAGAAAAAATCCAGAGAAATGGAGAGGTGAAGCCTTTGAAGATTCAAATTGAAGATACCGTGTACGAAGGGACCGCAGCCGGGATCATGGAACAGCTTCGGGATCTCAGCTTTGATCCCACAGAGTTCCCGGATGTGGAGACCTACATCTGGTTTGTACAGAATAATGTCATCCGCACCACGGGAATGGACTGTCCGCTGCCGGATGGCGATGCGGAGACACAGGCGGCAGACCTGCTCCGTCATCTTGAACGCTTTGGCGCTCTGAAGCTGCTGGAGGTGTGACGTGGAGGAAAACCTGTATTTTGCCTACGGCAGCAACCTTGATCTGGAGCAGATGGCGCAGCGCTGTCCGGACGCCGAGATCGTGGGGCCGGTCAGGCTGGAAAACTACGAACTGCGGTTCCGCGGCAGCGGCTTCGCTACCGTTGCACCGAAAAAAGGCAGTACTGTCCACGGACTGGTGTGGAAGATCACGCCAAACTGTGAACAGTCTCTGGATCGGTATGAGGGGTATCCACGCCACTACACGAAAGAAACCGTGACTGTTAAAGACGCGGCCGGTGCAGAGATCCCCGTCATGGTCTATATCATGGCGGAGCCGTATTGCCGCCAGCCTGCACTGCCGTCCCCGTATTATTACCGCGTGATCCAGCGGGGCTTTGAAGCCAACGGCCTGCCGGTGGAGTCATTACAGGCTGCGTGGGACAGGACCGTTGACGAGGTGTTCTCCGGAAAGCTGGATAAGCCGAGAAATAAGAAATCGGAACGACGCAAAGAGCCGGAACGGTAATGGCTCTGCCGCAGCAGAAAGAAATAGCCTGTTTGCAATTTCCGCCGCGTGTGTTACAATATCCCCTGTTTGTGAAAGGGGTGCGGATATGTTTTACACGATGGAGGAAGCCGCTGTCCTCGGCGGTTTTCTGGAACTGTATCTGGACCGGGATAGCGTGGACCCGGCCGTGCGGGAACGGCACCGGAAATTCCGGCAGGGACTGCTGGGCGGCGCACTGGAACGGGCCGATTATGAATGGGCGGCTGCGGCGCTGGGATTCCTGCGCCCCCAATGGTGGCCGGAGCATGAAGATCATCGGACGTTGGAGAATGCCCTGCTGAAGACCCGGACGCTGGCATCCAAAAAAGAATAAGAATCACCATTTGCGGCAACGGCAGAGGAATCTGTCGCTGCCGCTTTTCTTTTGAAGAAGGAGGAACCCATATCAGCACAGAAAAAATGAAAGTCCTTGTGGTGCGCCCCATGGAAATGCCTGAAGTGCAGGAGATCGACCACACTCTTTTTGCCATGCAGGAACTGGTAGGCGGCACCATTCAGGCAGTTTACCCCTTCGATGACCCGGTGGCGCTCGTCTGTAATGCGTAGTCATCAGTTATGCGTAGAGATAGAGAAAAACGCTCGGTATTCCGGGCGTTTTTCCTTGAACTACTACACATAATCAGAAAGACTTCTTTCCAAATTTTGTTAGCCATTGTAATAAATCTTTGTCCTCCTCCCAAGGCATAGTAGTGTTTGGTGTAAAATTAGGCACTTTTTCCTCAAAAACTTTTCGTTTCATTTCGGCATCAATCCGAGCGTAAACCTCAGTGGTAGAAATATCGACGTGACCTAAGAAATCACGAATATAAATCATGTTCACACCAGCCCGCAGCAAATGCATTGCCTTAGTATGGCGTAAAACATGAGGAGAGATTTTTCTCGTATCGCTGTCCAATTCAGCTTGAGAAACGTATTTTTTGAGAATATAAGTAATCCCATACCGTGAAAGCGCCTGCCCCTTTTGGTTAAAGAACAGCGGCGATGTCAGCGGTTCGGAATTCAGATTGAAGTTCCGAATATAAGCATCTAAGAGCTTGCACGTTTCTTTCATTAGCGGTACTTGGCGAGCTTTTCTACCTTTTCCTGTCAATGTAGCCATGGCAGGATTGGTCAATCGGATATCCTTAAGTTTTAGATCCGTGATCTCTTGGACTCGCGCACCGGAATCATATAGCAGGGAAAGTAGTGTTAGGTCCCTAAGACCGTGCCGCGTAGATGGATCTGGTTGGGTAAGCAAAGCTTTAAGTTCTTCTTCTGTCAGAAATGGTATGACTGGCTTTTCATGTTTTTTGGGACGCATAGCAATGATGTCCGTACAGTTTTCAAGATATTCCGGATTTCTGTACTGAACATAATGCGCAAATGCCTTCATTGCGGCAAGCCTTTGGTTTCGGGTTGTAACAGACACTTTTCTTTGCGCTTCCAGCCAATCCAGGAAATCGGAAGCGAGATTTCGGTTCAGCATCCGTAGCTCAATACTGTTCGCCGGTACTCCTTTTTCTTCTTGAAAATATAAAAGAAGAAGTTTAAATGCGTCACGGTAGGAATTGCACGTGTTGGGGCTGACGCCGCAAGTTTCGGGGAGATAGGTTGAAAAGTAAGAAGTCAGTGCTTTTGTGAAATCAGTCTTCTTCAATTATCTCACCTCCAATGACAGGGATAATTCCTGCAAATGCAGAATCAAGCTTTTGTGCCAGTTCCGGAAATGAAGCAATTGTCAGATGAATATACCAGCATGTCTCCCGGTAGCTTTTGTGTCCCAGATATGCCGCCAACCTTGGAACAATAATCATTGGATCGTATCCTTCTGCAAGTTGTTTTTCTAACGTGTGAACTGCAAAAGTGTGTCGAAAATCGTGAACACGAGGTCCATTCCCAGTATGGTGAATATGGCTCATAAAAAGAAGTTCGCGGAAATTTTCGTAAATCGTGTTACTGGAATAGTGTCCACTGGCAGATGGGAAAAACCATTCTCTGTCCAACAGCAATTTTCCTGTGTATTCTCTTAAATACTCAGAAAGGCTGCTGTGAATGGGGACAAGTCGATCTTTTCCGCCTTTTCCGTTAAAAATTGAAATCACACCGGATTCCAGATCAACATCAGTAGTTCTTAGCCTTAACGCTTCATTAACGCGCAAACCGCAGGAATACAGCAGCCTAATGACAGCCGGGATTACCAGATGTCTCGTGGGTGCATTTTTTCTGTATGGTAGATTATCGGCAGCATTTAATATGCGGGATATCTCGTCGACGGTAAAAATATGCGGGACAAATGTGGAGTTGCCTTTCAGCTTACTTGTATCCGGGACATAAGATATACCATCGTTAGCGAAAGCAAAGGCTGCAAATTTACGAATGGTATTATGTCGCTGTATCTTTGTACGGTTTGAGAGATATGGTTTCGCTGAGTCCCATGCTTCAACGAGTTCCCTTGTTACAAACGACTCATTTTGCATAGCCTTAGATAGACAATCAAGCTCCTGCAGATAGTATCCGTAGTGATCTGGAAGATAGCCTTCTTCATTTCGAGTTGTCAGGTATAGCTCCATCAATGTCGAAAGATTGCTCAAAAAGTGAAATTGCTTCATTACAGCACCTCCAAATCCAGCGAACACAGGCGAAGTTGCTCAATATCAACTCGCAGATATGTTTCTGTTACGTTGATGTCGCTGTGCCCCAATATTTGAGATATGTCCTGAAGCGATGCTTCGTCCTTAAGCAGATTTGTGGCAAACGAATGTCGAAACGTATGAACACCCGCATGTCCTTCTTTCGGCACGGTAATTCCTGCTCTGCGCATATACTTCCGAAGCTCTGGATTAAAGTTGTTGTGGTAATCCAAAGGGTCATATGGAGCAGTGTGACGAAGGAAAATGAAGTTCGACGATGACTGGGGACGTCCATCTTTGAGATATGAAATAATGGCCATCCCCAGTTCTTTGCTTAACGGCAATCCGAGATTGTTGCCGGTTTTCTGTTGCGAAAGAGAGATGGTACTGTTTTTCCAATCAATATTTGAGAATCTCAAGGATACAACATCACTAATCCTGAGACCAGTTCTTGCCATGAGTAGGAACATGGCATAGTTGCGCTTGCCTGTTGGATTTTCCGTATCAATAGCTGCTAAAATTTGCTCTATCTCTTCCTTTGACCATGTTTGCGGCAGCTTGGCCGGGGTCCTTTTGAATTCAGGAAGCTGAAGAGAATAATCTTGCTTTGTGATTCCGTGTTGATATAACCAATGAAGATACACAGCAACCTGACGGCAACGCATTCTACGAACATTCATACAGATTTCATCGGCGCTTCTCATGGCCTCTGAAAAGCAGTTAATAGTATCCATATCAATGCCCTCCGGCGTTGATGTATTGGACACATGAGTTGCCAGCAAAAAGATTCTTAGTCCGGATATGGTATTGTCCAGCCAGGATTTTGAATAGTTTTGCTCTCTGCAGAAATCCAGAAATCTTGAAAAGAACAAATCAAATCCATCATCAGCTATTGTTGTTATTCCCCGGATTTTTCTGCGACAGATCTCACCGGTCCTTAAAAACTCATCAAGTGCGCTCATATGACGTCTGGCGTGCCGCATTCGCATATCAAGCTTTTGATCAATGGCATTCGCATCGACACCGAAATAGCGAAGTAGGAATTTCTCCGCTGTTTCACGATCGTAAAAAGGTGATGATGAATAAGCTCTGAACTTATTCCATGTTGCTTTGTAAACACCGAGCGTGTTCTTTTTGTAACCTTGGTTTAACAACCATTGTTCCGTTTTTTCCATCAGTTCAAGGATGGGAATAGATATTATTTCTGACATTGTACGAACCTCCTGTGATTATTGGCAGAGAGTCAGCCTCTACGTTATGTAGAGTAACACAAGACTGTGAACTGCCAATAACCAAGTAAAATCAGGAGATTAGAAAGGAGATTCAATAATGCTACACATAACAACTAACTACGCATTACAGAC
>CDZU01034210.1_pt1 | contig 14749 bp, 10 predicted proteins | sample 557441 | NCBI WGS metagenome assembly CDZU01 (sample SAMEA3182114, study PRJEB8094) | gut metagenome | biome: human; feature: gut; material: Stool; isolation source: human stools | place: Canada | collected 2013-06-10
AAAATAAACCTACCTATAACTTGAGATTCGCAACTTCTTTTCAATAGGTCGTTGTCATATCCGTAGGGACACAAATATAAAAATCGGCTTTTCGCATGACATCCTTATCCAGTTTATCCGTCTTTTCCTGACGCACCACTTCAACGGTGGCTATTTTCAAACCGGGGCGATACCGGTTGAGATAAGTGATGATTCCGGCTTGGTTAGCAGAATGAAAGCTGCCGTTCAAGTGGACGAAGTACGATCCGATGTTCTGAGCAATCGACCATCCCATCGTTGCATCCTTCAAAGCCTGAGCTTTGGCCAGCTTCTCCGTATCCTCTTTTTTAGCTCCCGGCATTTCCATCGAACGGAAATATGTTTCAACCCCTTCATTCCGGACATAATTTAAAGGCAGCGGTGCGATATAATTTTTCGCTTCTTCCGACAATTGTTCCAAAGCCCCGAATCCTCCGCGGGATACCATAACGGCATACCTGCGGGGTACATTCGTAGCAACGAAAGGAATCCGGTTGGTTTTAGCAAACTCTACGATCTTTTTATAGTCGGTCGGATAATTCGGCCATAGTTTTGCTTCCTTAGTGAAACGCTCGGCTGTAATCAATCCACTCAAATATTCATCCAACACCAGTTGATCGTCCCGTTCGAACATTTCAGCCCCGATCATCAACCGATCTTTATGAAGAGCATATAGATCCCGGACAATCTCATATTCCATCCAATGTGCTATCGGACAATTGTGTATCTCTCCGATAAATACAACCTGTTGTTCACCCAAAACACTCATCATATGGGCATAGTCGGTTTCCTGCCCGTCGGCATCGAATAAAGTATAGGCTCTTTTCTCCTGAGCAACGACCAAGCCGCCAGTCAGACAGAACCAAAGTATTATTATCATTCCTATTTTCATCATCTTTCTATTATTCAGGCACATAGATAATTTCTCCGTTTTCAAGTTCATAAGCTATACCAACCCTTTTTCCTTTCGAGCCGGAGCTTTGTTCGTTCGAAGGCGTATATTTATTGATTTTATTTCCCTCTTTCATGATAATCTCCATATTGTCTTTCCCAGGATTTTTCACGATAGTAAAATCTTCCTGAGTAAAAACTTCGGTCATATTCATGTGCATCACCATTGCCACCATCAGGGCTACCGCAAAAACCATAGCCACATCGAACAGGTTGACCACCACACTCAGCGGATCGGCATCTTCCTGAACGGCAAATTTGCTCTTTCGCCTCGCTGTTCTCATGCTTCTGTATTTTTCTCGTTTAACTTCCGGGCCACATAATCCAGATTATTCACATCTTTTGCATACCAGCGTTGTTTAAATTGCAACGACACCAAACCGACGGCACTAACTACCAAACCGACAACCGTAGTTGCAAAAACCACCTGCATATTATAAGCCATACCGGCGATATCTCCGGTAGAAAGTCCTACCAAGGCAGGGCTCATAGCAATCAAGGTGCCGATCAATCCCAATACCGGTCCCATCTTAGCCAGTAACTTCGAAAGAATAACATCCTTCTCTGCATCGTTCTCAAAATTCGTGATCAGATAATCCGAATAATCCGGACTGGGAGGTGTGGTCAATAAATCACGGAGATAGCGGATATACAAAGAGTTATCCCTACCGGGTAAAGCACCTTTCAGTTCACCGATCGTATCGGGCGTCAGTTCTTTGATCAGTCTGTTCATCTGTTTGTCATTTTTCCGTTTGGTCATGTATTGATTATAAACTCCTCCGATTAGCAACAACGACCGGATAAACAGTAATAATAAAAGAATAATATCCGGTATAAGCAGGCTGTTGGCCACCCAAAAAAGCACTTGTGAAATAGTTTCCATAGATTATAGTTTAATTTAAATATTATCGATTATTTACGAGAAGTCGTTTGGTGGGTACTTCGTTTCTGTAAAAGGACCCATTTCAATTTATTCCAACCCATACCCAGCAAGAAAAAGATCAGAAACAAGCCAAAAGCAAAAGCCAATGCCTTCCAATTTGTCGGTTCTTTAACTGCCTGATAGGTAACATTTCCATTCACTGTAGTCAGCAAGCCGATGATACAAACAAAAAGACTAACGAGAAAATGTACTTCCAGCCGCAATTCTTTTTCAGGTAAAAGATACCTGAAAAAGTAACACAGCAGAGGAATCATCACCACCACTCCTATAGCAAAAACATAGGACAGGATCGAAAAGGATATCCCCGGAAAACTAAAGATCAGCTCGGTCTGTAAATAAAACAGGACGGGAAAAATAAGCAAGGTCGGATACCATTTCAAAGACTTCACCCACCACTTTTCCTGTTGGCCGAACCATCCCCGCAATACAGCCACACAATACGCAAAACAAACGACAGCCTCGAGCGTAATGATCACTGCCATATTTTGCAAAGCCACTGTATTCTGAAGGTAGTCGGCCAGCTGGGTTTTGGATTGCAGGATAGCAACCGGATAAGTAGCGGTAATGAAAATACCACAGATCAATCCGAACAAAGCTGCCTGCCAGCCTTTCCAAAAACTAAGCTTCAACAGGCAATTGACCAGGATAAATAAGATAAGTATACTGATAACTAATTCCATATCGATATTTAATTCCCTTTTCTTTTTTTCTTCAAAACCAGCAACAGTATCACAAACAGAGCGAATACCCCACCAGCGATCCATACGCCGTTCAACGCATTTTTCTCTCCCCGTTCAGCCTGAGCTACCTCATCTTTTTTCAGGACCATTCCTTTTTTATCGGTAGCCACCTGAGCCGTTTTCATGGATTGAATCTGCTCTTTGTAAACAGTGGCACGTTCCGGCTGTACCCGGCTGGCGATATAATCCTGCAGTTTGGCATTCCCTCCGGCAAATCCGCTCCCGGCCGATCCGAACTCTTTCACCAGATCGGTATGCAAATTTGCCAGGGTACTGATCTGTTGTTCCGAAGCCTCCCACATCCCCTTCCGGGCAGTCTCGAGCATCACTGCTGTGATCTCCTGCAAAGCGGCCGGATTTTGTTGTTTGAAAAAATCTTCGGTTCCCAACTTGTAAGAATCCGTCACATAAACATCATAAATCTGATTCCACATAGCGTCGTCGATTACTTCAGGCTTGGTGACATTCCACCCGTAAGTGTTCGTTACCACTTCTGTAATCTGTGAAGCACTCGACGCCCCTCCTTTCATCACTTCTTTGATATATTCCGGATTGAAAATCGTCGAACGCGATTCCACTCCGATAGCCTCCTTCAAATCCTGCATTCTCACCCGGTTGCGATTCCGGTAATCGGCAAAATAAGCCTCGGGATCTTTACCGGTGACATTACGTACAGCCAAGTTCATGCCTCCCATAAACTCATATACATGATCCAGGCTCAATGCTCCCCAGGTATTGCTTTGCCGGGGTTGAACGACAACATCCGTATGGTGTAATACGGCCCGCAACAATCCGCTTTTCATTTCTCCCCATTCTTTCTCACTTCCGTAGACAGCCCCCATATTATTGATGTAGGTATCGGCTATTTCTTTTTCATCTTCCCATTTATCCCCACTGGTGATCATTCCCTGAATTCCGGTTCCGTACATGCCGTTCACACCACCGAACACTCGTTTTGCAGACATTTCGCGGGCTTCTTTAGGCGAAACTCCCTGTTCCACCAGTAACCGTTCCGTCTCTACCGTGCTTTCCGCCACCCGATTGTCGTATTTATCATTTGCAGAAGCGGCCGCCATTTCCACAGCTCTCGAGATCAACGCAAGCCGTGAAGCCGCTAAATCCCGGAATTGGCCGGAGGTCTGAACCACCACGTCGATACGGGGACGTCCCAAAGTTTCCGAAGGAATCAAACGCAGGTCCGACACCCGTCCATAAGCATCACGCACCGGCTCTACACCCAACATATAAAGCACTTGTGCTATAGTCGCTCCTTCACTTTCGATAAATTCACTGCTCCAGAAAGTATAACTCACTTTACGAGGATAATCACCGTGAGTCTTCCGGTATTGAGCAAGCGTATTTTCGACCAATTCTTTTCCTTTCGTCCAAGCCTGTTCCGATGGAGTGGCCTCGGCATTGACAGCATATAAATTACGACCGGTAGGTACTGCCTGCGGATTAGCGACTGCATCTCCTCCCGAAGTGGGAGCGATATATCCACCCGACAAAGCATTCAATACCGACTGCATTTCCTGCTCCGGACTATTTTCCAAAGCCAGCTTATAATTCACAATATTCGTAATCGTACGTTCCACTTCGGTGATCGCCCGGGCTTCCGCTTTCTGTTCATTGGTATACTGCACTACCGGTTTCGCCTTACCTTTCCCCATCATCCCCCTTTTCGGAGGAGTAAGAATCGTATGTGCTTCTTTCAATTTTTCAGGAGTGATCCCCGCGATCTGACAAACCAGTGCCTCATCGGCTTTTTTACCGTCCAGTACCTGACTGACCAACCGTTTGGCCGGATCCAGATATCGCTGAGTAAAAAACACCTTACTATTCAATTGTTTATCAGACACTTTTCCATTTTGTTTATCCAAAGCTGCCAAGCTATAAGCTATCGGATCTGTGCTCATCGCCAAAACCGATGAACGAATTTTTTCCGGGGAATAAGGAATACCGGTCGTATAAAGCTGTCCGGTCATTTTTTCATTGGCAATCTCCTCGGCAAAATTCTCGATACGCTCGATCTCCTCGGTCGAATAGGGACGGTCCAACAGGCTATCCAAACGCAGTTCCCGGTGTAATCCCATTTCCACCGCAATTTTCTTTACAGCCAAAGAGGCCTGTAATTGCCCGGATTCATCTGTTTTGTAATAAGTCTGAATCTCATTTTCCAGTTTCTTATACTGTCCCCGGGTCTTACTTTCCATAAAAGGCGGAGTCAGGTAAGAAATAGTCGTTGCATAAGAACGCCTTTTAGCCATCATACTCTCTCCCACATTTCCGATCGTATAATAATAAAAATGAGGGACAGTGCCTACCAGCCGGTCCGGCCAGTCGTAACTACTGAGTGCCACCTGTTTCTGAGGAGTAAATTCCAGACTACCGTGTGTCCCGAAATGGATCATCGCATCGGCACCGAAAGCATATCGGGCCCACAGATAAGCTCCGATATAGGTATGCGGCGGTGCGGTTTTAGCGCCGTGAACAATAGCAAAAGCATCATCCCCGACAGCCGCCATCGGCTGAGGCAATAAGACCACATTGCCCAGATCTATCCGAGCCACCGCCAGATAGGACTTTCCATTTTCTACCGTACTCATATAGTTTCCCGGAGCTTCTCCGTATATCTTCACCACATCTGCATAGAGCCCTTGCGGAAGAGCTTGTTTCACCCATGATTCATATTCCGACTTTTCCACCAGAGCGGGATGACCGTTCTTCATAAAATCGTCGAAAGCACCTTCTGCATAAGTACTCAATACAGCCCCTTGTGTCATCAGCAACTTTTCGAATTCATTCTCGGTAGCCGGAAGGTTTTCTACTTTATACCCTTCAGCTTTCAGTCTTTTGATCAGATTATAAAGCGAAGGTACCGTCTCCAAGCCCTGTGCCGTCAGCGAAGATTGTCCTGCTCCTTTGAAATAATAGATCGCCACCCTTTTATCGGCATTCGCTTTTTGTTTCAAGCGGATAAAGTGACTGACAATCCCGGTAAAATTCTTTAAGCGTTCGGGGATCGCTTTGAACAGATACACCCCGTCTTTATCCAATTCCTGGTCATTCACCACATAGGGATAGATCGCTCCATCCAACTCCGGCACAACGACACTTTGCGACATAAATCCGCCGAACATCCCCATCGGATCTTTTTCCCATTCCTCCCGGGTTTGCAGGATCGACAGAGGTGAAAAAAGAGGGATATTCCGTTCTTTCAGCCATTCTACAGCTGCATCGGCCTGCCCCATCACCATACGCCCATGGGCAAAATGAATCACCGCATCCGGCTGGATTTCTTTCAGGAAAGCCAACCGTTTCATATAAGAGGAAATCGGATACACATTCAGGCCGGCACGCTGAAATGAAACGATCAGACTGTCGATATTATCCCGGTTGCCACTGAAAGGATCGTTCAAGCCACCGACAATAGCCACTTTGGGTTGTCCTTCCCGATAGAAACCATGTTCTTTTATATAATTCTCATAATCCGTCACTTTAGAGAAAGAAAGATTTTCATCTAAGTGGAAAAGTACATCCGAAGCACTCTCCACCGCAGTGTCGGCCGGAGTGACGAAGAAAAGCTTCCGGTCGATCTGCCGGCGTATATACCGGGCCATATTCCGGTAATTCTTTTTATTTCCATTCCCGATATAAGAGGTTATATCAGCCTTGGTGATACTATCCAGGTTACAAATATTATTTTCCGGATTCGTAGCTGCATAAATATAAACAGGAGTTCCTTTATCGGCAGCCTTTTGAAGTTGTTCCCGTTGTCCGGCTGTCATCCGTAATCCCATACCGAAACCCAATACAAAGTCATACCGGTCCAGGCGTCCCAATTCCTCCAGAGGGACTTCTTCATACTTTATAAACTGATCTTCATTCGATTTTATTAAGCTGGTCGTTTGAAAATTTTGAAAATTGACCAGTCCGATCCGGGTAGTAGAAGCCCATTTACTCCAAGCCATCCAGCCACACAACAACACCAGAAGAAGTATAACCGTTCCTATCCACTTTTTGTTTTTTGTCATCTTTTAAAATTTAAACTTTCAATTTCGCTTTTTCACACCATTTGGCCGGCAGTCCCGGGAAGTCCGGATCTGCCAGCCAAATCTGATCGCTCATGTCCTACATTATTTCAACAATGCATATTCTATTTCAGGCCGTCCGCGTTCGGTGCCATCGGTACCGGTCCCGAACTTCGTAAAACGGAGTTTATAATAGTTTCCATAACTATCTTTCAATACATAAAAACGATCTGTTTTCACGCCGGCATTCGTCACTCCCGGCATAGCAGGTGTACGCCAGGTAGTACCGATCACATTGGCTTTCTTTTCAAAATCGGCCTTCGAGGTTATATCCGTTACCTTAAAATTATCGTAGGTAGTCTGTTCATCCACCATGACCACGGCAGTCTCTACTCCTCCTACACTATTAGAAGTAACCACATCCTGTGAAAAAGAAGTCACAGGACCGGAAGCCATTTGTGAAACGGCAGCAGCATAGGCCCACATGATATCCCATTTTTTCCCTTCGGCCTGTGCATCCACTTTCTCACCGGATTCGAGTGAAAGCCCGACAAAATTATAGATCGGATTTTTCGCTATTTCCACGGTCTTCGGTGTCGTATCCCCTACTTTTCCATATTCTACCCGGTATCCTTCGCCATTACGGGTTACTTTCACTTTATACCAAAGACTTCTATTTTCTGTCCCGTCGGTATTGGTCTTGTTATCGGCAGAAGCGACAAAAAAGACTTTATTTTCAGCTGCATTTTCTGCAATCATCCCGAAAGCTGTTTTAGTCAAATCGCCTTCCACATCATCTATCCAGTCGGCGGAAAAATCTTCAGACATCGCTCCGGCCGCAATATTAGGAGCTTTTTGAGCATCTTCGAGTGTCACAGCTGCAAAGTCAGTTTTCTCCGATGCCACAGCTACCGTAGCATAAGACGAATTTAAAATAACCCTGAATTCATCCCCGCAATAAAATCCCAGATTCCAGCTTTTTCTTTTAATTTGTATCTGACTGTTATTGCTCAGATCGACATATACCATATTGGCATATTTTTCGGCCCCGTCATTTCCTTCCAATGTCAATTTTCCTCCGGTAGAAACAATCGGACTAAAGGACAAGTTCATTTCCTGAAGTGTACCGATTTTATAGCCCTCACTCAGCGACAGGGACAGAATCCGAAACTTCACGTTGCCCTCCGGAGATTTACCGTCGGCTTTAGCTACTGTAAACGAGCCGCTAGCCTGCCCCGCAGGGATATTCACCACCACCTGACCGTTAGTCAGAGCCGGGGTAACGGTAATATCCGACTCGGATACCTCCGTAGAAATCATCTGTACGGTAACATCCAAACTCTCCTTGGTTGCCCGGCTAAGCTTTATCCCCAGGTCTATACCGGTACCATCCATACCGGCATCCGATACGGCAAACTCTACGGAGATATCCTGCATTTTCAAACCATCGTCGTCATCACTACAGGAATAACATCCTAAAAATGCGACACAAGCTAAAAGATAAATTACTTTTTTCATGTTTTATTTTATTTGATTTATACTGATACTAATTGAATTTTCCGTTCAATAAGAAACTCAACCCCACCGACCAACTTCGTCCGCAGCCTAAATAGCTGACAGAAGGCGTATCGTTAGGAGATTCGGCAATTGTCTCGAGTGAAGTCAGATTAAAAAGGTTTTTAACTCCTGCATTCAGATGGAGAAATGAAGTCAGTTTTTGAGTAACTGTAAGGTCACCGGTATGATAGCTTTTCATTCCCCTCAGGTAGATTTCACTTTCTTTCTTATTATCGGCTGTCGTATATTCATGATAATAATACTCTTTTCTTTCGCCAGTGTATTTATAGAACAAGCTGATATCCGTACCGGTCTTTTCAATGTGATAACTGATGCTGGTACTCACTTCGGGAGAATACCGGAATCGGGGCATACTTTTATCCCCGGTAGCATACCGGTTGTAGCGCCCGATCAACGACACATTCAGATTTGCCCGAAGTCCTCCCCAGCTCAACGAATTCTCCAAAGATCCGCCTACCGTTTTGTAACGGTCGATATTATAATAGGTATTATAATTCGGAATATCGACATTCTGAGCCAGACTGATCTTATCCCTGAAATCATTATAAAATCCGCTCAAAGTGGTTGTCAGATGTATTTTCTCGCTATGCAATACCCGGTAGGCAACAGACCCCGTAATATTGTGGGAATATTCGGCCTTCAAATCCGGATTCCCGTCTATATCATGATTATCATTGTGGAAAGAGAAATAGAGTTCCTGCAAAGTCGGAGAACGGAATCCATAGGCATAGGACAACCGTAAATCCATATGTTTGGTCAACTTGAATTTGGTCAATACCGAGGGGATAGCTATCGGAGCATCGTAATCGGCAACGATAAAGGTTCGTACTCCGGGCCGTAAACTCAGCCATTCCCAGGGTTTATATTCGGCCGAGAGAAAAAAAGCCAGGTCCGAAACTTTCGGTGTACCGTCGATACGTCCGCCTTCACCTTGCGTCCACTGATATTCTACTCCCGGCTGTACACTGAATTCAGGTGCAATATTCCACGCAACCGTAGCCCGGGCTATCCAGGCTTTGTATTGGGTAATGTCCTGACTCGCTTCGGCAGAAGAAAGCCATTTCTCTCCGGTCGACAAATCACTCTCCGTCGTCCGGGTACGCCGTTTATAATCCTGATAAGAAAGAGCTGCATGGACATCCAGACGGTTATCCAGCTTCCAATCCGACTGTAACTGATGGGTATACCTTTTGGTCAGAAAATCTTTATCGGAAACTTTTTCCGGCTGAAGTTCACTCCCATTATTGGGACCGAAAATCTTCTCATCGAGGAAATCCAACCGATACCATACATTCATATTCCGGTTCTGAAATCCGAACATCCCATTCATCAAAGCCTGATCTTTCGGATGCCAGCGTTTCTCCCGGCCGGTCAAATCTCCCTGCCAGCCTCCATGATTATTGCGGGTATATCCCCCATTGACAAAAAGTCCGCTTTTGTGGTTAAATCCCAGATCTATACTCTCATTATGAAGTCCCTTATCTTTAAAAAAATCATACTCTTTCCCCATAGATTCCTCTTGTACCCGGGCTCCCACTCTCCAGGTATTCTCTTCCGAATACCCATCCCCCTTTTTAGTGATGATATTGATTACCCCTGCCAAAGCATCGGTACCGTAAACCACCGACATCGGTCCCTCGACAATCTCTACCCGTTCGATACTATTCACATCTAACTGGCTCAGACTTTGTTTCGTCGCTCCCCGGTCGATCAATGGAATACCATCCAGCAATATTTTGACATTGTTTCCACTCATCCCCATCAATTCGAAATCCGTTTCACCCAAAGCCATATCGTTGGATAACCGGATTCCGATCTCTGTATTCAGCAAAGACTGTACACTGGTCGGCACTTTCTGACGGATCTGTTCGCTATTGACTGTCCGTACTTTGTATAAAGAATTACGCATCGATTGAGGAGAAAACTGTCCCGTAACCACTACCTGTTCGAGCTGATTGATATTCTCCCGGATTTCGATATCCGCGAAATGATTCTCTTTTCCCTCTTCGATCGTAACGGGAAATTCCCGGCGATGTGCAGCTATGGATTGGACTATCATCGTATATTGTCCTGCCGGAGCCATAAATTCAAAATATCCTTTCCCATCCGAAGTACCTCCGTAAAACGTATTTTTCAATTGGATATTGATAAATTCAGCAGGAACACCATCGGTCGTTATAACATTTCCCGAAACTTTTACTTTTACACTTTTCTGCCCCCAAACACCGGATACAGAACAAATTAATAGGATTGTAATAAAGATATTTTTCAGCATCGCTTTTTAATTTATTGCGATTGCAAAATTATGGGAAGTAAGCTGGGAGGACAATCACCAAATATGGGTATTCTTCCTGTCCGGAATACCTAAGAATAAACAACGCATCACACACAACCAGCTAAAGACCGGTTTCCTTCCTCACTCCGAAAAATCCAAAAAAGAAAATAGCCGAGTTATGCCGGACGAAAGACATCGATTTATTCCCGGGAAGCACTTCTTTCTTCAGCAAAGAAAAAATAAACCCAGGTAGAATCAATACGCTATAATTTCATTTCTACAAGTTCATATTTCCGGTTACCCAGCCCGATAATCTCCGGCGTATTCAAGGGTATGAATGCCGTGACACGACTCCATTCGTTCTATCAAGTACACTTTACCGGGATCTCCGGACACATACACCCAATCGACACATGCCTGATCCAGGCCCCCGGAGCAAGTGAAGCCCAAATACCGATATCTCCCGTCTGAGGAGCAGCCGGATGTGCATCACAACCACAATCCACCTACAGGTTATTCGCAATGCTGATATACAAAATACGATCTCCGCAATGGTCGGCAATAGCTTTCGCAGCCTCAGCCATCGATTCCAGGAAATCATCCTGTACCGGAAGATTTCCCCACATCTCTGCCGGATCTTTTGTTTTACCGACTGTTTCGATTAAAAATTAATATTCATTCCGGCCATCACCGTAGCCTTAGGCATAGGAAATCCGTCGTTGATCTCATACCGTTGTGCCAGTAAGTTCTCTCCCCGGGCCCAGATATGAATCCACGACGCAGCCCGAAACTGTCCCTGCAAATTCCACATCACAAAATCTTCTTTCATATCTCTTCCCGTATTTCCTATTTTTACACCGGTATATAATCCGGCCACATACTGCACACCGGTCCCGGCAAACCAGCGGCCTTTGGAAAAAGTGGCTCCGGCATAAGCCTTGTGCCGGGGAGAAGCCAGTACAGGCTGTTCCATATGCAGATAACTGTAATTGGCATCTACCGACCAGACAGGAGAAAAACGATAAGCAAACTGCACTTCAGCTCCGGTATTTTCGATCTTTCCGGTATTGATATTCATCTGCCTGCCATCGACCGGCATTCTCATAATCAGATTTTCCCCATCGATATAAAAAACATTTACCCCATAAAAAAGCCGCCCCTTCATCGAACGCTGCGACCAGGCCAACTCATAATTCCACAGTCGCTCCGGTCTCAAATCGGGATTGGCCGGCCGAAACATATAAAGTTCCCGGATCGTCGGATAGCGGAAACCTTTCCCGGCCATCAGTTTTATCTCTGCATTCGCAGGCAAGTGGAACGACAATCCAGCCTGAGGTACCCATTCGGTCCCCACATGCGAATGATGGTCGATACGTACCCCCAAATCCAATGTCAACCAACGGTAAAGATGTTGGCGAAAATCTACATATCCGGCCATTTCGTCCTGCTTCTTATCGACTTGCGGTTGGCGTTCACCACCATTCACAGGTTGATTCCAGGACTCCCCGCCGAAATGAAAGAAATCGACTCCTGCTGTGAGACGGTTTCCTTTAAAGAGTTGTACACTCTGATACCACGACAGTCCCAGCATATCGTCCCGTGAATTAAAACGATAGTCCAGTGGTTCCCCTCCAACGGCATATCCATCGTTAATCCAATGCTTTCCCCAATTATAGAAGAAACTCAAAGCACCCGAAGTTTTTTCATAATTATTTTCAAGTGCAAAAGAAGTCATACCTCTGGTGATCCGTTGATCATTATCTATCAATGGATCGGTAACCTTACCGGGGTTCGAAGCGTTGAAGTGGGTCAGGTTTACATCAGCCCGTACGTTCCATGCCTGCGAAATCTCATATCCTAATTTCGCATAACCTCCTGCCTGTTCGAATTCCATATCCGGCCGATGTCCGTCGCTCCGGTTATACGAAGCGCTCACCACACTCGTAAAACGTCCGGTTTTCAGTCGGTTCGTTACTTCTGTCTGCAAGGTATTGTAAGAGCCATACCCCAGATTAAAATGGGTTTTCATGCCATCTTCCTGCATTTTACGGGTAACGATATTGATCACACCTCCCATTGCATTCGAACCGTACAATACCGATGCCGGCCCACGCAGGACCTCGACCCGTTCAGCTAAAAACGACTGATAAGCATCGGAAATCGGATGGGCGAAAAGCCCCATATATTGAGGATGTCCGTCGATCAACACCAACAGCCCGGTCGTCGGCACACCCTCCTGCGGAGCACCACCGACTCCACGCAAAGACATCTGCCCGGCAGCACCTCCCGACACCCCGTATCCCATCATCCCCCGAGAGGTAATAAAAAGCCCCGGCACCTGTTCGGTCAACAAGGGAAGCAAAGAAGATTCATTACTCTGCTCGATCTGCTGGCGCCCCACCACCGAAACCGTCATCGGCAAATGGCGAATGTCGGTCTCATTACGCGTACCTGTCACTACCACCTCATCGATCGTATACGACCTGCCTTGTGGCAGACTGTCTCTTGTCTCCTGGGCCCGGATAAATCCGCCCGGTAGCAGTAAAACTACTGCAAATAAAATATCAACTACTTTCATTTTCAGATATTGGATCATTTTGAATATATTCCGTCACCACGAATTACTTCTTATTCGGTTACAAAAATAGAAAATAGGTTTCATCCGGTTTGTATCTATTTTACCTGATTTATTACCAATATTACATACCTCTTATTACTTACAACAGCTTATAATAATTCCTGAAATCCTTATCATCTTTGAAGAGGGATCACCACTCCAAAGATTTTCTTTGTTTCATTCGATAATAACACCAACCGAAAATATCTGCCAAAAACCATCCGATAGGAATAGACCACCAGATTCCCCATACACCTATACCCGGAATAGCAGCTAAGGTATAAGCCAGGGCCACCCGGACACCCAGGGATATAACGGTCAACACGACAGACATTCCGGGTTTCCTGACAGCACGATAGAAACCATATAATAAAAACAACCAACCAATGCCACAATAAAAAGCTCCTTCAATCCGTAAATATTCGACACCGATAGAAATAATTTCCGTTTCATGTGCCGGAATAAAGATAAGCATCAGTGGCCTGGCCAAAACAAAAACGAGTACAGAAATAATAAGGCAAAAAATAAGGGTAACCCTAACGGCGACCCGGATTCCTTTGCGGATACGTTCGTGTTTTCCAGCTCCGAAATTCTGAGCGATAAAAGTAGAGAAGGCATTTCCGAAATCCTGAACAGGCATATAAGCAAACGAATCGATTTTAACTGCCGCAGCAAAGCCAGCCATAACAGCCGTTCCAAAGCTATTGATCAGTCCCTGCACCATCAATATACCGAAATTCATGACAGATTGCTGGGCACAAGTCAGCGAAGAATAGGTTGCAATTTCTTTGACCGTAGCCCACTTTAGTTGCATATTCTGGCGGGAAACCCTGAAATCCGGAAACCGGTAAAGGCTATAGAAACAGAGTCCGATCCCCGATACCGCCTGAGCGATGACCGTAGCCAATGCCGCTCCGCGGACTCCCCAACCGAAAGACAGAATAAAAACCAAATCGAGCACAATGTTAAGAACAACAGCTACAGCCAGAAAGACCAAGGGCAGGACAGAATTCCCGACAGCCCGGAGTAAGGAAGCATAATAGTTATAGAGAAAGGTAAATCCGATTCCCCAAAAAATAATCCACAAATAATCCCGCATAAGGATATATACTTCAGCCGGGACCTGCAGTAACCGCAAAATAGGATCGATCCAGACAAAAACCGCAATATTCAGCAATAGCGTAATCACCCCGATCAATACCAGAGAGACAAAAATACTACGTTTCAAAGCTTCATGATCCCTGGCTCCGTACTGAAGCGAAAAAACAACCCCGCTTCCCATACATAAGCCCAGGAGGACCGAAGTCAGAAAAATCATCAACGTATAGGCCGAACCCACAGCAGCCAAAGCTTCGGCTCCCAAAAACCGACCGACGATCAATGTATCGGCGATATTATAGAACTGCTGTAACAAATTTCCCAATATCATCGGAACAGCAAACCACAACATCCCCCATGTAATATTTCCGGTCACCAGACTGTGTGTTTTATTTCTCCCTTCCATCTGTACCCTCTCTATCGATAAACGCCCATCCTGCATAATACACGACTAAATTCAGACCTGCAAAAGTAGGAGAAAAAAGGCAACTCCTGCCC
>CDZU01040277.1_pt1 | contig 14136 bp, 19 predicted proteins | sample 557441 | NCBI WGS metagenome assembly CDZU01 (sample SAMEA3182114, study PRJEB8094) | gut metagenome | biome: human; feature: gut; material: Stool; isolation source: human stools | place: Canada | collected 2013-06-10
GAAAAACGTCGACTGAGCCGTACCCCCATTAAGGTACAATCTCGTACTTTATTTGATGTACGAGCCTGTCACCGTTATTTGAGGTACGAGCCTGTCGACGTTATTTGATATGGTTATTGAGTTAATGTAACTACAGTTATACTAACAAATAAAACGTAATTACATATGACCTATCGCCAGGAAGATTTGCGCCTTCTCCATCACTTAATTTCATAAAGTATACATTATTATATGTATATATTTCGCACATACCATTGCCCATATAATTACTAACCTTTGCACTAAGAATATCAAAATTAGAGTATTCAGATATTACACCTGCAAGATTAACAGGTGACCCGTCATATGGAATAGTTTTTATAACTGTTTTAATTTTATTGTAAAGTAAGGAAACACCATTTGTCGGTGTAACCACATTGGTTAAATTAGAATTACCTGTTAAAAGAAAAACACCGTCGCCTGTTACGCTGTATCCTATACCACTTTTATATGAACTGTTAATTAGTCCTTGAATATAAAGGTTGTTAGCAGTGCCGCCAATTACTTGCACCTTAGTCGCATCCTCAGATGTAAGATTTCCTGCTTCGCCAATAACCATGTTGCTAATGCTGATATTTGAGCAATTGTTACACCAAATTAAAAACTTATTAACATTAATGTTCCACATCCTTAACCCACTAATACTAACATCACTGCCAGTAATAACTAAAGCACCCGAAATATTAGGTGTAATAGCGGCTTCGATTTCCACATTACTTAATTGAGTATTACCGCCAGAAACATTAATACCGAAACCACTGAAGCCCCAAGCATGCACATTGTTTAATTTGCCACTATAAATATCAACACCATTGAAACATCTGCTAGCAACAAGATTTTCATACAAACCATCCCAAGTTCTCAACTGAAACCCTGTTCCGCATAAGCTTGCGGAGCAGTTCGATAATCCATGTGCTTCTCCATTATTAACTAAAGGCTGATATATTTCAACACTTTCGGGGTCACGCATATTAAACCCAAATCCATTAAAGTTTTTGGCAATACATTTATTTATTCTTGAAGTAAGCATACACATATCAAACCCTGTTTGATTATCAATATTATTACCAAGAATAGTAAGATTTTGAATTAAACCACCATTATAGAAATTATGGTTGTCGGGGTCACCAGTAAAACCGCCGGCAGTAAAATGAAGAATTGAACTATTCATATCAACACCAAATAATACAAGGCCATCTTTTGCGACCAATCCCGTTGTCTTAAATGTACCAATGGGTACATATAATGCATAACCATTTTTAGCGCAATCGTCAATAGCATTTTGAATAAAAGTGGTATTGTCATTTAATGCAGTATCAGCCCCATAATCAGTTATTTTTTTAATAATCATACTTTTTCTCAATGCAATAGTTTCCGCCCTATATTCTTCAACTTGTGCGTTATAATTACCAGTATTAACCCAATAGTTTTCATTGGTAATATCAACGTTTGCCGGCACAGGCACTTTGCTTGTAAAGCTATTACCCATATACTTTACTATACACAATGCTTCATACTGCAAAGCCTTATTCCATTCGCCCATAAGTTTAGGTACATATCTCGCACCCACATACTGTCTGTTAATTAATCCATCCATATTAATTTACCTCTCTTTCTTAATAGCTCAATACTAAATGACCATAGTCATAGTTACCAACACCGATATTATTTCCTATATCCAACCCTGTAGTATTAAAAGTAATACTTTTCCAATTTTTTGGTATTGAATAAATGATATAACCTTCGTCACTGATTGTTACGAAGATCATAGTAGCTAAATATTGAGCTATAATGCTCTCTGCGTAGCTTGTATCAAAATTATTAATCCAATTTTGTATAGTCTGCACTTCGTGTTTTAGCTTGTTTATTTCATCATTCTGTAATTTGTCAGTTTCTATCAAATTATTAATATAAGTCACCATTTTGCACAGAATTTCATAATAGCTTAAGCTATCATCATACACAAGTGGTAAAACCTTGTAGCACCAAAACCTAAAAAAATCTCTGTCACAGTTGTTCATATTAAGGACTCCTTCCTAGTAAATTGTAAAGAATAAATCTTTAAGCTCATTAATTATCATCATATCAATATTTAAAAATGTTTCCCTAAACTTTAGTAACATTTCTGATTGATTACCTTCATATCCTAAAACTTTGTCAACATAGCTGTCACTTCTATTTCCCGATCCTGTCTCCGTATCAGTAGTGCTACCGTTTAGCGTACTATTCGTACCATCCGTACCCACATTGTGTGTAGCGTTTGTTAAATAATCGTTACTGTCAAGTCCGTTAATACCGCCCTGGGGTGTATCACTATAATAGCTCCAAGTATCGGTGCTTCCATCCGTTCTTGAGCTGCTACTATTAGTGCCATTTCTGTTAGTGGTTTTGGTTTCGCTTCCACTACCTTCATGTGTAACACTCCTGTTCACACTAACTAATGGTTGAATTTTTAACAATTCACTCTGATAAAGTTGATTGTAATAGGGCATTATGTTTTTCATCTTATCACTAAGAAACAACTTCCATCTTCCTACAGTTTCACAACAAATCTCGCGTGTATAGTAATGTCGTAGGATTTTCTTACAAAGCTCTGCTCTATATTCTTCATCAAAAATAGGGAAGTCGCTAAAAATCATGTTCCAAGACTTATCCAGTATATCTTCAATGTCATTAAATCCGTGCGACTCTGTAAGCTTTGCAGTTGCTTCACAAATAAATCTAACCTGTGTTGTATATTTACTCATCGCCATCCTCCTTTCTGTCGTCATTCTGGTTGAATACATCACGGAAGTGACAGCTTATCTGAGTACCGAACATACTGTTAATCTGTTCGCATGCCTGTTGCCTAGCAAATTCTCTCGAATATCTGTTAGCCATTACACCTCCCTGTAGTCTCTGCACTTCGTCCTTAATCATTCGTTCTTTTTTCTGAATACTAATGTTAGTTACACCTAAGTAAGTGAGAGCTTCATTCCATAGATTAACCTTTAACTCATATAGCTTATCTGCGACAAACGGCGCACCTGTTGTGAACACACCAAACGAACTTCCGTCACCCTCCATGAAATCATTACTACCAAAAATAACAGGTTGATTGCCGTCAAACTGCATATAAGCATTTTGTAGAGCTAATTGTTGCTGTTCACTGCCTTTAATTAAAATGGGGGTTCTTTGAGCTTTACAGTTGATATCAATACTTGCGTCAAGTTCTGCGAGTCTTTTAGCATATATTTCCATCTTACTTTTACAACACCAGTGAGTCATATTATCCCATATAATAACACTGTCACTCCTATCGCATACTCGCTGATAGCCATTAGAAGCATAAGCTCGTCTATCTAAAGGTATATTATAAACATCAAGCTGACCACCAAGCACACTTCTAAGGCACAGATTTCCCATAACATCATCATTAAAATACAACATAGCTTTATCTTCGTACAATCCAACTTCAATAAATCGTGCATCTACAGTGCTAGGAAGCCCAACCCATTCAAACGAGCTAATTGCTATTTCTGTGAATAAATCCAAGTATTGATCAAAAGTGTAAAGCTGATAAAAAACGCTGTCACTAAATGCAGTGCGCTCTTTAGTTCGTTTTTCTTTTCTGGCTTTGCTCATTTTTTATCTCCCTCCTTTCTAAATTGAATTATCAAGCGAATAATTACCTACTTCATTAGGATGTTTCCAAAAAGTTATCCCACTATTAAAATAACTTTCAATCAGAGCTATGTCGTCACTGGGTGCGCCCCCTACTATTGTACAATCAACGGTTTTTGTATAATTCCAATGCGGTCTACTTGACACATTAGGTATTTTAGTTGTATGACAGGCATAGCCAAACACATCAAAATACTTATCTATCGCCTTTGCATACTCAGCAGTGATAGACTTTCGTTGAGCTTCAAAACACACTTGACCTTTACCAAATAGTGCATTATTAGTTGCATAATTGCCCTTTACATCATTAGCGGAGATACTCGCTGTATAAGCACTTGTTAATATATTTTGCACACTACCCAGTGCTGAGTTACTTGACTGTCCAGTAATCATTCCTGTAGCAGTTTGAACGGCGGACGGAATAGCGTTGATTGTAATTGGTACAGCATTTTGAGCAACCCATGCGTTAAACGCGTCCACATTCCATGAACATAAGGGGAAGCTGTCAAGTGTGATTGTTTCTGTCATATCCATTCTGCCTGTGCCTGTGGTTTTTGTGGACTTGTATCGGTCAAGTCTTAGCACTTCTTGTACCGGCATCGTCATGTTACCAACTATGTTATAATATGGTGTAAGATTTTCTGAAAATTCATAGCGTTGAATTAATGTCTGTCCACAGTTATTCCTTACTTCGTTAAAATTATAAGGGTAGGTGTAAAGTTTCCTGTTTCGTGGTTTGTAGCCGTTTAATGTGTCAGTATTACTAATCGGTACACCAGTAACATTTATTGGATTAGTATTTCCAGTAAAGGTTATATTAACTCCTTCGTCTGTAACATTAACAGGAAGTATATCTGTAGGGCATGTGTAAAGAGCTAATATATTTTCGGGAGTAGTTAAGTACTGATTTAAAAAATTAGTGAGATTATTACTACCTGTTTCTGTGTTAGCAAAGGCTTTTATTTGATAGCCACTATAAACACCGTCGTATATATACCCCCCTGTTGTGGCAAGTAGTACCATGGTACAAGTACTTAAAGAGCCTAGTCCGATTACCTGAGCGCCACCGTTGTAAACATACTCGCCACATTCGACATTTTCGGGTAGGATATGATCTCCGATGTTATCAGTTAGACTATGCTCTCGTTCGACAAAGCATTCTTTTAGTTCAACATCAAACCAGTAAGTTTGTAGAACATCAATTTGAAAGCTTATCTCAGCAGTAACATTATTAATATACTCAATACTTGTCACAAATGCATAAAACCACCGAGTGCTGAAAGCTGAGTTTTGAAACATCATGTAATTACAGTCGTATAAGCTGTCTGCTGTAGCCTGTAAACGACATTTACCCTTATTAACTCTGTTGTAAGTTACGTTATTAAAATGCTTTTTGGCTTTACTAATAAAATAATCTGCTTGTGTTTTCTTATTTGAAAAATAAAGTGTGTGTTTCTGCTGAGTGGAAAGTGGTACTCCACTCAGCATGTACACCTCACTATCAGGTACTATGTACATAATTCATCATCCTTTATTTAATGTGACTGTAGCACCTACAGCACTATCACCGTTATTTAATGTGACTGTATCACCTACAGCACTAGCGCTAGTGATTGTACCACCTGTGTAGATTGTTCCATCTAAATCAGCTACAAGAGTTATTGTTGTTTCTGATTTTGTTGACGGAATTACAATAGCACCATATTTCTGTACTGCAATTCCGTCTTTTGTAAGAGCTTCAGTCTGTACAAAATTAACTGAATTAGGTGCAAGTGTAGCTGTGCCATCCTTCACATTAAGTGTAAAGATAGTACCAACCTCAGATATATCTTTTCCTGTGATTTCAACAGTAATTGTTTCAGGCTTGGCAATTATTGCATCACTGTCAACAAAAACGATTGCATTAGCAAAAGGTGAGTAAGAAATAGTTTTCCAAACGTGCAACCAATAATTCCAATACAAACCACTGCCTACACGTGTTTCGTCAAATTCAAGTAAGTTGTCATAAACCTGGAACCAATCTTCATCAACCAAAACCCCCTTAACATTCTTCATAAGTTCAAGCTCTTCTTTCGTTACTTCTTCCAGACCTGTAGACTCTTCTCTTATCGCTTCAAATCTTTCATTGTCAAACGAACTGAAATCGTCAATAAGGTGAAGTCTGCCAATGAAATCAGCTTTATTCATATTAAAAGCACTAGCAAGAACTTCAACGTCAAATTTAGCATTGAAATCAGCATCCATAAAAATACACTGTCGGTCAATAGGTGTGTTGTTCTGTACATGAGACTCATTAAATCGCCCTGTCATGTCAATAGGGAGTAAATTTGATTTTCCTCTAAAAGCTACAGCCACACTATTCATGTCAGTAGTATCAATAGGCTGTGGATATACTTTACCGTGAGAAATTGCTTTGATAAGCAGATACTTAAAAAGTAAGTATTCGTCATATTCAGCTGACTGATAAACTTGGTCAATAATTGATGTAATAAGGTTAGTAACACCGTCAGCAGATGTAAAAGCTCTTTTTAAAGCCTGTTTCTCAATAGTAATTGGATACATTACTCTCCAATTAGTCATGTGAAAGACTGACTGAACATTAGGAAGAGTACGTTTAAACTCTCTACTAGCACCCTTTTCAGCGTCATATTTTACAGCATTGATAATACCAACAAAAATGTCCTCTACAGTCTCGCCAAATTCAAGATAGCCCTTCTTGAGGTGCTTATAAGGGTTGTTAAAAGTTGCACTCTGCACACGCACTAATGCAATTCTATTAATTAAAGCGTTGATAAATTCGTTGGAGTGTGTCGGATTTCCGAAAAGGATTTCTCCAACCTTTGGAATGTCCTGTTCCTTCTCTATTTTTGGTACATCTTTTTGATAAGCATATGATGCATTATTTCTGATAACATTAAGAATATCAATTGATCGTGCATCAAGTTTCGTTTTAGTAATTGTTCTGGCCATTAATCTTCCTCCTCTTCAAATAAATCCTCGAAAGAGTTGTATTCTTTCTCTTCCTCCTCGTGTTCTGTCGGTGTGTCCAGTTCATCTTCCTTTTTTTCAAAAAAGCGTGAAACATATTTGTCTCTCCACATTTTGTCATTTTCCTCGTATTTCTGTTTCCACTCGTCAGCATCGGACGAGTCGATTGAGTCGGATATATCCTCAATAATCTCAATTGTTTCGTCATCCGTTCTATCTCCGACATATTTTTTTATTTTTTCAATAAGTTCGTCTTTTGATAATTTTGCCATTATCATTCTCCTTTCTTAAAATCGCCTGTGTAGCATCATGTAAATAGGTAAATGTTTCCTTGTTGAGGGTGTTGGAGGTGTTGGAGGTAGTGGAGAACCAGTTAGATATTCGTACCAATTCTTTCCATTTTGTATTCTTTCATCAAGTGCTAGAACACCTGCGCGCTCACGTTCAAAGCAGTAAGCTTTGACTGCTTCTTCAACATCCTTTAGTTGAGAAAATTCTAAACCCGTATATGGATAACTTTTAGTTGGTTTCCATTGATCGCCATATCCTTCAAGTACTTCGGCATTAATAAGCTGACACTGTAAGTTACCATCTTTCCAATCCTTACCTTGAGCGCTTGCGTAGTCAGTGAGGTTTGATGAGGGTGTCCACTGAATAAGACCCCATCCACTAGATACACTTACTGTTTCTTTCATCCCAGGGTTTAAGGCACTTTCTCTCTGAACATTGCCTAGCATACCACAGATACTTTCAAGGGTATATTTTCCTATGAAGTAGGCATTAAATTCTACAGCGTTGTTTTCCATCTGCGCCTGTGTCAGATACTTCCTAGTACCTTCAATAACTACCCATGCCATTAAATTACCTCAGTAAGAAGTGCTTTCCATGTATTGTTACCGCACTCACCATCCTGTAAAAGATTGTGGTCTTTCTGAAAATTAATACACGCAGATACACAGCCTTTACCGTAATGAGTATCAATTGAACCAGTATAATACCCCAACTTTGACATTAGTATCTCAAATACAGCAACATCGTTATTTTTAGTACCTTTTTTCAATAAAGACATAGTGGTTAATTTCTCCTTTTTAAAATCAACAATTCTTTTAACAAGCACTAAGTCGTTCCGGTGAGAAATATTAGTAATTGAAACACCTTTACCCTTGTTTGTTTTTGTGTTTTTACTATTTCCTCTCGACTCAATCATTTGTGTACTGCTAATAGCAATTGCTATGTGAGTAATTCTCTTGACTGATTTACCAAAATAAAGTAAGTCAGCACTTTGAATATTTGTTACTGTTCTGCCTAATGCTGAGTAGCCCTGTGCTGTAGTTCTTGGTACTTTCATGCCACACTTATTAAGTACAGAATATACAAAACCACTACAGTCATATCCACCCTCAGACTCAGACTCTCCGCCCCATACGTAGGGCTTTCCGAGATACGTTCTCGCCACTGTTACAATATCACTACTTGTCACTTACATCCACCTCGCTATCAAGCTTATCACAAAGTTTTTGAAGCACGACTGTATTATTGTTGAGTGCTTCTGAAAACTTGTCTGTCTCTTCCTTATGTGCGTCATTAATTTTGTTAATGTAATAACACATAATTAAACACATTCCTATGGGAAAACCAAGCGTGGAAATTAATGTTGCTAAGTCATTAACCATAATGTTGTCCTCCTTCCTTTTTTTCTTATTATAACATATTATCCACAAATTATCAACATTTATTTGACAAATTGTGAATAATTTGTTATAATAAACTAAAGGAAGTGGATAAATGAAAGAAATAAAATACTATGATGGCACTAAGCTATTAAGCATGAAAGATATTAACGGAAATGTACCCGAAATTTATATATCAACATCAAATAGAAGTGCAGGAAAAACTACATATTTTAATAGATACCTAATTAATCGCTTTTTAAAGTATAATGAGAAATTTTGTATACTGTACAGATTTCAAGACGAGTTAAAGGACTCCGCGGACAAATTCTTTAAGGATATACACAATCTTTTTTTCTCAGCTTACACAATGAAGAGCGTACAAATTGGTAATAGTAAAATGTACGAGTTATTTTTATGCAGTGCATACGATGAAGGGGATGAGGGAAAATCCTGTGGCTATGCTGTCGCACTAAATTGTGCGGATAAAGTAAAAAAATATTCTCATTATCTGAGTGATGTATCAAGAATACTTCTTGATGAATTTCAGTCCGAAACTAATCATTATTGTGCTGATGAAGTTAGTAAATTTATAAGTATTCATACATCAATAGCAAGAGGTAATAATAGCCAAGTTAGATATGTTCCTGTTATAATGATTTCAAATGCTGTGACGCTATTAAACCCTTATTACACAGCATTAGATATTACTGAGAGACTCACACCCGACGTGAAGTTTTTACGTGGCGATGGGTTTGTTCTTGAACAAGGGTATAATGAAAGTGCTTCTAAGTTACAAGAAAGTTCACTATTCAATAGAGCTTTTAACAAATCTAAATATGTAACCTATGCGTCACAGAATGTCTACCTAAATGATAATAATGCTTTCATCGAAAAAATGAAAGGTCAGAGCCGCTATTTATGTACGCTTAAATATAAGGGTGAAGAATATGGCGTTAAAATGTTTGAAGAGGAAAGTATAGTTTACTGTGACAAAAAAGTTGATACAGATTTTAAACAAAGAATTTCGGTTACAACAGATGACCACAATATTAATTATGTAATGCTCAAAAATAATGCTTGGTTAATTGACTATATGAGATACTTCTTTGATAGAGGGTGTTTTAGATTTTATTCACTTGACTGTAAAGAATGTATACTTAAAGCCCTAGCATATTATTAATGGTATCTGCGTTAGTTATTTTTGTAACATTGGTGTGGAAGGCTCTTTGAAATATAAGACACACCTTTGTAGTTGGGTGTATGCCTACCCATGCATTTAGAATTAACGTTATAGATATATTAAAGAGACAGAATTTATTCTGTCTCTTTTGTTATGTTTCACGTTGCCATGCATTTCTACATTTTATCTCATTTTATATGTTGTCTCCTGTAATACTATCCCCCCTCTTATTCTCACAGGTCTAAGTTTCCCATAGACTTCCAACCCCTGTTTAAAATCTGCAAGCGTTCTCTTTGTTTTTAAAAATTCCTGTTGAATGATGGGATATTTCTCTAGTTCTTCATCTGTTACCCCTTCCATTGATTTAAGAAATAAATTCTTACACCTATCCGGCATACCTGCACATTTTACGTTATAGTATGGCTCATTAATTGGTTCTTCATCTTCATGCGTAACATGTTCAATATAAGTTTTCTGACGAACAAAAATACCCTCATCCCAAAAGCTCTCGAGCTTCCAACAACAAAAATTAGATGGGTGTATTTTTATTCCTTTAATATTTTTCTTTGTAGTGCAACAATGTATGCTATCCGTGTCAGCGTATACAAAATATTTATAGTTTTGCTGTGCCGCTCGAATAGTAAAATTCCTAGCATAACTTGTTATAGCTGAACCTATTGGGATATACATAACTTTCTTTTCGTGTTCTTCAAATGTTGTAAAACCTAGTGAGCCATCATCCTTCTCCCTTGCCACTTTGAAAGAGGATATGTCCGAACTACTGAGTTTTCCATATAAGTTATTTAAAAAGAGTTTTGCTAGTGTTCGTCTTGCCCCTGTACTATTTTGTTTAATTTCCTTATACTTATTAATATACTTGTCAAAAATTCCTGTTATAGTTCTAAAATAACATCCATCCAATAACTCAAAATCTACAAGGTTGTAATGCTCTTGTAAAAGTTCAAAATCAGTTTGAGTAAGTACCATTTCAACAATAGCTTTTTTAATATTTCCGTCAAAATCTTTGTACCATGTGCATACATTTCCCGTATCTTTATCAACTATATCAGATGTTTCAAGCATTTCAGTGGCCTTATAGAAAAAGCTGCCTTTAATTTGTATAAATGGTAATTTATTTTCTTTCAAGTAAAAACGTGTGCGAATACGAACAAAATAATAATATTGATCTGTAAGACATTTTGGTGGAATTTTACCTTTGAAAAAAACTGGTTGACCATAGGGGTAATAATTTCCACTTTCTGAGTGCATCATAGATGGATACAAGCTATTAACGTCTGCTGTAATACCCTCGGTGTAAATTCTGTTTTCGCATCCCTTCTTTAAATAACACCACCCTCCCCTGTATGAATGTCTTATATACTCGTCTGCATTTGAGTATTTATATTCATGTGGGTTTAATTTAAACTGTGTTAAATCGGGAAAAAATGCCTGATAGTCTTGTTTGTCAACTGTAGCTTTAAATTCAGAGAGGCAACACGAGCCGATAGTAAGTTTTAAGTGCCCCTCAGCTTGCATAATTTCTAATGCTTCTTTAACTACGAGAACATCATTAGCAATATAACGTTTTTCGCTATCTGTAATCGGACAACCTGCGTATCTATGCCCTTTATAGTCCATATTTAATTTTCGGTGCTTTGTTTGAAAACTTTTCCCTATTTGTTCAACTGAAAATGGCAAGAGCTTCAAGCTATCTCTAATCTCAATCATTGCATATGGCGTCTTGATAAGTATACTGTACCACTGTCCCATGTCCGAGATGGAATACACAAAAGATTTTGGCGTTAATTCTTTTTCTTTTAAAAAGTGCACATCACTATCATTATTCGGATTTACATATAACTTTTGCTCATACTTCAAATCTGTTAGCAAGAACGATAGCCAAAACGAACCGTCAAACTTTAAGTTATGATAATATATGCATATATTCTGTTTTAAGTTATATAAGTAATTATATGTCTCTCTAATTGAATGATGAATTTTAACATCCTCTGTGCCTAGCTCGACAACCGCCGAAGCCCACACTTCTGTGAAAGTTTGACCTTCATATACGGTGGTTTCAAAATCACCCACCATATATTTCATTTGCTTTCTCATATTTCTTCCCACGTTTCATCACTGGCTAATGCTTTATCAATTTCTGCCTGTTCTGCATCGCCTGGTAAATTGCCACTTATTAACGTATATAAATGTTGTACGGCAGTTCTTGATACAGCACTATCTGGGTTATATTTAATTATAACTTCACAAGTTGATAAAAAATCCTCACTTGCTTGTGCTATGGAATACAGAACAGTGTCTGCGCCATACTTTTCAATTTCTGAGTTTAAAAGATTATTTAACAAGTCTGCTGACTGTGATTGTTGAACACCTACATTCGCTATCATTGATTGCACTTTATCCCATACTAATTTTGAAGCATGAAACATCTGTTGCCATTCTTTGTTAGACTTAATTCGATTATAGTCCCCTTGGTCTTTTTTTCTTCTCCTAGTTTCCCATGCTTTCCTGGAAGCTTCTTCTTTTATTTCTCTTTTTCTCTGCTCAACTGTTATTGGCTGTCCTGTTACTGCACTGATGGCATAAGCTTTCTTATAAAGCTGTGCAGGACGAATTTTTGATAACCTTCTTACAGAACCACTTGTGATAGTTTTTGGCTTTGGAGGTATAAGGTTAGGCTCAAACACATAACCTCTTTTTTCTGCGTATCTAATAAATCGTTTAATTCGATTTCGCTGTTTATTATATTCCTTCAAAAGTTGCGACTTCTTAGTTGTCTTAGCCATACACTTTAAACCTCCTATGCTTATAATTAAAGGGGGGTAAACCCCCCTTATTAATAAATACTCTAAATAATTAAAGCATCATTAACTGGTAAAATTTTCTACCACTATTGGATGTATTCTCACACACCTCTATAAGGGCGTGGCCATCGTCTGATATAATATCCTCAAGCATAACTAGCGTTTCATTAACAGTCTTAGAAATGCTTGTAAAAACTGCTCCGTCTTTATCAACGAGCACTGATACTGCTACAGGATTTCCATCTTTATCAGTATCAGCATATTCGCCGACATTGACAACGTCAATCTGTAACCCCTTCTCAATTTTCTGTGATGATGCCTTTGCATTAAATAATTCTTTCTTTGATAACATGATATTAACCTCCTATTTTACCTCCTCTGCTTCTTCAATGTACTTGCTTAATGGCATAGTGTACGTTTTTGTAACTGTCGTCTTGTCTGTGATTGTTGAGATTTTAAAAGTATCTGTCTCATACATCTTACGGACGTAATTAATCAGTTTTGCTTCATCCTTTGGGACCTCACTCTCATAGATTGGATAAGTCTTAGTCATAGGCTCGTACGAAACTACGTCCATGCCTAGTACTGTGATGTTTAGCGTGCTGATTGTCCTTGTAACTGATGGTTTTCTCATTCAATTTCCTCCTTGTTTTTGTGATGAGTTTGCTTTGTAACTTGTTGTAACTTGTTGTAACATGCACCATTGGTGCAAGGACTAGTGGGTGGAATTGCACCACCCCTCAGCTTGGTTACTGCTAGTTAAGATTTATTAAAAAATATGATTTATTAATATCTTTTTCATATACCATAGTCATATCGTGCACTAATTCATTCATTAACTCTGATGGTATATCCTCTGATGAACCCTCATATACAATCCTCTGTATAGCGTTATCATAAACCTTAATTGTCTCATTAATTAATACTAAATATAGATTATAAAGTACCATATTGATATCCTCCTATCTTCTCTTGTCCTTTGTTAAGTTGTAACTTCCTTACAAGTATTATATTATCACATTTATCAGAAAATGTCAAATACTTTTTTCAAAAAAACTATTAAATTTCTATGTAAAGAATACCGTCTTTTAATTCATGAGCTTTAACTGGGCTATTGATATGCTGTATCAATTCACTAGTTTTAATGCGCTTTCCGTTTTTATATGCTTTTATTTCGTAGCAAGGTAATATATTCATTAATTGTAATACATCACATACCTTTGGTACAGCGCTGTCAATATATTGACTAATCATCATTATTGATAACATAATAAATGACACCACAACTAATACATTATATATATCCATTTTGTTAATCCTCCGTCACAATAAAAAATTCATTTCTTATAATATCTATTTCCTTAACTGTTCTTTCAAGTAAATCAGTTGTAATAAAAATAGCTTTGCCTTCATATAGCCGGTGCCCTTTTTCTGATAGAATATTCAAATATGCATTGGTATCAAGGACTGTAAGCAATTCTTTAAACCTCATTTAACTTATCCTTCCATTCTATTACTTCATCAACTATGATTTGTGCTAAAGCTGTGGCCGTGAGATTGGACTCAAGTAATCCAAAGGGTGCTTTAAATATGTGCTTATAGCCGTCAGCGTATATATAAAAGATTATTGATGATATTGAGGGTTCAATATATGTTTCAACTCTACAATTAATAAACTCTGGCGATGTTTGTATTAGTGTTTTAACTACTTCTAAATATTGTGCGTGCAAGTTTTTTTCACTCCTTCCTTTATCTTAAAACAATGCCCCCC
>CDZU01026883.1_pt1 | contig 13914 bp, 10 predicted proteins | sample 557441 | NCBI WGS metagenome assembly CDZU01 (sample SAMEA3182114, study PRJEB8094) | gut metagenome | biome: human; feature: gut; material: Stool; isolation source: human stools | place: Canada | collected 2013-06-10
TTCTCCACCCCTTTTTCAAGCTTTTTCCCCGGACATTTCTTTTACCTCTTTGCCTTCTTCAACCATCTGCCGCGCCCTCTGTAAAGAGGGCGCTTTTTTCGTATTCTCCGCGTTACGGTTCCGTCTGCCCGATGCCGTTGGCCTGGGCCAGAGCCGCACATTCCGCCTGCATCAGTGCCGCATATTCGCCGCCGCTGTACAGGCTGGCATAACGGTACAGCGCGTAGCCGTCTGCGCCGCGCACGGAAAGCGTGCGCGCCATATCGGCCAGATTATGGCCGCTGGCCCACTCCCCGCTCTCTGTGGCGGAGCCGTCCCCCGCGCCGATACGGTATGCGCCCAGCCCGAATGCCAGCGAAACCGAATCGTCCCGGGGCATGGCCAGCCATTCGTCCACGATATTCTCGAACGCGAACCGGGCCGAGCCATTCTGCAGCGTATAATTGTAGCCCCAGTAGACCTGCGGCATGATGTAGTCCACATAACCGGGCGTGGAAAGCCACAGCGCCACGTCCGAATACTGCTGGCTGTAGTTGTTGTCGTTGTTGCCCTGCGGGCTGATGCCGAAAACCGCCTCCGGCTTTACCGCCTTGACGGCGGCGTATACCTTCTGCACCAGCGTGTTGACGTTGGCGCGCCGCCATTCGGCCAGGTCCTGTCCCCCGCCGTACCGCGCGTAACTCTCCGTGTCGAACGCTTCGTCTGTGGTGGGATAAAAGTAGTCGTCGAACTGAATTCCGTCCACGTCATAATTCTGCACGATCTCCGTTACGCCCTGCACCACCATGTCCTGCACCTCGGGCAGAGCGGGGTCGTAGTACAGCCCGCCGTTCGCCTCCAGCGCCCAGCCCTCGTGCAGAAGCGCCGGGTTGTCCGCCGCCAGCTCGCCGGGGGGCATGGTGTCGTTGAGCCGCACGCGGTACGGGTTCACCCATGCCTCGATGGCAAGGCCGCGGGCGTGGGCCTGCTCCACAAAAATGGCCAGCGGGTCATAGCCGGGGTCCTGCCCCTGCACGCCCGTTACAAGGTGGCTCCAGGGATACACTGCGCTGGGGTACACCGCGTCCCCGAAAGGGCGCACCTGCACGATGACGGTGTTCAGCCCCAGAGCCGCACAGTTGTCCAGCAGCGAGCCCACCGACGCGGCAAAGCCCTGCGCGCCGGAGGTATCGAACATCGGCCATTCCAGATAGCTCACCCACATGGCGCGGTACGCCACGGGCGCGGCCATGGCCTCCGGCTCGCCCCCCGCCTGCATACCGGACGGCACAGAGGTAAAATCCTCCCGGGGCGCGCCGGGCTCCCCGCCGCCCGCCTGCCGCGCGGGCGCGCATGCGGCCAGCAGACACAGGCAGGCGGCTGCCGCAGCGGTTCTCAACAGTTTTTTCATGCTCTCGGTTCCCTTTCCCCATAACGCTGTGCCCGCTCCCAAAAGGCAGGACATGCATCATCGTATGCACGGGGCCCGCCGGAATATGTCTGCCCGGGCCCGCACGGCGCGGTCACGCCTCCTGATACAGCAAAAAAGCCAGAAGGCCCTGCACCGCCGCCACCGCAATGATGATGCACGCGGCCAGCATCTGCGGCACGGGCAGAAAACTGCCCACAAGCAGCACCAGCCCGCACACCATCACCAGAAACGCTGCCTTATGCAGGCCGTTTTCCGGAACGGAAGCCTTGAAATACGGCCATGCAAACACAGGCCACGACGCGGCCGCACACACGATGCCCACAATACCCGGCACCATGCCCAGCACCGTCAGAAGCGCGGCCGCCAGGCAGAAATTGCGGCCGCGGGGGTCCTCTTTTAGATTTGTGGCCAGCATCAGCATCATCACGCCCGCCGCGACGGTCGCGATATTGAACACAAGGTCCGCCCGGATGCTGAACAGCAGCATCGCGCCGCCCAAAATATTCAGCGCTGCCGACAGAATGCCGATGCCGTAAAATGTCTTGCGCGTGATATTCATAAATATATGCTCCCTTTCCGGCGTACCGCCACGCGGCCTGTGCGCTGTGAAAACGCCGGAGCTTCTTTTGTACAGATGGTATCAGTATAGCATACTCCGTATTTTTTTCAAAGCCTCGTCTGCGAAAAGGAGCGAAAAAGCGCGCCGCGGCGAAAGATATGCCTTTCGCCGCGGCGCGTTTGCAGTCCAATTTTATTTCCCGGGCAGGGCGGGCCTTCACACCCCGGCCGGGGCCGGTTCACTGAGCAGGCCTGTGGAGTAGCTGCGGTCGCCCACAGCCGCGGCCAGCGCCTCCTTGGTGCTGCGGCCCTCCCAGTAAGCGGCCGCTGCCTTCAGGTATCCTGCAGCCAGCCGGGCCGATTCCCCGCACAGCGCCTCGGGGCCCGCGTCCATCTGTGCATGCGTATAGGGGTTTTCCCAATGCTCCGCAAAGCCGTCCGCCGGGCGTCGGGCGGGCGTCATGTGGGAAAGTCCGTAGCCGGGCTTGTGCAGCACCAGCCGTTCCGCCGCCCAGACCAGCGCCCGCTTGCCGCCGTGAGGCGACAGGAACAGCCTGTGCAGGGCGTGGAAATCATGGAAGGAATCCGCCAGTGCCTCATGCGGGATATCCATGCGGTAAACCTGCGCCACCGCGTCATGAAGCATTTGCGTCACTTCGGCCAGCTCCTGAGGCGGCAGCCCCGGAGCGGCAGTTCCCGCCGGAACGGCGGGTGAGCCGCAGTCCTGCTCATGGAACATACTGTCCATGGCCACCTCGCAGAAGCCGTGCCCCTCGGGGATGTTGAACTGTCCCTGCGGCCCGCACTGGAACGCCACATACGGATGCATCACGGAATCCGCCGCGTAATGCGCCAGAAAGCCCAGCGCATAGCTGCGCTGGGCGGGCGTGGAGGCCGCGAAAATCATTGTGCGCAGGAACCGGCCGCATTGTTCGTCGTGCATGCGGCCGCCCAGTTCCGGCAGCGGCCAGGGCCGTTTGGCGGAAAGCACACGGTAAGCAAACAGCGGGTCCGGCCCGTTGGCGCCCATTTCATAGGCCGCCGTACTGGGCGCATGCTCCCCGCTTTGTGCCAGCGCCGCGCGGGCGATGCGGATATGTGTATATGCTTCGGGCATATCGATCAAAACCTTTCGCGTTGGGGTCTTCGGACGGGGCCCCGCCCCTCCCGCACATGGGCAGTACGGATTTTTTACTTCCCCGCGCCCTCTTTTTTCAGCATGCGGGGCAGCACGCCGAAGTAAAGCACCGCGCCCACCAGGAAGATGAGCAGAACTGACAATACGCCCCAGGGCGATGCCTCCTGCTGCGCGGCGGCCAACACGGCCTCGGGGGCCGTCTCCGGCGTAAGGCTCTGCCTGCCCAGCAGCACTACGGTGGCGATCTGCGTCACGAAGCCCATCAGCGCCGGGCCCATGACGGACGAAAACTTGCCGAAGATATCGAAAAAGCCGAAGTACTCGCCCGAACGGTTCTTGTCCGGAAGCATTTTTCCGAACATACTGCGGGACAGCGCCTGGATGCCGCCCTGACTGGTAGCCACCAGAATGGCCAGCACCCAGAACTGCCAGGTCTCGCGCACAAAAAAGCCGAACACGCAAATGCCCATGTAGATACAGATTCCCACGCCCACCATCACGCGCGCGCCGAATTTACCGGCCAGCTTGATGTACATCAGGCAGAACGGCAGGCCCAGGATCTGCACCAGCAGCAGCGCAAGCATCATCTCGGTGTCGCCCAGACCCAGCTGGGCGCCGTAGGAGGTGCTCATGTGGATAATGGTGCCCACGCCGTCGATGTAAAAGAAATAGGCGAGCATGAACACAAAAATGGATTTATGGCCGAAGATGTCCTTCAGCGTGGCCCACAGCCCCCGCAGGGTCTTGCGGATGGCGCCCTTTTCGTGGGGCTGATAGCTTTTCTGCTCCACGTTTTTCAGCAGCGGCCAACTGAACGCGGCCCACCACACGGCCGTAAAGCCGAAGATGAAAGACAGGCAGTACAGCATATCCACGCCCACGGCGTTCATCACAAGAAAAATGAGCAGCGGGATGGTGGAGCCGCCGATATAGCCCAGGCCGTAGCCCATGGTGGAGACGCGGTCCATACGCTCTTCGGTGGTGACGTCGGGTAAAAAGCTGTCGTAGTACAGGTTCGCGCCCGAAAAGCCGATCTGGCTGATGACATACAGGATCAGGATGGCTGTGCCCACGGCCTCGGCCACCCCGGTATTTTCCGCAAAGCCCGTCATGGGCGTAACGGCAAGCCCCGCGCAGGCCAGCACACCCACGGCCAGAAAAACAAAAAACATCTTTTTTCGCATGCCTTTAAAATCGCCCAGCGCGCCGATAACCGGCGCCAGCAGCGCCGAAATAAGCATGGCGATGCTGGTGACATAGCCCCAGATGCTCATGGCCGACGTGGTGTTGCGCATAAAGCCCGCCACCGACGAAAAAAAGATCGGCAGCAGCGTGACAACGATCACCGAATGGGCGCTGTTGGCCCAGTCGTACATCATCCAGCTTTTTTCTTCCTTGGTATACCCTTTCAGCATCGGTACGCACCTCGTCTTATTCAGATTCGCGAAAAAACCTTACTGTACCATGACGCCGCAAAGCGCCCCCAACAAAACCGCATCTACTGCGGTTTTGCATGGTTCAATGTTCTCAAAGCCCTGTGCACCGGCACAGGGGCGTGTGCAGCGCACACGCGCAGCCGCGCAAGCGGCGGCGGCTTTAAGGTTAGTATATCACATAGAAAAGTGTACCATCCCCGCAGGCAAATCACAAGTAGTTTCGCTGTTTTACAGAAATATTACCCGCCTTCCGGCAGCCTTTTGTTCCCGGTTTTATAAAATTTACAGCAAATCTTTAGAAATTCTTTGGATTTTCCCCCCGCGCCTTTTTAGATTGCGGTCTTATACTAAAACACGTTGAAGACAAGCCGCCCGGCGCGCCGGGCGGGGCAAAAAGGCGGGAGGGGTTTCCAATGACGGAACAGGCGTTTGAAGCGATGGTACGGCAATATGAAAAGCTGGTATATACGGTGTGCTGCCAGCTGGTGCACGACCATCAGCTGGCCGAGGATCTTTCGCAGGAGACGTTTGTCTCGGCCTATCTGCATATGGAAAGCTGTCCGCCGGGCGCGGAAAAGCCCTGGCTGTGCCGCATTGCGGTGAACAAGGCAAAGGATCATCTGAAAAGCGCCTACAACCGCCGCATGGCCGTGACCGAGGCCCCCGGCGACACCGCTCCGGCGCTGGCCGCCGCGCAGAACGCCCCCAGCCTGGAGGCTGAGTGCGAAACACGCGCCGACGCCGGCCTTGCGCGGGAGTGCATCGAGGGCCTGGCGGAACCGTACCGCACGGTGTCGGTATTGTATTTCATGCAGGAATGGCCCGTGGAGGCCATTGCACGGCAGCTGGGCCGCATGCCCAAGACCGTGCACACCCAGCTTTACCGCGCAAAAAAAATGCTGCGGCGGGAGCTGGCGGCGGTGGGCTGAGCGCATACGGGCGCAGAAGGTTCTTTCTCTCTGTCCGGGTTTTGTGCTATATTAAGTAAATAGTATCGATATACGAAGCACGATGCGGTATGCCGCCCGCCGGGCGCGCGGCATACCGCATCGCAGCCGGACAAAAGGAGAAACGCATGGAAACGCATATTCTTGTTGTGGAGGACGACGCCGAGATCCGCGAGGGCGTCGCCATTTACCTGAAAAATCAGGGCTATACCGTACACGGTGCGGCCAACGGCGCCCAGGGGCTGGAGCTTGCCCGGCAGCTGCCCATCCATCTGGCCGTTGTGGATGTGATGATGCCCGTGATGGACGGCATCACCATGGTGATGAAGCTGCGGGACGAGGGCTGCGAGTTCCCCGTCATCATGCTGTCGGCCAAATCCGAGGACATTGATAAGATCACCGGGCTGAACATCGGCGCGGACGATTACGTCACCAAGCCTTTCGTGCCCATGGAACTTCTGGCCCGGGTGCACTCCCATCTGCGCCGGTACGAAAAATTTCTGCGGGCGACGGGCGCAGCCGCTGCGCCCGCCCTGCGCACCTATGTCATCGGCGGGCTGGAGCTGTGCGAGGACACCGCGGAGCTGACCGTGGACGGCACGCCCGTAAAGCTGACGCCGCTGGAGTTCAAAATTCTGGCGCTGCTGATGAAAAACCCTGGGCGCGTGTTCTCCGCCGAGGAGATATACGAGCGCGTTTGGAACGAACGCGCCGTCAGCACGGATACCATCATGGTGCACATCCGCAACATCCGTGAAAAGATAGAATACAATCCCAGGGAACCGAAATATTTGAAAGTGGTGTGGGGCATTGGGTACAAGATCGAAAAGTAAGGCGGCCGCAGGGCTGCTTTCCGCACTTTTGCTGCTGGCGCTGGCCGTGGGGCTTCTGGCCGGGCTGCGTCCGCTGTACGCCCGCGCTCAGGAACAGGGCGTCCTGTTTTATTATTACGATCCCTTTGTGGAAAACATCCAGACGGCCAACCATACGCTGTACTGGCGGGCCCGCGAGCAGTGGGAGGGCAAGGAGTTTGAGCCGTCGGAGCTTTTGCTGAGCGACGCGAACGCCGCTGTTTACGCCGCACGGGAGGCCGGGGAGGACTTCGTGCTGGGCTACACCGGCGCGGCCGGTGACGAAAGCGGCGGCACCAACGCCTCCTACGGCGGACTGGACGTTTACGCGCCCGATGCCATCTCCGCGCTGGACGCTTTCAACGCCAGCGTGAAAGCCCATGCCGACGAGCTGGCGGGCAGCTGGGGCAATCTGTTTTACGCCGTGACGGACGACGCAACGGGCAAAACATACACCAACACGGAAGCCGGGCTTGGCGGCTTTCTTTCGGACGACCCCGCCAAAAACGGCTTCGACGCCGCCCAGTGGCGTTATGTGCTGGCGCTCCGCTTCGACGCGCAGGGCAATATGTCCTATGCAGCCTCCTATCTGGGCGAGGAGGGCCAGCAGGACTTTTCCGCTTCTATCTGGAACACGGATATGCAGGCCTACGGCACCGACGCCATACGCCGGCATCTTGACCTGGACGTTCTGTCCTACTACGATCTTTCCGCGCCCAAAAGCGTGACCTTCGTCTACGGGGTCCCGCGGGTATTCGCGGCTTCGGATGACATCAGCTGGTATATCGCAACGTCTCAGGAGCGCTCCTTCATCAACCACGCCTTCGATCCCCTGTTTGCGGTCGCATTGGCCCTTGCGGCGCTTCTGGCCCTGTGGTTCGGCCGCCGGCGCGGCAGCGGGCTGGGCGGCGGCTGGCTGTGCCGTGTGCCGCTGGAGCTGGTACTGCTGGCCCTCGGCTGCGCGGTGCTGATGAACGGCGTCCCCTCCAGCGCTGTAACAAGCAATTTCGACGGCAGCATCGCCGCCGTGCTGCGGGACGAATTCAGCGTGGACCTGCCCTCCGCGGCCAACACCATGGCGAACCTGCTGTGCGCGGGGCTTCTGTTCCTGTTTTTGGAGGTGACGTTTATGTCTGTTCTCGCGCTGCGCCAGGGCCTGGCCCGGGACGGTTGGCTGGGCTATCTGAAAAACCGCAGCCTGGCCGCACGGGCCGTGCGCGCTTTGCTGCGGGGCGCGGGGCGCGTCTGGCGTGCCGTGAGCGGCACGCTGGGGCGCATGTGGCGCGCCCTCACCGCCATCGACCTGCGGGACCCCGCTGAAAAAACGCTGCTGCGCCTGCTGGCCGTAAATTTCGCCATCGTCACGTTCATCTGCTGCTTCTGGTTCCTGGGCATTGCTGGAACCGTGATCTACACGGTGGTGCTGTTCTTCCTGCTGCGCCGCCGCGCCAACCGCATCCAGCAGGACTACGCGGCCCTGCTGGCCGCCGCCCGGCGCATGGCCGGCGGAGACCTGGCCACGCCTGTGGAGGGAGACATGGGCCTGTTCGACCCGCTGAAGGACGAATTGAACCAGGTGCGCGCGGGCTTTGAAAAGGCCGTCGCCGCCGAAGTGCGCAGCCAGAACATGAAGACCGAGCTGATCACCAACGTCTCACACGACCTGAAAACGCCGCTGACCGCCATCATCACCTATGTGGACCTGCTCAAGGACCCCGCCCTTTCTGCCGAAGACCGGGCCAAATACATTGAAACGCTGGACAAAAAATCCCAGCGGCTCAAGCGGCTGATCGAGGACCTGTTTGAGGTGAGCAAGGCCGCCACACGGAACGTGGCCATGCATTACGCTGAAGTAGATCTGGCCGCACTGCTCAAGCAGGTCCAGTACGAGCTGGCCGACAAAACCGAAGCCAGCGGCATCGATTTCCGCTGGCAGCTCCCGGAGGAACGCATGCCTCTGGTGCTGGACGGGCAAAAGACCTGCCGCATCTTTGAGAACCTGGTGGTGAACATCACCAAATACGGCATGCCCGGCACCCGGGCTTATATCACGCTGATGCCGCAGGAGCACGGCGCGCAGGTGGTGTTCAAAAACATTTCCGCCACCGAGCTGGATTTCAGCGCGGAAGAGATCACCGACCGCTTTGTGCGGGGCGACCGTTCCCGCAACACCGAGGGCAGCGGCCTGGGCCTTGCCATTGCCAAGAGCTTTGCCGAACTGCAGGGCGGAACGTTCTCCATCACAGTGGACGGCGACCTGTTCAAGGCCACGGTAACGCTGCCCGACACGAACCAGCCCGAGCAGCCGGAAACACTCCCGCTCCCCGCCGCGCCGGACGCAGACGCGCAAAGCGCCCCGCAGACGGGCGGCGCTCTGCCCGCAGGCATCTGAACCGTACGGATACAAATGAACAAGCCGCCGTTTCCCCGGACACGAAGTCCGGTGGAAACGGCGGTTTGCTTTTTATTCCGAAGGCCGCGCGCCCCACGCGCAGCGCAGCGCGTCCACAGCGGCCCGCAGCGCCCTCTCGTCCATATCGGAATAGCCCAGCACCACGGTGGCGGGCGGACAGTCCTCCGGGTGCTCCATATAATAGGCGGAAAGGCCGTTCACATGCACGCCGGCCCGCGCCGCCGCCTCCACCAGCTCCCGTTCCGTCATGCCGTTGTGCACCGCGGCCAGCAGGTGCAGCCCGGTGTGGCTGCCCCGCACCGCCACGCCATCCCGGCCGAAAGCGGCGTACAGCGCCTCCAGCAGCGCGTCCCGGCGGGCGCGGCAGGCGCTGCGCAGGCGGTTCAGATGCCGCGCGAAATGCCCTTCCTCCATAAAGCGGCACAGCGTCTGCTGCTCGAACCGCGACACCGTGGAGGAATACACGCCGTATTCGGCACGGTACATCTCCAGCACAGGCACCGGCAGCACCATATAGCCGATGCGCATGGACGGCGCCATGCTCTTGGAAAAGGTGCTCACATAGATCACCCGCCCCGCCTGGTCCAGCCCCTGCAGCGATGGAATGGGCCGGGTGTCGTAACGGAATTCGCTGTCGTAGTCATCCTCCACCACATAACGTCCCGGGGCCGCGCCCGCCCAGCGCAGCAGTTCCGTGCGCCGGGCAATGGGCATCGTTGCGCCCGTGGGGAACTGGTGGCTGGGCGTGACATACGCAAGCTGCGCGCCGCCGGCCTGCAGAGCATCCAGCGTCATGCCGTCCCCGTCCACAGGCACGAACACCGTGCGCACGCCGTTGTTGCGCAGCACCTGCGCCGTGCGGGGATAGCCCGGATTTTCCACCGCAAAGGTGCTGGCGCAGAACAGCCGGGCCAGCAGGCCCACCAGATATTCGATGCCCGCGCCCACCACGATCTGCTCGGGCGCGCACACCACGCCCCGGTAAGCATGCAGATATTTGGCAATGGCCGCGCGCAGGGATGCATCGCCCTGGCGGGAGCCATGGTTCAGAAGCTCCGGATGGGCGGTGACTGTCTCGCGCTGGATGCGCGCCCATGTCTTGAACGGAAACAGGGCAGTGTCCACACTGCCCGTGCCGAAATCATAGGCCCAGCGCTTTGCGGGCGGTTCCGGCGGCGCGGCCGGAGCCGGACGGACGGGTGCGTCCAGCTTTTCAATGCGGCATACCGTGAAGCCGCTTTTCGCGCGGGCCGCTATGTAGCCCTCCGCCACCAGCATTTGGTAGGCCGTTTCCACGGTGGAAACGCTCACCCGCAGGTCCGCTGCCAGGCGGCGCTTGCTGGGCAGCTTTTCCCCCGCCGCCAGCCCGCCGGAAGCGATCTCCTCCACGATATGGCGGTATAGCTGACGGTACAGCGGCGCGCCGTCCCCGCGCATCAGGCCCAGCGTAAAGCTTTCCATGCCTGTCCTCCAATCTGACCTTATAAAATATTCATAAATTGAGTATTTTAATCAGTTCACAATCTTCTATAATTGAGGATAAGCGAAAGCGGCGGCCCTGTCAACCGGAAATTCGCGGCGCAGGGCAAAAACAAAGAGGAGTGGTATTCATGGAAAAAACATCCAACCGGTTCACCGTGCGCAGGCTGGCCGTCACGGGCCTGCTGAGCGCTCTGGTATTCGTATTCAGCTGGATACAGATCCCCATCGGGGAGGTAGCGCGCATTCATCTGGGCAATGTGTTCTGCGCGCTGTCCGGCCTGCTGTTCGGGCCCCTGACGGGCGGCCTTGCCTCCGGCTTCGGCAGTATGCTGTTCGACTTTACGAATCCGCTGTACATCGCGGAAAGCTGGATCACATTCATCACAAAATTTTTCATCGGCTTTCTGGCCGGGCTCATCGCCCACCGGAGCGGTAATATCTCGCTGGGACGGGACGTGCTGGGCGCGTCCGTGGGCAGCGTGACGTATGTGGCGCTGTACCTGCTGAAGTCCTTCATCATGAAGTTTTACATCGAGGGGCAGGCTCTGGGCGCGGTGCAGACGCAGCTCGTGACAAAGGGCGTCACGTCCCTCATCAACGCGGTGCTGGCCGTGGTGGTGTCCGTGCTGCTTGCAAAAGCCGTGCGGCCCGCGCTGCGCAAGGCGGGCATTCTAAGCGAATAAGCTCTGCAGACAGGCAAAAAGCACGGCCCGGAGCCTTCCGGGCCGTGCTTTTTTGTCCAATTCGGAAAAATATCGCAAATTTCAAAAAAAGGCTTTTCATCGGTGCCCGGATGGGCTAGAATAGCGTTTTGTGCAGGGCTGTTTTCGGCTCCGCGCGGCGCGGGGCACACGGCTCCGAAGCGCCGCTTTTCGGGAAAGGAAAGGTGCTTTTTTGGTTACGGATATGACTTCGGGCAGCCCCATGCGGCTGCTGCTCCGGTTTTCTCTGCCCATGCTGGTGGGCAATATCTTCCAGCAGTTTTACAGCATGGTGGACGCCATGATCGTGGGCCGCTTTGTGGGCGTGGACGCGCTGGCCGCCGTGGGCGCCACGGGCGGTATGTCGTTCCTGGTGCTGGGCTTTGTCATCGGGCTTGCCAACGGGTTCTGCGTGGTGGTGTCACAGCGCTTCGGCGCGCGGGATGAGGCCGGGCTGCGCCGGTGCGTGGCCATGACGATGCTGCTGTCCCTCATCGTCACCGCCGTGGCTACGGCGGCCAGTTTTCTTGGTACAGAACCGATGCTGCGCGCCATGAACACGCCGGAAAACATCTTCAGCGACAGCGCCGCATACATCGGCATCATCTTTCTGGGGCTGGGCGCGAGCCTGTTTTACAATCTGTTCTCCGGCCTGCTGCGCGCCGTGGGCGACAGCAAAACGCCGTTGTATTTCCTGTGCCTCTCCAGCGCGCTGAACGTCGTGCTGGACCTTCTGTTCGTTGTGACGTTCTCCATGGGCGTGGCGGGCGCCGCCTGGGCCACCATCCTTTCTCAGGGCGTTTCGGCGCTGCTGTGCCTGGTCTATATGCTGAAAAAATTCCCCATCCTGCGCACAGGCCGGGCCGACTGGGCCTGGCACGGCCCGATGGTGCGCCGCCTTGCCCGGATGGGCATTCCCACGGCGCTGTCCAACAGCGTAACGGCCATCGGCTGCATGATTTTACAGGTGACCATCAACGGCTTCGGCTCCACGGTGGTGGCGGCATACACCGCCGCCTCCAAGGTGGAGCAGCTGACGACGCAGCCCACGTTCACCTTCGGGCTGGCCGCAGCCACTTTTACCGCGCAGAACGCGGGTGCCGGCAAGCTGGACCGCGTGAAGGACGGCGTGCGCAAGGCCACGGTGCTCAACCTCATTGCCGGGCTGGCCGCGGCCGTGGTGGTATGGCTGTTTGCCGCGCCCATCACCACCTGGTTCGTGGACCCGGGTGAGACGGCTGTCATCGCCGCGTCGGTACAGTTTTTAAATATCGAAGCGGTTTTCATTCTGGCCCTGGGCGTGCTGTTCGTTTACCGCAACGCGCTGCAAGGCCTGGGCAACGCCGTGATGCCGCTGATCTCCGGCGGTGTGGAGCTCGCCATGCGCCTGGCCGCCGCCATCCTCCTCTCCCGCTTCCTGGGCTATGTCGGCGTGTGCCTGGCAAACCCGGTGGCCTGGACGGGCGCAGCCGTGATGCTGGTGCCCGCCTATCTGGCCGAGCTTCGCCGCCAGCAAAACAACGCGCTGGCCCGCGCCCGCTGAGGCCGGCTCACAGGCCCGAACCGGACGTTTTTTGGCAAAAAACGCACAAACAGGAAGAAAACCCCGAAAAGCCACCGTTCTTTTTGAAAGAAAACGGTGGCTTTCCGCGTTACAATCGTGTACAATGGAAACGTTAGAATGCCCGTATTGTACACGAACGGGCCATCTTAGGAGGAAACGCCGTGCAACAGATCCAACGATATTTCCGCAAGGCCGGCAAAGCGCTGGCGCGCTTTTTCGGCCGCGTAAAGAAAGGCAGCCCCATCGACATCGCCATCCTGGTATGCGCCGCCGCGCTCATCATCGCGCTGCTCGCTATTCTTGTGATGTCCCTGCTGCCCGACGCCGCGCCCGTGGACGCCTCCTCGTCCGCACCGTCTTCGTCGTCTGTCTCCGCTTCCCAGAGCGGCAGCTATGACCCGGACGCGGACGCGCTGGACAAACAGGCCTACGACGGCACCATCCTGCCGGAGACTGCGGACGGCGGCCAGACGTACATTGACGAAACGATGTTTCTGGGCGATTCCAACACCTACCGTCTGGTGGCCTACGGCCTGACAACGTGGCAGAACAACCTGAGCGCCGTGGGCATGGGCATCCAGCATGTCACCAGCACGCCGTGCATGTACTTCAAGGGTTCATCCAGCCCGGTGTATGTCGCCAAGGCCGTCTCCATGATGCAGCCCCGGCGCATCGTCATCACATACGGCACCAACAACACCAATTCCACTGCGGACACATTCAAAAACCAGTACCGCAGTGCTCTGGAGGCCATCAAAAAGGAATGGCCCTACGCGGACATCATCATCAACGCCGTACCGCCCGTGGCGCAGACGCGCACGGGCGCGGCCGCCGCGCAGAAGGCCATCGACGAATTCAACAAAGCTCTGGCGGACCTTGCCAAGGAGGACGGCTACCGGTTCCTGAACAGCAGCGAGGCCCTGAAGGACCCCGCCACGGGCTTTGCCAGAGCTTCGTATATGATCGAGGACGGCCTGCATTTGAATGAGCAGGGCGCCAAAGCGCTGATCGACTATGTGCGCACGCACACCTACGAGACCGAGGACCGCCGCCCGGCGCTGACCACCATCCCCACGCACACGGCCACGCCGGAGGAGACCTTCAACCCGCAGGCGGCGTCCAGCAGCTCCAGCTCGTCCAGCTCCGAAGCCGAGGGCGTGACCGTCACGTTCTCCATCAAGGACGGCAAAGACGGCGGCTCGCTGTCCGGCACGCTGACGCAGAAGGTGAAGCCCGGCGAAACGTGCTCCACCGTGACGGCCACCGCCAAGGAAGGCTATTCGCTGGAATGGGGCTGCACCGAGGGACGCATTGAAAATGTGAACAACGGCACGCTGACCTTCACCGTGCCCGCAAATACAAAGCTGGAATCCATCAGTGTGTGGGTGACGTTCAAAAATAAGCACACGCACA
>CDZU01024260.1_pt1 | contig 13903 bp, 12 predicted proteins | sample 557441 | NCBI WGS metagenome assembly CDZU01 (sample SAMEA3182114, study PRJEB8094) | gut metagenome | biome: human; feature: gut; material: Stool; isolation source: human stools | place: Canada | collected 2013-06-10
CCCACAGCCTCGCTCTCAGGCATGACCTTAGCCAGAGAGAAGAAGGCGGACTGCAGGATGGTGTTGGTGCGCTTGCCCATGCCGATTTCCTTGGCCAGGTCGATGGCGTTGATGGTGTAGACCTGAATGTTGTTCTTGGCGATGTAGCGCTTGGAGGCGGCATCCAGATGGTGGCTCAGCTCCTCGTCGCTCCACTGGCAGTTGATCAGGAACACACCGCCGGGCTTCACGTCCCGGACAATGGGGAAGTGCTTGGTGATGTAGGCGGGCACGTGGCAGGCCACGAAGTCGGCCTTGTTGATGTAGTAGGAAGACTTGATGGGGGAGTCGCCGAAGCGCAGGTGGCTGATGGTGACGCCGCCGGTCTTCTTGGAGTCGTACTGGAAGTACGCCTGGACATACTTGTCGGTATGGTCGCCGATGATCTTGATGGAGTTCTTGTTGGCGCCCACGGTGCCGTCGCCGCCCAGGCCCCAGAACTTGCACTCAATCGTACCGGCGGGAGCCACGCTGGGAGCGGGCTTCTCCTCCAGGCTCAGGTGGGTCACATCGTCCACGATGCCGATGGTGAACTCGCGCTTCATGGAATCCTTCTTCAGCTCGTCATACACGGCGAAGACGGAGGCGGGCGGGGTGTCCTTGCTGCCCAGGCCGTAACGGCCGCCGATCACCTGGATGTCGGTCCGGCCGGCGTTGGCCAGAGCAGTGACCACGTCCATGTACAGGGGCTCGCCCTGGGAGCCGGGCTCCTTGGTGCGGTCCAGCACGGCGATCTTCTTGCAGGTGGCGGGGATGGCGGCGAGCAGCTTGTCCGCACGCCAGGGCCGGTACAGCCGGACCTTGATGAGGCCCACCTTCTCGCCGCCCGCATTCAGATAGTCGATGACCTCCTCAGCCACGTCGCAGATGGAGCCCATGGCGATGATGACGCGGTCTGCGTCGGCAGCGCCGTAGTAGTTGAACAGCTGATAGTCGGTACCCAGCTTCTCGTTGATCTTGCCCATGTACTTCTCCACCACGTCGGGCAGAGCGGTGTAGTAGCTGTTGCAGGCCTCACGATGCTGGAAGAAGATGTCGCCGTTCTCGTGAGAGCCGCGCATGTTGGGCCGCTCGGGATTCAGGGCGTGCTTGCGGAACGCCGCCACGGCGTCCATGTCGCACATCTCCTTCAGGTCATCGTAATCCCACACGGCGACCTTCTGGATCTCGTGAGAGGTCCGGAAACCGTCGAAGAAGTTCACGAAGGGAACGCGGCCCTCAATGGCGGCCAGATGGGCCACGGGCGCCAGGTCCATGACCTCCTGCACGTTGCCCTCGCACAGCATGGCGAAGCCGGTCTGGCGGCAGGCCATGACGTCGGAGTGGTCGCCGAAAATGTTCAGGGCGTGGGTGGACACGGTACGGGCGGACACATGGAACACGCAGGGCAGCAGCTCGCCGGCGATCTTGTACATATTGGGGATCATCAGCAGCAGGCCCTGGGATGCGGTGTAGGTGGTGGTCAGCGCACCGGCGGCCAGGGAGCCGTGGACCGTGCCGGAGGCACCCGCCTCGGACTGCATCTCGACGACCTTGACAGTGGTGCCGAAAATGTTCTTCTGACCAGCGGCGGACCACTGGTCGACCAAGTCTGCCATGGGAGAGGACGGGGTGATGGGATAGATCCCCGCCACTTCGGTAAACGCATAGCTGACATACGCAGCTGCGTTGTTACCGTCCATGGACTTGAACTTTCTTGCCATAAACTTACCTCCTATAAATGTGCTGCCCACACGACAGCATTCTGAACCAACATGAACACGGTCGCATTCCCCCGAATGCTCATGCAGTGTTATTATATCACTTGAAATTTGCCGTGTAAATAACTGCCTTGTTATTTTTTGCGCAAATTTTCTGGTTTCTGCGGAAACGTCAAGACTTCCTGGAATTTTCAGGCCAGTTTTGGAATCCGGGGTTTCTTATTTCGTCGTTTTGTGGTAAACTGACTTCCGTGAAAACGGCGGTTTTCGACAATTCGCAATCGGCTCTTCCGGCAGCGGGCGGCAGCCTGGAGCGGGAGGGCTTCTGGAGGTGGTCGTTTATGGTGGTGACGGTGCGCTCCCTGGGACTGAACGGCATTGCCGGGTATGCGGTCAGCGCGGAGTGCTTCCTCTCCGGCGGGCTGCCCGCCTTTGACATCGTGGGTCTGCCGGACGCCGCCGTGCGGGAGGCCCGGGAGCGAGTCCGGGCGGCGGTGAAGAACTGCGGGGCCAAGTTCCCCGTCAGCCGAATCACGGTGAATCTGGCCCCGGCCGGGCAGAAAAAGGCGGGCACAGTCTACGACCTGCCCATCTTTGTGGGGCTGCTGGCCGCAGGACGGGAGCTGCCGCCGCCGGCCCAGCAAGCGGCGTTTATCGGGGAGCTGTCCCTCACCGGGGCGCTGCGGGGCGTCACCGGCGTGCTGCCCATGGCCCTGGCAGCCCGGGACGCCGGTGTGAAGGAGCTGTATGTCCCGGCGGAGAACGCCGCTGAGGCCACGCTGGCAGGCGGCCTCACCGTCTACGGCGTACCGGATGTAGGGGCGCTGGTGCGCCACTTGCGGGGCGAGGAGCGCCTCTCCCCCGCCCCGGCCTGGGTGCCGGAGGCAGAGGAGGCCGCCGGGCCGGATCTGCGGGATGTGATGGGCCAGGAAAATGCCAGGCGGGCCCTGGAGATCGCCGCGGCAGGCGGCCACAACCTGCTGCTGATCGGCTCCCCCGGCGCAGGCAAGTCCATGCTGGCCAAGCGGCTGCCCTCCATCCTGCCGGATATGAGCCGGGAGGAGGCGCTGGAGGTCTCCGGCATCTGGTCCGTGGCGGGGCTGGCGGACCCGCAGCACCCCCTGCTGACCCGGCGCCCCTTCCGCAGTCCCCACCACACCGCATCCGCCGCCGCCCTCACTGGAGGCGGGCCGCTGCTGCGGCCGGGGGAGATCTCCCTGGCCCACAACGGCGTGCTGTTTCTGGACGAGCTGCCGGAGTTCCACCGGGACGTGCTGGAGGCCATGCGCCAGCCCCTGGAGGACGGCACGGTGACAGTGGCCCGCTCCGGCGGAACGCTGCACCTGCCCGCCCGGTTCCAGCTGGTGTGCGCCATGAACCCCTGTCGGTGCGGCTGGCGGGGGCACCCCTCCGGACGGTGTACCTGCTCGGACCGGGAGGTGGCCAAGTATGTGGAGAAGATCTCCGGCCCCCTGCTGGACCGGATCGACCTCCACGTCAGCGTTCCCGCGGTGGAATACGCATCCATGCGGCGGAAAGAGACGCCGGAGAGCTCCGCCGATGTGAAGTGCCGGGTGGACGCGGCCCGGGCTGTCCAGACCGCCCGCTTTGCCGGCACCGGCGTCACCTGCAACGCCCACATGACCGCCCCCATGATCGGGCAGTTCTGCTGCCTGGACCACGCCGGCGATGCGCTGATGAAGTCCGCCTTCGAGCGGATGGGCCTCACCGCCCGGTCTCATGATCGGATCCTGCGGGTAGCCCGGACCATCGCGGACCTGGACGGTGCGGCGGACATCAGGCCGGAGCATCTGGCAGAGGCCATCCAGTTCCGGAATACCGATATTTTGAAGGGATAACCGGGTCCCCGCCGCAACCCAGCGCAGCGGACTTTACGGGGGCAAGGCGGAAGCCATTCCGTTCCGGAACCGGACATTCCCAAAGGATCAGAAAACCAGGCGGCCCCGGAATGGGGCCGCCTGGTTCACTGTGGCGGAAATAACGTGGTCAGTGCCGGTTCCAGAGAAGCAGGGCCGCCAGCAGCGGCACTCCCAGAAGCACCGCTGCCAATATTATGGCGAAGATCCGGGCCCTTTTGCGGAACCCCTCCGGCGAGTAATCCATATCTCCCTTTTTCAGGCGGTGCAGCCAGAACGTGTTCAGGCCCCAGATCACCAGGCCGATCACCGGTACGATCACAAAAACCGAAAACCATCCGTCTCCGTTGGAACCATCATACAGTGGGCTCATTCTCCAGATTCCTCCTTCCGCCAATCGCCGACTCTCCTCTTTACCGGATGAAGTTCATCATGGGACGGGGCGTGCTCTCCGGCACAGGGACCCTGCTCTCCGCCAGCACCTTCACCATCCAGGCCATATCCCGGCCCAGGCGGGCGGCCACCTCCATGCCCTCCTCGTCTTTCAGGGCCTCGCCGGGGTCCGCGCCGTGTACGGCGCCCCAGTAGTCGGAGGTGACGATGACCATCTCCATGGCATCCATGGTGCCCAGCAGCTGCTGATACGTCTCCATGCCGCCGCTGCGGCGCAGGGTGCACAGGGCGCCCCCCACCTTGTGGTGGAGCTGATTCACCCCGCAGCCCGCCGCCAGCATCAGCCGGTCCAGCACGCACTTCATATTGCCGGAAATACCGCCGTGATACACCGGAGCTGCCAGCAGGATGCCGTCCGCCTCGATGCAGGCGGCGATGATGTCGTTGACCATATCGTCGGTCTGGACACACCGGAGGCTGCCGGTGTTCAGGCAGTGGTAGCAGGCCATGCAGGGATGGACCTTCGCCCCGGGCTGGAACACCTGGAACTCCACCCCGGCGGCCTCCACCTCCCGCCGGACCACCTCCAGCACCTGGGCGGTGTTGCCGTTCTTTCTGGGACTGCCGTTGATGGCCACGATCTTCATAAACTTCCCCTCCATAATTTGGTTTCCCCTTGTTGTCCCTCCATTATAGCAGAGGGCTGGACGGCGGGCAAGAGCTCCTTTTCCCCCATAAAAAGAGACGCCCTGACGGGCGTCTCTTTGGGGCTCTGGGGAAGATCACCAGCGGTCGTTGTCGATGTCCCGGCTGAAGATGGTCCCGGTGACGGCGTCGATCTCAAATTCGTACTCGGTCCAGCCGTTGCGGATCTCGACTTCATACTGCGCCCGGCCGTCATCCCAGTCAAACTGGCACTTCACCACCGTGGAGCCGCTGGGCGTCTCCGCCAGGGCGATCTGCTGGGCCCGCTCTGCGGTGATATAGTCACCGCTGGAAGAGTTGCTGCCGTTCCCGGAGGGGCGGCTTGTGCCGTTGTTCCAGATCTGGAAATTCTCCAGCTCCCGATCGGAGCTGAGGATGGCGCCGGTGACGGCGTCGATGTCGTAGTCATATTCGGTGGTGCCGCTGTAAAACTCCACCTCATACTTCATCCGGCCGTCATCCCAGTCCAGGTTGGCCCGCAGGAACACGGCGTTGGCCTCTTTGACACCGGCGTCATTCAGGGCGATCTGCTTGGCCCGGTCGGCACTGATATAATTGCCGGAGGCGGAAGAGGCGCCCTGCTGGCTGGCGGTCCGGTCCGCGGTGGTCAGCTGGACCGTGCGGGTGGCCGAGTTGAAGGACACGTCCATACCCATGGCCTCGCTGATGGCCCGGACGGGGACATAGGTGGTGCCGTTGTAGAGGAACACGGGGACCTGCTTTCCGGCGGCATCCCGCGGGGTGAATCTGGCGCCGTTGAGGGTGATGCCGATGCCGTCCTCCACCTGGATGCTGCGCTTGGAGGTGGCGGTGGCCGTGACGCACAGTGCTGCGATCAGGACCGTCAGGACCAAACCGGAGCCGAAGCCCTTCCAGAAACCGTTCTGCTTCATTGTTCATTCTCCTTTTCATGTTCTGCATTCGGCGGGTCTCTCCCGCCCCTTCTGCACCATTAACGGCGCCAGAAGAGGTTTTATTGCACCGTGCGGAAAATTTTTTTATTTTTTCGCGCCGCTGGCCCTTCCCTACAAAACAGGCTTTCTATTCCCGGAAAAATGCGCTATAATAGGGGCCGATATTCCAAACTGTTCTGATATGGAGGTCCGTTATGATGAATGCTTCCCCTGCCCCGCAGGAGATCTTTTTGCTGAAACTGGGCGAGGTGGTCCTGAAGGGACAGAATCGCCAGTCCTTTGAGGACAAGCTGCTGGCCAACGTCCGCCGCCGGGTGAAAAACTGCGGCAGCTTCCAGTGCTCCCTCCGGCAGAGCACCATCTACGTGGAGCCCCAGGGAGAGGACTGCGATATGGAGGCCGCCTGGGACGCCTGCCGCCAGGTGTTCGGCATTGCCGCCGTGGCCCGGGCCGTGCCCTGTGAAAAGACAGTGGACGCCATTGTGGAGGCCGCCCGGACCTATCTGGCGGACGCCTTTGCCGTTGCGAAGAGCTTCAAGGTGGAGAGCAAGCGGGCAGACAAGATGTTTCCCATGAACTCCATCCAGCTGAGCCAAGCTGTGGGCGGCGATCTGGCGGAGCTGTTCCCCCATGTGGCGGTGGATGTCCACACTCCCGATCTGACGGTATTTGTGGAGATCCGGGAGAAGTACGCCTACGTTCATACTCCCTCTGTTCCCGGCGCGGGCGGCCTGCCCATCGGCATGGGCGGCCGGGCGGTGAGCCTGCTCTCCGGCGGCATCGACTCCCCGGTGTCCTCCTGGATGATGGCCCGCCGGGGCGTGGAGCTGGAGATGGTCCACTTTGTCTCCCCGCCCTACACCTCCCAGCAGGCCCAGGACAAAGTACTGGAGCTGGCCCGGCTGCTGACTGCCTGGACCGGGCGGCTGCTGGTCCACATCGTCCCCTTCACGGAGATCCAGGAGGAGATCCGGCGGAACTGCCCGGAGGAGTACTTCACCCTCATTATGCGCCGGTTCATGATGCGCATCGCCGAGGCCATCGCCAGGAAGGCCAACGCCGGCGCCCTGGTCACCGGCGAGTCCCTGGGCCAGGTGGCCAGCCAGACCATGCTGGCCCTGGGGGTCACCGAGGATGTGACCTCCCTGCCGGTGCTGCGGCCCCTGATCGGCATGGACAAGGTGGAGATCATCCGCATGTCCCGGGAGATCGGGGTGTTCGACACCTCCATCCTCCCCTATGAGGACTGCTGCACGGTGTTCACGCCCCGCCACCCCGCCACCCGGCCCCGGCTGGAAGATGTGCGGCAGGCGGAGGCCGCCCTGGACGTGGAGTCCCTGGTGCAGAAGGCCCTGGCGGACGAGACCTGGGTGCGGGTGAAGTCCACGGATCCGGCCCGGATCTGATCCAATCTGTTCCCGGCCCCGCCGCCTGTCGCCGGCGGGGCCGCTGTTTCAAAAAGGAGGTCTTTCCATGTCACACACCGCGGAGATCATCGCCGTCGGCACAGAGATCCTGCTGGGTAACATCGCCAACACCGACGCCCAGATGCTCTCTCAGAGCCTGTCCACCCTGGGCGTCAACGTCTTCTGGCACACGGTAGTGGGGGACAACCCTCAGCGCCTGCGGGAGGCTCTGGACATTGCCCGGCACCGGGCCGACATCATTCTCACCACAGGCGGCCTGGGTCCTACCTACGACGATCTGACCAAGCAGACCATCTGTGCGGCCTTCGGCCAGAAGCTGGTGCTGCACGAAGATATTCTGGAGGACATCCGGGCCTTTTATCAGTCCGCCCTCCATGTGCCCATGCCGGAAAACAACACCCAGCAGGCGGAGCTGCCGGAGGGCTGCACCGTGTTCGACAATCCGGTGGGCACCGCCCCCGGCTGCGCCTTTGAAGCGGACGGCGTCCATGTGCTGATGCTGCCGGGGCCGCCCCACGAGTGCGAGACCATGCTCCGCCGGTGCGTGGAGCCGTACCTCCGCGCCCTCTCCAAAGAGGTCATCGTCTCCCACGATATCATGACCTTCGGCATGGGCGAGAGCTCTGTGGACCAGCTGCTCCATGACCGGATGGTCCGCATGGTGAACCCCACCCTAGCCACTTATGCCAAGCCCTGCGAGGTGCGGCTGCGGGCCACCGCCAAGGCCGCCGGCGCAGAGGAGGCGGAGGCCATGCTGGCCCCGGTGGTGGCAGAGGTCCGCGCGGCTTTGGGAGACTATGTGTACGGCGTGGATGTGAAGGGCCTGGAAGCGGTGTGCTTCCAGCTGCTGAAGGAGCGGAATCTCACCCTGTCCACTGCGGAGAGCTGCACCGGCGGCCGGGTGGCGGAGCGGATCACTGCCCTGCCCGGCGTCTCCAGCGTGTACCGGGGCGGCGTGGTCAGCTACTGGACCTCTGTCAAGGCGGCGGTGCTGGGCGTGCCCCAGGAAACGCTGGACCAGTACGGCGCCGTGTCGGAGGAGACAGCCCGGGCCATGGCGGAGGGCGCCCGGCAGATCACCGGGGCAGACATCGCCGTGTCCGTCACCGGCGTGGCGGGCCCGGACCGGGATGAGCGGGACAACCCGGTGGGGCTGGTGTACATTGGCCTGGCCACGCCGGAGGGCACCTTCTGCCGCCGGACGGACTCCGGCCGCCGCCGGCGGGACCGCATCCAGGAGCTGGCCGCCAACCACGCTCTGGACGTGGTCCGGCGGTATCTCACCGGCCTGCCCATCGGATAAGCGCGCACCCAAGGGGGCCTGTGGGGCATATACTGGCCTAGCCCTTCAGAGAGGAGGCTTCTGTATATGCACTATTCTCAGGGGGATTTCTGTTATCCCCCGTGTTGTATCATTCCCACTGTTACGGTGGGCAGCACTGTCACGACACCCCCCGGCACCCGGGCCCGGGTAACCGCCTCGCCCACGCCCTGCGGTGTGGAGCTGGACTTTGCCATTCCAAGGGGTAATCCGGGCCCGGCTGGACCCCGGGGGCCAATCGGCTGCCAGGGACCGGAAGGGCCTCAGGGACCGGAAGGGCCTCAGGGGACGGAAGGACCTCAGGGGCCGGAGGGACCTCAGGGGCCGCAAGGGCCTCAGGGGACGGAAGGACCTCAGGGGCCGCAAGGGCCTCAGGGGCCGGAAGGACCTCAGGGCCCGGAGGGACCTCAGGGGCCGCAAGGGCCTCAGGGGCCGGAAGGGCCTCAGGGCCCCCAAGGATTCCAGGGCCCACAAGGACTCCAGGGTCCCCAAGGACTTCAGGGTCCCCAAGGACCTCAGGGTCCGTCGGGTATTCCGGCCTATGCGTCTTTTGTCACCTACCAGCAGGAGTTTTTCAACGGCAGCTCAATCTCTTTGAGTGCGGCAGCAACGGATGTGACCGGCCACATTGTGCAGGAATCTACCACTCAGCTCCTCCTGCAACCGGGAGTATATCTCATCGCCTACCACTTTGCCGCCAACCTTCTGACCGCCGGATATCTTCAAATCACACCGGGCTACGGAGGACGCGGTCATCTGGAGTACGGCGTCTACAATCGGACCGGTATCGACAATACCAGTGTATCCGGCTCTGCCTCTTTCATCATCTCCGTGGAGGAGGCTACCCGTTTTTCCCTGAACAGCAACAGCAGCGTTACCGTTCGGGACGGCGAAGCCACTCTGGTGATTCTGGCTCTGCAGCCCAGCAGAGAGGCCTGAGCTGCGCAAGACCGGGAGACCGCCTGCAGGCGGCCTCCCGGCCCTTTTCTGCCGGAGTCCAGAGGGCGGTCTCAGCCGCCCAGTGCCACGTCCAGCACCATCATCACCAGGAACCCCATCACAAAACCGCAGGTCCCCGCCCGGCTGTGGGCCTGGGGAATCAACTCCTCCACCACCACGTACAGCATCGCTCCGGCAGCAAAACTCAGCAACCAGGGCATCAGCGGGTCCACGCCGGCCGCGGCCAGTGCCGCCAGCACGCCGAACACCGGCTCCACGGCGCCGGAGAGCATTCCCCCCACAAAGGCCCTGGGACGGGACCAGCCGCCCTGCCGCAGGGGCAGAGCCACGGCGGCTCCCTCCGGAAAATTCTGGATGCCGATGCCCATGGCCAGGGCCGCCGCCCCGGCAAAGCCCTCCCCTCCGGACACCAGGGCGAAGGCCAGCCCCACCGCCATCCCCTCCGGGACGTTATGTAGGGTGATGGCTGTCATCAGCAGAGTGGTCTGCCGCCAAGAGGCATCCTGCCAGGTCCGGTCCCGCCGCAGATGGGGCAGCAAGGCATCCAGAGCGGACAGGAAGACCACGCCCAACAGCATTCCGCCCGCGGCGGGCAGCCAGTCCGGCAGCGCCCCCTCTGCGGCCCGGTCGATGGCCGGCAGCAGCAGGCTCCACACGGAGGCCGCCGTCATGACTCCAGCAGCAAAGCCCAGCAGGGTCTTTTGAAAGTGGGGCCGGGGTTCCCCGGCGAAAAAAAACACCATGGCCGCGCCCAGAGCGGTCATCAAAAATGTGAAGCCCGTACCCAGGGCCGCCCAGCCAAGAGACTGCAGCATAGCACCAACGCCTTTTCTCTGATTCAGGCGGAACACCGCCCGTATGCCAGTATAAGCGGCAGGACTTCCCGGCGTGACAGGGCTTGCATCCGGGGACGATGTGTGATATGGTATAGGCAGCAGGAAAAGCTCATATAAGTTCGCTGTCATGGCGCGAACGTCTCTACGGAGCCGCCGAAGGCTCTTCTATGAGTGTCTGTTGGAAGGGGCCATCCCCTGCCGGCAGGCGCTTCTTTTCTGTCTGAAAAATCCGGAACGGAAACAAAAGGAGATTTGCCATGTCACTGACGATCATCAAGGGAACTATTCTGTCCGCTCCCACCCTGGGACAGCTGGATGCCCTGCCGGGCGGATATCTGGTGGCCGAGGACGGCCTCATCCGGGGTGTGTACGGGTCTTTGCCCGAGCAGTACGCCGGTGCCCCGGTGGAGGACTGGGGAGACGCGCTGATCCTCCAGTCCTTTGCGGATCTGCACCTCCATGCGCCCCAGTACCCCATGCTGGGGATGGGCATGGACCTGCCCCTGCTGGACTGGCTGAACGCATACGCCTTTCCCACAGAGGCCCGGTTCGCGGACACAGGCTACGCCCGGGAGATTTACAGCCGCCTGGCCCGGGAGCTTATTGCAAACGGCACCACGCGGGTGTGCATGTTCTCCTCTCTCCACACGGACGCCACGCTGATCCTGATGGAGGAACTGGAGAAGGCCGGCGTCACCGGCTACGTGGGCAAGGTGAACATGGACCGGAACGCTGCCCCCGGCCTGTTGGAGGAGACCACAGAGGAGTCCAGGCGTGAGACGCTCCGCTGGCTGGATGCCTGTCAGGACTTCCGCCTGGTGAAGCCCATGCTGACGCCCCGGTTCACCCCCTCCTGCACTGACGAGCTGATGGCGTTTCTGGGCAAACTGGCGGCGGAGCGGGATCTCCCCGTCCAGTCCCACCTGTCGGAGAACCAGGCAGAGATGGCCTGGGTGCGCCAGCTCCACCCGGGCTGCCAGCAGTACTGGGAGACCTATGCCAAATACGGCCTGTGGACCAGCCGCACCGTCATGGCCCACTGCGTATGGTCCGATGCGCGGGAGCGGCAGGCCATGCGGGACGCCGGCGTGACAGCGGTCCATTGCGCCGACTCCAACCAGAACATCTGCTCCGGCGTGGCGCCGGTGCGGGCCATGCTGAATGAGGGCGTGAAGGTGGCCCTGGGCAGCGACATTGCCGGCGGGGACCACCTGCACATGTTCGATGTGGTGGCCGCCTCCATCCGGGCCTCTAAGGCCCGGCGGGTGCTGGACAACTGGGAGACGGATTTCCTCACGGTGCCGGAGGGCTGGTACCTGGCCACCTCCGCCGGTGCGGCATACTTCGCCGAGCAGCCGGGCTTTGCCCCAGGCAATCATCTCCACGCCCTGGTCCTGGCGGACGATGATCTTCCCCAGCCCCATCCCATGACGCCCCAGGAGCGGCTGGAGCGGGCGGTGTATCTGCGTCAGGGCGGCGCCATCCGGGCGGTCTGGAGCGAGGGACGGAAGGTATTCTCCGCAGAGGGTTGATCAAAGAGCGGGATGCTGTGTGTCCCGCTCTTTTTTGTTCCCGTCTGGGAGGCCCCCCTGGGGAGTGGTATGGGCCGGCACACCCCTAAAAGCAAACGTGCGGCGCACCCTGAAACGGATGCGCCGCATCTATTTTGTATTGCTCACGCCCCGGCAAACTGCGCCGGGTCCCGCAGGGCGTCCGCCGTTTCCCGGGGCACTTCAGCGGTAAACGTCAGCAGACCGCCCAGTCCTTCCACGCCTACAAAGCTCCCAACGCCCTCCAGGGTATCGGACAGGACCTCCGTGGTGACGGCGTTGCTGCCCTGCCGCACCTGGGTCCGGAAGACCTCCAGGTATTCCCGCTCCGTATCCGGGTCCTCCCCAGCGTGGAGGGTAGTCTCCTGCCAGTAGACATAAGTGTAGAGAGGGTCTCCCTCCGCATTCCCGTGGTCGGCGTTCTCGCCGCCGGCCTTGTTGATGAGGGCGTCGATCTCTGCCACGGCCCCGCTGTCTGTGACGGTGTACAGCTCTTTACCGGCGGCGTCCAGAATCTGGTAGTAGTGGTCCTTCACTGCCTCCTCAGCGGTGTCGGCCGCAGCTTGTTCCCCGCCGCAGCTTGTTCCCCGCCGCAGGCGGTCAGCAGCAGCGTCAGGGCCAGGACACAGAGGATGAGATATTTTTTCATACATACCTTGTATGATATACACATGGCAAAAGCCAGTGAAATCATACTTCTCCTTTCCTGGTTTTTGTTATGATTGGGATAGACACTGTGGACTGTTCATAAGACCTATAGCTTGACTATTATTTGGAGTATATGGCCGCAGTTTCTATCCCAATTGTTGATTGGTTGGATAAGCCGCAGAGCTTTCATTTCGCGCAAGGCTACGAGGATAGATTCTTGTGGAACACAGTTGTCGCAAATGATACAAGGAGTGATGCGTACATGATCTACCTCGGCATTGATGTCGCCAAAAACTCGCACGTGGCTGCCGCCATGTCGTCAGAGGGAGAAGTACTCCTCATGCCATTTTCCTTTGCAAACAGCGCCGATGGTTTTACCCTGCTGCGGGAAAAGCTGAACAACCTCCCAAAGCTGCCTTTGCTGGTTGGCTTGGAATCCACTGCCCACTATGGGGAAAACCTGATTTGTTTTCTCTGTGGGAACGGATACCATGTAGCCATGATCAATCCTCTTCAAACAGCTGCCATTCGAAAATCTGCTATCCGTAAGACCAAGACAGACAAAGTGGATGCTTTTGTGATTGCCAAGGCTCTGATGATGGAAGGCTATACAGAATTGCAGCAATCAGATATTCAGATTCTCAAGTTGAAGGGACTGTGTAAAACAAGGCAAAATCTGATTCTCATGCGAACTCGCTGTAAAATTCAGCTCGGCAGCTTTGTGGATCAACTCTTCCCGGAGTTGAATCGGTTTTTCCGGTCTGGCCTCCATATCAACGTCTCTTATACGCTCCTGAAAGCGCATCCCAGGCCGGCAGAGGTGGGGGCCCTTCACCTGACTTACCTCTCAAACCTTTTGCGCAAAGCATCCAGAGGCAAGTATAAGAAAGAAGATGCCATCCGCTTGCGTGAACTTGCCCGGAATTCCATTGGTACAGACAATCCGGCGTTAGCCTTGCAGATCCGGCAGGCTGTTTCTCAAATTGAACTCTTTTCCGCGCAGCTTAAGCAGGTGGAGAGCGAAATTTCCACCATAATGGATTCCCTTGATTCTCCGATTATGACGGTTCCCGGAATCGGATATCTGAACGGGGCAATGATTCTTTCCTGCATTGGAAACATACAGCGTTTTTCATCACCAGCGAAGCTCCTTGCTTATGCTGGGCTTGATCCCGCTGTTGTTCAATCCGGGAATTTTAGTGCGAAAAGCACCAGAATGTCCAAACGCGGAAATTCCATGCTCCGCTATGCATTGATAAATGCTTCCCACAACGTTGTCCGCAACAATGAAACATTTGCTCAATACTACAATTCCAAGATTGCACAGGGTAAGTCTCATTACTGTGCTTTAGGACATACCGCTCATAAACTGATCCGTGTCATCTTTGCGCTGCTCACGAACAATATCGCGTTCGATTTAGCTTGATTCATTCTTGTTCCAGGTGGGCTGCGAAAGCAGCTCTGCTTTGCTATGCCTATTTTTTGCCCTGCACTTTTTCGAATCTCTCTATTGACTTTCCATAGTTGGTCTCC
>CDZU01021298.1_pt1 | contig 13658 bp, 5 predicted proteins | sample 557441 | NCBI WGS metagenome assembly CDZU01 (sample SAMEA3182114, study PRJEB8094) | gut metagenome | biome: human; feature: gut; material: Stool; isolation source: human stools | place: Canada | collected 2013-06-10
CATTAAAAGTTTTTGAAAAGTAAGACTGTCTGCACGAATAGGGTGCGAGGCACTCGCTTTTCAGAATGTACAGGTGCTTGCAGAGTTACGCTCGGACATTAAAAGTTTTTGAAAAGTAAGACTGTCTGCACGAATAGGGTGCGAGGCACTCGCAGAAAGGAAAAGAGAAAAATGTACAAGATAGTTAAGAAAAAATCTCTGAATCCAACCGTTACACTTATGGAGATTGACGCTCCGCTTATTGCAAAAAAGGCAGAGCCCGGACAGTTCATCATTCTCCGTGTTGACGAGAACGGTGAGCGTATTCCGCTTACGGTTGCAGGCTATGACAGAGAGGCCGGCACAGTTCGTATTATCTTCCAGATTGTCGGTGCAACAACAGAAAAGCTCAATCACCTTAACGAAGGCGATTATATTCACGATTTTGTAGGCCCTCTCGGTGTTCCCACACATACAGACGGTCTTAAAAAGGTTTGCGTTGTAGGCGGCGGCGTTGGCTGTGCAATTGCACTTCCGGTTGCCGAAAAGCTCCACGAAATCGGCTGTGAGGTTCACTCAATTGTCGGCTTCAGAAACAAGGATCTTGTTATTCTTGAAGATGAATTCAAGGCTTGCTCAGACAAGTTTATTCTTATGACAGATGACGGTTCATACGGTCAAAAGGGCGTTGTTACAGCTCCTCTCGAAGAGATGATTAAGGCAGGCGAGGACTATGACCTCGTTATTACAATCGGTCCGCTTATTATGATGAAGTTTGTTGTTAAAACAACAAAGCCTTACAATATTCCCACAACAGTTTCCATGAACCCGATTATGATTGACGGCACAGGTATGTGCGGCGGCTGTCGTCTTACAGTTGACGGACAGACAAAGTTTGCTTGTGTTGACGGCCCCGACTTTGACGGCTTTAAGGTTGATTTTGACGAGGCTATGAAGCGTGGCGCAATGTACAAGCCGTTTGAGCGTCATGCATACGAGGAAACATGTAATCTGTTCAAGAAGGAGGTTGAGTAATCATGCCAAATATGTCACCAAAAAAGGCTCCTATGCCATCACAGGATCCTAATGTAAGAAATAAAAACTTTCTTGAGGTAGCAACAGGCTACACAGAAGAAGTTGCAATTGAGGAGGCACAGCGTTGCCTTAACTGTAAACACAGACCTTGCGTAAACGGTTGTCCGGTACATATCGCAATCCCTGATTTTATCAAAGAGGTTGCCCAGGGCAACTTTGCAGGCGCTTATGATGTAATTTCGCAGTCAAGCTCACTTCCTGCTGTTTGCGGTCGTGTTTGTCCGCAGGAGTCACAGTGTGAGTCAAAGTGCGTAAGAGGCATCAAGACTGAGCCTGTCGGAATCGGCAGACTTGAGAGATTTGTTGCCGACTGGCACAACGCTCAGACAGATGTTAAGGTAAATAAGCCTGAGTCAAACGGTCACAAGGTTGCTATCGTCGGTTCAGGTCCTGCAGGTCTTACCTGTGCAGGCGACCTTGCAAAGAAGGGTTACGATGTAACAGTATTTGAGGCTCTTCACCTTGCAGGCGGTGTTCTCGTTTACGGTATCCCTGAGTTCAGACTTCCAAAGTCAATCGTTCAGAAGGAAGTTGACACACTCAAAGAGCTCGGTGTTAAGGTTGAAACAAATATGGTTATCGGCAGAGTTCTCTCAATTGACGAGCTTATGGACGATTACGGCTTTGAGTCAGTATTTATCGGTTCGGGCGCAGGTCTTCCGAGATTTATGAATATCCCCGGTGAGAACCTTTGCGGTGTTTACTCGGCAAATGAGTTCCTCACAAGAACAAACCTTATGAAGGCTTATAAGGACGACAGCACAACTCCGATTATGCACGCAAAGAAGGTTGCAGTTGTCGGCGGCGGTAATGTTGCAATGGATGCCGCTCGTTGTGCAAAGCGTCTTGGCGCAGAAGAGGTTTATATTGTTTACAGAAGAAGCGAAGAAGAGCTTCCTGCCCGTAAGGAAGAAGTTGAGCATGCGAAGGAAGAGGGAATTATCTTCAAGCTCCTCAATAACCCTGTTGAAATTCTCGGCAACGAAGATGAGTTCGTAACGGGTATGAAGTGCATTAAGATGGAACTCGGCGAGCCTGACGCAAGCGGCAGAAGAAGACCTGTTGAAATCCCCGGCAGTGAGTTCGTTCTTGATGTTGACGCTGTTGTTATTTCAATCGGTACATCACCTAACCCGCTTATCAAGGCTACAACAAAGGGACTTGACACTCAGAAGTGGGGCGGTATCATCGCTGACGAAAACGGTCTTACATCCCGTGAGGGCGTATATGCAGGCGGTGACGCTGTAACAGGCGCCGCAACGGTTATCCTCGCAATGGGTGCAGGCAAAACAGCCGCAGCCGCTATTGACGAATACATCCAGAATAAAAATAAGTAATTTTTGTTCTGAATTGAAAATGAAAAGTTATTGTCGGCGGTGTGCCACCGCTGTCAATTTGAGAAGATAGTATAATATAGAAATCGCATCAGATGCCCGAAAATGCTCTGATGCGATTTTTGTTTGTATCAAGATTCGTCAGTAGGGGCGTTCATCGGGCACTTCTATAGCTTAAAACCATACACCGTGTCGGGTGTTGCGTTAAAATGTGAAAAACAGCCCGAAAAGAAGAATAATTCTATTCGGGAAATAAAACCCGTAAAAAACCTGTGAAAAATAAAAAAAGTCAGGAAAATCCGAAAAAAATCCGAAAATTCTCTTGACTTATTGATTATTTCAATATAGAATAATAAAATGTACCATAATGGGGATATGTACCGAAGAGGTCGGGAAAATCCGCAAAAAACTTTATCTAACAAGGGGATATTATCACAAAAATCCTTTTGTGTCAAGAGCTTTTTATGAGCAGGTTTTCAGTACCGCTTGCCCCGTTTCATAGATTTTTTAAGGAGTGATACGCCTATGGTTAATGTCAAACCCGTAAAGCTTGGCAACACCGAAAGAATGAGTTTTGGTAAAATCGATGAAGTAATTGATATGCCTAATCTTATTGATATTCAGAAAGCGTCATATAAATGGTTGCTTGACGAAGGTCTTAAAGAAGTATTTAAAGATGTTTCGGGCATTACCGATTATCAGGACAACCTTGTTCTTGATTTTATCGACTACACACTTGATGTTGATCACCCGAACTACAGCGTAATCGAGTGTAAGGTTCGTGACGCAACATATTCAGCCGCTCTCAGAGTAACCGCAAGACTTTTGAACAGGTCAACAGGTGAAATCAAAGAGAGCAATGTATTTATGGGCGATTTTCCGCTGATGACCGCAAGCGGCACATTTGTTATCAACGGTGCTGAGCGTGTTATCGTTTCACAGCTTGTAAGAAGCCCGGGCGTTTACTATAAAATGGATCACGATAAAACAGGTAAGGAGCTGTATTCAACAACAGTTATTCCGAACCGTGGTGCATGGCTTGAGTATGAAACCGATGTAAACGATGTTTTCTATGTTCGTATTGATAAGAACCGTAAGCTTCCCGTTACATCGTTCATCAGAGCACTCGGTCTTGGCTCGGATGCCGAAATTCTCGACTATTTCGGTGACGATGAAAGAATGAGAGCCACTATCGAAAAGGATGCCGCTTCAAATGTTGAAGAAGGTCTTATCGAGGTTTACAAAAAGCTCCGTCCGTCTGAGCCTCCGACAGTTGACAGTGCACAGACACACATAAACAACCTGTTCTTTGACCCTAATCGTTATGATATGTCAAGAGTAGGCAGATATAAATATAACAAAAAGCTCGGCATTGCAAACCGTCTTGAAGGTCAGGTTCTTGCAGAGCCGATTGCCAACCCGCGTACCGGTGAGGTTATGGCTCTTCGTGATGAGAAAATCACAAAGGAAAAGGCTTTTGAAATCGAAAACGCAGGTGTTAAGATTGCCTATGTAAAGGCTGCCGATGAAACAATCGTTAAGGTTATTTCTAACGGTATGGTTGACATTGCCTGCTATGTTGATTTTGACGCAGAAGCAGAGTGCGACATCAAGGAACATGTTCGTTTTGATGTTCTTTGCGAAATTCTTGATTCCTGCGAGAATGAGGACGACCTCAAGGAAATGCTCAGAAGCCGTGCAGATGAGCTTGTTCCTAACCACATCACGGTTGACGATATTTTTGCAACAATCAACTACCTTAACTGTGTTGCTCACGGTGTCGGTAATACAGACGATATCGACCACCTCGGCAACAGAAGAATCCGCTGCGTAGGCGAACTTCTTCAGAACCAGTTCAGAATCGGTTTCTCCCGTCTTGAAAGAGTTGTAAGAGAAAGAATGACAACCCAGTCACAGGATATGGAGTCGCTTTCGCCTAACTCACTCATCAATATCCGTCCCGTAACAGCGGCAATTAAAGAATTCTTCGGTTCTTCACCGCTTTCACAGTTTATGGATCAGGGTAACCCGCTTGCAGAGCTTACCCACAAGCGTCGTCTTTCAGCCCTCGGTCCGGGCGGTCTTTCAAGAGATCGTGCAGGATTTGAGGTTCGTGACGTACACTACACACACTATGGCCGAATGTGTCCTATTGAAACTCCTGAAGGTCCTAACATCGGTCTTATCTCATATCTTGCTTCATTTGCCCGTATCAACAAATACGGATTTATTGAAGCTCCTTATCGTAAAATTGACAAGGAAACAGGCGTTGTAACCGACGAGGTTGTTTATATGACAGCCGATGTTGAGGATAACTACGCTGTTGCACAGGCTAACGAACCGCTTGATGAAAACGGCAGATTTGTTCATTCAAGAGTAGTAGGCCGTTACCGTGACGAATTTGTAGAGTATTCTCCCGACAGATTTGACTTTATGGATGTATCTCCTAAGATGGTTGTGTCTGTTGCTACGGCTATGATTCCGTTCCTTGAAAACGATGACGCAAACCGTGCTCTCATGGGTGCGAACATGCAGCGTCAGGCAGTTCCGCTCCTCCGCAGTGAGGCTCCTATTGTCGGTACAGGTATGGAGTACAAGGCCGGCACAGACTCGGGCGTTTGTATTCTTGCCGAGGAAGACGGCATTGTTATGAGCGTTGATGCCCGTAACATTCGCGTACAGTATGATTCCGGTAGAGTTCAGGATTTTGAAGTTGTCAAGTTCCTCCGTTCTAACCAGGGTACATGTATCAACCAGCGTCCTATCGTGTCAAGAGGTCAAAGAGTTAAGAAGGGCGAGGTTCTCGCAGACGGTCCCGCTACCGAGAACGGTGAGATTGCTCTCGGTAAGAACGCTCTCATCGGCTTTATGACATGGGAAGGTTACAACTACGAGGACGCTGTTCTTATCAATGAAAAAATCGTTCGTGATGATGTTTATACATCAATTCACATTGAAGAATATGACACAGAGGCAAGAGATACAAAGCTCGGTCCCGAAGAGATTACAAGAGATATCCCGAATGTCGGTGAAGATGTTCTCAAGTATCTTGACGAAGACGGTATCATTCAGATCGGTTCTGAGGTTAAAGCAGGCGATATCCTTGTCGGTAAAGTAACTCCAAAGGGTGAAACAGAGCTTACAGCCGAGGAAAGACTCCTTCGTGCAATCTTCGGTGAAAAGGCAAGAGAAGTCAGAGATACATCTCTCCGTGTGCCTCACGGTGAATGCGGTACTGTTGTTGATGTTAAGGTGTTTACCCGTGCAGACAGCAGAAACGAGCTCCAGCCCGGTGTAAACAAGGTTGTAAGAGTTTACCTTGCACTCAAGAGAAAAATCAGCGTAGGCGATAAGATGGCAGGTCGTCACGGTAACAAGGGTGTTATTTCAAGAATTCTCCCAATGGAAGATATGCCGTTCCTTCCTGACGGTACTCCGCTTGACATCGTACTTAACCCGTTGGGCGTACCTTCCCGTATGAACATCGGTCAGGTTCTTGAGGTTCACCTCGGTTATGCCGCAAAGGCACTTGGCTGGAAGATTATGACTCCTGTATTTGACGGCGCTCATGAGCAGGACATTTTCCAGTGTCTTAAAGACGCAGGTTACAGCGAGGACGGTAAGACATGGCTTGTTGACGGCCGTACAGGCGAGCGTTTCGATAACCCTGTAACAGTAGGTTATATGTACTACCTCAAGCTCCATCACCTCGTTGATGAAAAAATCCACGCAAGAAGCACAGGTCCTTACTCTCTCGTTACACAGCAGCCACTCGGCGGTAAAGCCCAGTTCGGCGGTCAGCGTTTCGGTGAGATGGAAGTTTGGGCACTTGAGGCTTACGGCGCTGCTTATACACTTCAGGAAATTCTTACAGTTAAGTCGGACGATGTTGTCGGCCGTGTTAAGACCTATGAGGCTATCGTTAAGGGTCAGAATATTCCTGCTCCGGGTATTCCTGAGTCATTCAGAGTTCTTATTAAGGAGCTTCAGTCGCTTTCACTTGATGTTCGTGTTCTTAACTCTGACGGTGAAGAAATTGACATTAAGCAGAAGTTTGACGAGGACGAGGATATTGTTGATGCAACAAATCCGGAATTTGAAGAAGACCATGTAATGACATCAATGGACGGTTACACTCTTGACGAGGGCGGCGAAGAAGGCAATATGTTTGACGATTCACTTGCCGATGTTGAAGAGGACAGCTATACATCGGACGATTACAGCGATGACTTTGGCAGTGACGATATGTAAGGAGGAAATGCAATGATAGATAATAATGTTTTTGACTCAATTAAAATCGGACTTGCTTCTCCTGAGCAGATGAGAGAATGGTCTTACGGCGAAGTTAAAAAGCCCGAGACAATTAACTATCGTACTCTCAAGCCTGAAAGAGACGGCTTGTTCTGTGAACGCATTTTCGGACCTACAAAGGACTGGGAATGTCACTGCGGTAAATACAAGAGAATCCGTTTTAAGGGTAAAATCTGTGACCGTTGCGGTGTTGAAGTAACCCGTTCAAAGGTCAGAAGAGAGCGTATGGGACACATTGAGCTTGCCGCTCCCGTGTCACACATTTGGTATTTCAAGGGTATTCCTTCAAGAATTGCCCTTATGCTTGATATTTCTCCCAAGCTTTTGGAGAATGTACTCTATTTCTCACAGTACATTGTAACAGATCCCGGCGACTGCCGTGACCTTGCAAAGTATCAGTGTCTTACCGAGGGTGAGTACAATGATATGCGTGAGAAGTATGAGAATGACTTTGAAGCAGGTATGGGTGCCGAGGCAATCAAAAAGCTCCTTGCCGAGATTGACCTTGAGGCTCTTTCCGCTTCACTTAAAGCAGAACTCGAAACTGCATCGGGACAGAAGAGAGTTAGACTCCTTAAAAGACTTGATGTTGTTGAAAGCTTCAGAATGTCGGGCAACCGTCCCGAGTGGATGATTCTCGATGTTGTTCCGGTTATTCCGCCGGATATCCGTCCTATGGTTCAGCTTGACGGCGGTCGTTTTGCAACAAGTGACCTTAACGACCTCTATCGCCGAGTTATCAACCGTAACAACAGACTTAAAAAGCTCCTTGAGCTTAACGCACCTGAAATCATCATCCGCAACGAGAAGAGAATGCTTCAGGAATCCGTTGACGCACTCATCGACAACGGCAGAAGAGGCAGACCCGTTACAGGACCTAACAACCGTGCCCTCAAGTCACTTTCGGATATGCTCAAAGGTAAGCAGGGCCGTTTCCGTCAGAACCTTCTCGGTAAGCGTGTTGACTACTCAGGCCGTTCGGTTATCGTTGTAGGACCTGAACTCAAAATGTATCAGTGCGGTCTTCCTAAGGAAATGGCACTTGAACTCTTCAAGCCGTTCGTTATGAAACGCCTTGTTGAAACTAAAGCAGAGCAGAATATCAAATCAGCAAGAAAAGCTGTTGAGCGTGCAAAGGACAATGTTTGGGACGCACTTGAAGTTGTAATCAAGGGACACCCTGTTCTCCTCAACCGTGCTCCAACACTTCACCGTCTTGGTATTCAGGCATTTGAGCCTGTTCTTGTTGAGGGTCGTGCTCTTAAACTTCATCCGCTCGCTTGTACAGCTTACAATGCTGACTTTGACGGTGACCAGATGGCTGTCCATGTACCTCTTTCGGCAGAGGCTCAGGCAGAGGCAAGATTCCTTATGCTCGCAGCAGGCAATCTTCTCAAGCCTTCTGACGGTCAGCCTGTTACAGTTCCTACACAGGATATGATCCTCGGTTCTTACTACCTTACACTTGATAAGGACGGTGAGAGAGGCGAAGGAAAGGTATTCCGTGATGTTGATGAGGTTATGATGGCTTATCAGACAGGCGTCATTGAGCTTCACTCAAAAATCAAGGTTCGCCGTGAGCTTGAAATTGACGGAAAAATCGAATCCGGTATTGTAGACACAACAATCGGTAAGATTATCTTTAACAATCCTATTCCTCAGGATCTCGGCTTTATCGACAGAAGTATCCCCGAAAACAGATTCAAGTTTGAGGTTGACTTCCTTGTTGGCAAGTCGGGTCTTAAGAAGATTATTGATAAATGTATTAAAATTCACGGTCCGGTAAGAACAAGCGTTGTTCTTGACCACATTAAGGCGCAGGGCTATAAGTACTCTACAAAGGGTGCTATCACAGTAGCCGTTTGTGACGCAGTTATTCCTCCTCAGAAAAAGGATATCATTGCCGAGGCAGAGAAGGAAGTTGATGTTATCCGTGATGAGTTTATGATGGGTCTTCGTTCAAACGAAGAGCGTTACGAAGAGGTTCTTCGTATCTGGGAAAAGGCTACTAACGATGTAACCGACGCCCTCCAGAAAAACCTTGACCGCTACAACCCAATCTTCATGATGGCTGACTCAGGTGCCCGTGGTAGTATGAGCCAGATCAGACAGCTTGCAGGTATGCGTGGTCTTATCGCCAATACATCAGGTAAAACAATCGAAATTCCTATCAGAGCTAACTACCGTGAAGGCCTTAACATCTTGGAGTACTTTATTTCATCTCGTGGTGCTCGTAAAGGTCTTGCCGATACAGCTCTTCGTACAGCCGACTCAGGTTACCTTACCCGCCGTCTTGTTGATGTATCACAGGAAGTTATTATCCGTGAAGAGGACTGCGGTACTACAGAGGGTCTTGAAATCTTTGACATCAAAGCAGGCGAATCAAATGTTATCGAGGGACTCCACGAACGTCTTATCGGAAGATATCTCCTTGATGACTTCTGCGATTCTAACGGTAATGTTCTTGTTTCAAAGGATATTATGATGGGCGACAAAGAGGCTGACATAATCGTTAATTCGGGTGTTGACCACATCAAGATTCGTTCGGTACTTGAATGTCGTGCAAAACACGGCGCTTGCCGTAAGTGCTACGGTTCTAACCTTGCCAACCGTCAGCCTGTTACTGTCGGTGAGGCTGTCGGTATTATTGCCGCTCAGTCAATCGGTGAGCCGGGTACACAGCTTACAATGAGAACATTCCATACCGGCGGTGTTGCATCTGCCGAAGATATCACACAGGGTCTTCCGAGAGTTGAAGAGCTTTTCGAGGCTCGTAAACCAAAGAGCCTTGCAATCATCAGTGAAATCGACGGTGATGTTCGTTTTGAAGAAATCAAAAACGCAAAGCACGCTGTTATCTTTAACAAGGAAACAGGCGAAGAAAGAGCTTACCTCATTCCTTTCGGCTTCCGTGTAAAGGTATTTGACGGTGACCATATCAAGAAGGGTGACAAGATTACCGACGGTGCTGTTAATCCGCACGATATACTCGATATTCTCGGACCCGAGGCAGTCATGAACTACCTTATTTCGGAGGTACAGAGTACCTACCGCTTGCAGGGTGTTGAAATCAACGATAAGCACATTGAGGTTATCGTTCGTCAGATGATGCGTAAGGTTAAGGTTGAGGACGCGGGCGACACAGGCTTTATGTCAGGTCAGACCTACGACAAGAACGAAGTTCTTTACGAGAATGAGCAGATTAAAAAGCGTATTGCCAACGGCGAAGAAGGTCTTCGTGAGGCAACATTCACACAGCTCCTCCTCGGTATTACAAAGGCGGCTCTTGCAACAGACAGCTTCCTTTCAGCCGCATCATTCCAGGAAACAACAAGAGTTCTTACAGATGCCGCTATCAAGGGTAAGGTTGATCCGCTCGTCGGTCTTAAAGAGAATGTTATTCTCGGTAAGATTATCCCTGCAGGTACAGGTATGCAGAGATATGCCGATGTTCAGCTTGAGAGCAACTCTGAGGCTGAAATCGTTGAGAACAACGAAACAGAGGATGTTATCGTTGCTCTTGAAGATGACGAAATTATGGACTTCTGATTTAACTGAATCAAACTATATAAAAACACGGTATGCGCCATTTGTGCGTACCGTGTTTTTTGTTCGTTTTGCAGTAATATTTACACTTATATTATACCGTTCTTCTCATAAATCATAAAAATATCTGCCGAATAAGATGAAAATATGTTGACAATCACAAAATAAGAATATATAATTGTCTTATCAAGATAATTATTCTTGCTGTTATAGTTATATCTTATTAGGAGGTCAATTATGAGAACTAAAGCCAAAAAATTAACATCGGTTATTCTTGCGGTTGTAATGATGCTCGGCATCTTGACAATCGCACCGCTCACCGTAAGTGCGGCAACCTACGGCGACTTTGAATATACCGTATATAATGGCACAATTGCAATTACAGGATATACCGGTTCAGCCGAATCTGTTGAAGTTCCAAGTAAGATTAATGGAAAAATGGTGACAGATATAAGATACGATGCTTTTGCAAAGTGTTTAAAATTAAAAAATGTTGTTTTGAATAAGGGCATAGAAACTATAGGTTTTCGTGCCTTTAAGGAATGTATCAATTTGGAAAATGTAACCATTCCGGATTCTGTTAAAACAATTGATACCGGTGCATTTGCAAGATGTTACAAATTGAAAAAAATTAAAATTCCTGACAGTGTTCAAAGCCTTGGAAACGGAGCTTTTTATAAATGTATAAATTTAACACAGGTAAATATTCCAAACGGTGTTAAAACAATTCCGGGATATTTTTACGCTCAGGGATATGTAGATGAGACAGTAGCTGCAGGTTGTTTTCAGGATTGTAGAAGTATTAAAAATATTATTATACCGTCATCCGTTTCAACAATTAAAGAGTCTGCATTTAGTGGATGTACAAGTCTTTCGAGTGTATTTATAGGTAGTGGAGTTAAAGAACTTGATAAAAGAGGATTTTACGGTTGTGACAGTTTGGCTGAAATAACAGTTGATGAGAAGAACGCAAACTATTCTTCTTTAGATGGTGTATTGTTCAATAAAGATAAAACCAATATAGTTATTTATCCTAATGGTAAAAAAGGATCTTATTCTTTACCAAATAAAGTTACCAAAATATCCAGCTATGCATTTTGTAACTGTTCAGGTCTTACAAGTGTTACAATTCCGAATAGTGTAACATCAATAGGAGATAGTGCATTTAGTGGTTGCACCGGACTTACAAACATTACAATTCCGAATAGTGTAACATCAATAGAGGGTAGTGCATTTAGTGGTTGCACCGGACTTACAAACATTATGATTCCTAATAGTGTAACATCAATAGGAGGTAGTGCATTTAGTGGTTGCACTGGTCTTACAAGTATTACAATTCCGGAAAGTGTTACATCGTTATATGGTTCAACATTCGACGGTTGTACAAACCTGAAAAAGATTGAAGTATCACAAAATAATGAAAATTATTCATCTTATAATGGAGTTTTATTAGACAAAGATGGTTACAACCTTATTCGTTGCCCTGAGGGTAAAAGTGGAAATTTTGTTGTCCCCGATAGTGTTGGCTGTATTGAGTCTTATGCATTTTATAACTGTGCTAATCTAACAAATATACAAATTAGTGAAAATGTAAATGAAATTGAAGGATATGCTTTTAAAAATTGTAAAAGTTTACAGAAATTTGTGTTGTCTGATAATGTTTATAATATTGGCTATTATGGCGGTTGGTACGAATTACACCCTATATTTAGCGGTTGTACAAATTTAAAAGAAATAGAGGTTGGTAGTGGTAATGATAATTATTCTTCTATTGACGGTGTCTTGTACGACAAAGAAGTGGAAAAACTTATATATTGCCCGGCAAAAAAATCAGGGGAATATACAGTACCAAAAAGTATTAAATCTGTAACAGACTATGCTTTTGATGATTGCAATAGCTTAGAAAGTATTGTTCTGCCTGAGAGTATGCCGGAATTTTCATATTCACTTTATGATTTGGAGTGCTGTCCTTCCCTTAAGAGCATTAAAGTAATGGGAAATAATGCATACTATTCAGCTGAGGACGGAGTCTTATTTAATAAAGATAAAACTGAAATATATGTATTTCCATGCAACAAAGAGGGAAATTACACAATTCCAAACAGTGTAACTGAAATAAGCAGCAATCAATTTTCTCAGTGTACAGGTCTTACAGGCATTACAATTCCAAACACTGTGACTGAAATAGGGTATAGTGCGTTTAACGGAAATCTTAAAAGTATAAAGGTTAGCGAAGGTAATAAATATTTCTGTTCGTATGATGGGGTACTCTTTAATAAGGATAAAACAGAAATCCTTTTTTGTGTCGGAAATAAAAAAGAGTTTGTCATTCCAAACGGAGTGAAATCAATAAGCGGTGCATTTAACGACTGTTCCAATCTTACAAGCGTTACAATACCTAACAGTGTAACATCAGTATATAATGGATTTAACAATTGCCCAAATCTTACGAGTATTACAATTCCACAAAGTGTTATCAGCATTTATGATAATGGTTATATTGGTAGCTTTTTAAACTGCGGAAAAAATTTTACAATCTATGGTTACGGTGGTACAGAAGCAGAAGCCTGCGCACTACGCAACGACTTTAATTTTGTGCAGTTGCAGGTTGTTCCAACCTCGGTTGCCCTTAACAAGACAACTTTAACACTTGATACTGGAAAAACCTCAAATCTCAAAGCAACAGTATACCCATCAAATGCTTCAAATAAAAAATGCACTTGGAGCAGTTCAAACACAAGCGTTGCAACTGTTGACAAAAACGGCAAGGTAACTGCCAAAGCGTCAGGTACGGCAACAATCACGGTAAAAACTTCAAACGGCAAAACCGCAACTTGCAAAGTTACCGTAAATCTTCCCGCTCCGCAGATTACAGGTCTTGCAAACACAAAAGGCGGTATCAAAATTTCGTGGAATAAGGTTGACGGCGCTTACGGCTACAGACTTTATTACAAGCCTGCATCGGGTGGTTGGAAACGAATTAAGGACACAACTGCAACAAGCTATACAGATTCGGCAGTAAGTGCAAATCAGACAAAGACATACACAATCCGTTGCATCGACAAGAACGGCAAAACCGTCAGTGGCTTTAACTCAAAGGGTTGGTCAAAAAAATACACAGCCGCAACACCGAAAATAACAAAACTTACAAACAGATCAAAGGGTGTAAGTGTGACATGGAATAAGATTGCCGGAGTTTATGGCTACCGTCTTTACAGAAAATATGACGGAGGAAGCTGGACAAAGGTAAAAGATACAACTTCAACCTCTTTCACAGATTCAGGTGCTAAAAAGGGTAAGAAGGTAACCTACACAGTCCGTTGTATTGACAGAAAAGGCAAAACGGTAAGCGGTTTCAACTCAAAGGGTTGGTCAATTACAAGAAAATAGTAT
>CDZU01003916.1_pt1 | contig 13594 bp, 12 predicted proteins | sample 557441 | NCBI WGS metagenome assembly CDZU01 (sample SAMEA3182114, study PRJEB8094) | gut metagenome | biome: human; feature: gut; material: Stool; isolation source: human stools | place: Canada | collected 2013-06-10
GTTCCTTGGATGTCAAAGCGGCCGCCGATTCCGGCGAACCGTAGCGGTCTATCGCATACGCTTCGTTTTCACAGAGAATCTCCTCGCAACGGCGGCGGGCATACCACCGTTTGTCGTTGATTTCGGCATCCATTCTCTCAATTAAACACCGTTTTTCCGTCTCCACGTCGGATGAACGAAAGAATCCGTTTTCCAAGACCGGCTCAAACAGCATTTGACGCAGCAAATCCGCGCAGCTTTCCGCGACCGGTTCCCCCGCGAGAGCAAACCGATCGTCAATGGAGGCAGCGGTCAGCACCAGCGCCTGGGCCTCTCCGATACGGGCGACCTCCGCCGTGATCGAAGCGCCGTACAGCTCGTTCAGACGGCGCTGCAGCGCCGTGTAGTCCGGATAGGCGGCACAGGAACGCCGTAGCAAATAGGGTAGCAGTGCGCCGGCTGAAGCCGTTTTTCTATTCAGAGGCAACAGCATCGCTATCGAGAGCCGGTTTGTCTTGAACCGGCTCTCGGGCAACGACAAACAGCGGATTCCATCCGCCAAAACTTCATTGATAAGCTGCATATCTGTTCCTCCTGTCTGCCATCCACCGGTACGTGTTCCAAGCTCTCCCGGTTCCGGATGGATCGGATACCTTAGTATACCAAATCTTGGATAAAAAGAAAAGTCAAAAAGCGGCCGTATCATCCCTCTCGCCGCAAGGCCTCAACCGGGCGCAGGCGGGAAGCTTTGACCGCCGGATACACCCCGAATGTACAGCCGATTCCCATTGAGACGGCCACCAGTACCGCAAAACTGCCTGCTGGTATGGATAACGGCCAGCCGAGCCATAATGTGACCAGGGCCATCAGTCCGCCTCCCAGCGTCAGTCCCGCCAGACTGCCGATCAGGGAGAGGGTCGCCGCCTCCATCAAAAATTCAAACAGGATTCGCCTTCGGGTGGCTCCGATCGCCTTTTTGATCCCGATTTCCCGGGTGCGTTCGCTGACGGATACCAGCATGATGGTCATGATTCCCAGTCCCGACACAACCAGGGATACGCCGCCAATTGCGGTAAGCAGCAAGGTGACCAGATCCATCAGGTCGCCCAGCCGCTCTTTCTGAACCGCGAGATTGTCTGTCCGGTATCCGCCCGTATTCCCGGATAAGCGTTCCAGGGATTTGATAATACGGCTTTCCGTCATTTCCACGTCGGCATCGGCTTTCACGCGCACGGCAATCTGGTCGAACCCCTCCCGGGCCGTCATGTCCTGCATGGTGCTGTACGGAATATAGACCATGCCGGGAATCATCTCGGATAGATTCTGAAGCAAGCTGCTCCCTGTCTCGGTGACGCCGACAATTTCAAAGCTCTCATCCGCCCCGCCCAAATTCAAAACAATGGTTTTGCCCACGATGTTGCCCCGCTTATATGCGGCGAGCGCGAGGGATTCGTCCACCACGCAGACGCGGGCCCGCGCCTGGACGTCTCCCCGGCTGATCAGGCGGCCGTGTTTCAGCGTTAGGGAAATCGCCTGGGTGGCGCCTGCGTCGATCCCGCAGATGAGCGAATCGTCCGTCGTGTTGCGCAGGGTGCTGCCCGAGAACTCCACCAACAAGGGCATCGCGGTCTCGACGGAAGACAAATCCCGTATCGCCTCCAGATCTTCCGCCGACAAGAGCACCCCGTCTCCCGCCGTACTCACAGACAGGCCGTTGACGCCGAGGCTGTCCAGTTCTGCGTCAACGGCCTGTCGGCCCAAAGAGGCGATCATGGACACAATCGCCACCATCGCTACGCCGACCGTGATCCCGCTGATAGTCAACAGGGTGCGGGACCATTTTCGCGAGAGATTCCGGAAGGCGCACAGCAGAATGTCCCTCATGCGGCATCCTCCTCCCGGATGACAACGGGAGCGCCGTCCCCCGACACCTTCTCGGGATCCAGGATAATCCGATCCCCTGTCTGTAACCCGGACACCACATGGAATCCAGTGCTCCACTCCTCCCCGGACACGAAAACCCGTCGGACGGCCCGCCCATCTGCATAGGCATACACATATTCATCCCCCTCCTCGTCCTGCAACACGCACTCATAGGGCACCACCAGTGCATCCGGGATGGAGGACACCTGAACAGCCGCCTTAGCGTTTAACCCCACCCGCAAAGAAGCGTCCATCTGATCCTGATCCAACATGACGACTGCATCGACAACGGTTTCCGTCACGGTCCCCACCAACTGCTGCCGGGCGGAAGAGGCTAATTCAGTCAACACGCCCGTATAGGAATCCTTTCGAAACCCCGAACCTGTGACCGTCACCCGCTGCCCGATCGCTACTTTTTGCAGATCCTGCTCTCGAACCGCGATCTTGACCCGCCGTGTATCGCTCGAGGCAATCACGGCGCATGGTTTGGAGGTATCCGTCAAAGAACCCGGCGTGACGTTGAGGGTGGAAACGACCCCTGAAACCGTGGCGGTGACCTCCTTGGCAATGGCCTCGTCGGCGATCTGGGAAACACCCAATCCCCCTGCCTGTGCCAACACCTGTTTGGTCGCGTCCACATCCACTGTGAAGAGGACATCCCCCTGCTCGACTTCCTGTCCCGCCTGTACGTAGACCTCTCCCGCCACACAAGGCATGTCCAGATACACATTCTGGCTTTTGGCCGCCTCTATCTTGCCCGAACAGCTCACCGTCTGTTCGACGAGCTGCGGCTGTAGTGTAACCACCCGCACCTCTACAGGGGGCGTCTTCGTCAGATATCCGCCTAGCAGAATCCCGGAAATCGCCGTCAGGGTCAGGACAATCAGCCAAACATACTTTTTCTTCATTTACCTACCACGCCTTTCCAGCATCCATCACACACCTCGCACGGCGACAAAAATTCCCGTCCGTGCGTCTTATTTAGTCTTTGATGGAAGTGGAAAAATATGAGGGGCAGAAACTGGGAAGCCGGATTTTTTTCGATATATGCCGGCGGCGGTGCGTTCCCCTATCCTCCACTGGATTTCGGCCCATAAAAGCACGGAGCCGGGAGAAATGGCTTCTCTCGGCTCCGTGTTTTTTCCATCCGCCGGTCTCGGACATTCCGGCAATACACCGTCCGGTGGACAGCGCCCACTTACAGATACGGCTTTAATTGTTCGACGTTGTTCTGTTCAAATTTTAAAAGACGTTCGGCCAGCCTGCGCACGTCGGGATCCACCTGATGCATATCGTTGAGATGCTTAGTGATCTCGATGATCCCTTTGTTGCTTCCCTTCATCATCATTTCCGCCATGGAGGACACCGAACCGTCGGCGATCGCGTTGACGTTGATCATGATATAGGAGGAAATCTTGGCCATAGGGCCGACGCTTTTCGCCTCCTTGTGCCTCTCTTCCAAAGCGCGATGGGCCAGGTCGTATATCTCGTCGTACTCCCGATACTGCGATTCTACCACCCGCTGGAATTCCGGGTCCTCTACTACGCCAACGAGCTGCTTGATTGCGCTTTTTCCCATCTCGGTATTCTGACAGATATACTGGAGCAATTCCACGTTTGCGTTCACAGCGCATCCTCCCCTTTCCCGTGAATTGGGAGTAGCTTTTCCCAGAGAAAGGGGGAATATACGCTAATCCAACCGGACCAGCCCCTTTTTCGCCATCGCCTGAACGGCTAGAAGCACACCTATCTTGCCGGAGTGGAAATTGAGTCCTCCCTGCATATAGGCGGCATAGGGTTCCCGCAGAGGCGCATCGGCGGACAATTCGATGGATGCGCCGTTTGTAAAAGCGCCCGCCGCCATAATGACTGGGCTGTCATATCCGGGCATATCCCACGGTTCCGGCACTACAAACGCATCCACGGGAGCCCCTCGCTGCATACCCTGGCAAAAAGCGACAAGCGCTTCGGGGGTGCCGAGGCGAACAGCCTGGATGATATCGGCCCGCTCTTCCAAAGGGCCGGGTGTGACTTCATATCCCAGCAGGTCCAATAGAGACGCGGCAAATACCGCCGTTTTGAGCGCCTCTCCCACCACGTGCGGCGCGTGGAACAGGCCCATGAACAGCGTGCGGTTGTGGCCGAGGGAAGCGCCCACCTCCCGGCCGAGGCCAGGGCTGGTCATCCTGGCCGCACACATTTCCACCAGATCTTCCCGTCCGCAGATATATCCTCCGTTTTCCGCGATACCGCCGCCGGGATTCTTAATCAGGGAGCCCGCCATCAAGTCGGCCCCCACGGCGGTGGGTTCGTCCGGTTCCACAAACTCGCCGTAGCAGTTATCCACGAACACCACCGCGTCGGGACGCACCTCCCGGACGGTTTGCATGATCCTGCCGATCTCCTCTACCCGCAGGGACGGCCGCAGGCTGTATCCCCTGGACCGCTGGACGTGAACCATCTTCACAGAAGGATCGTCCCGCAGCGCACGCGCAATGCCAGGCAGATCCGGCTTCCCGGATGGATCCAAAGGAACCTCGCGGTACCGGACGCCAAACTCCCGCAGCGACCCCGGTGCCGCCGTCTTTTCCCCGATGACGCTGTCCAGCGTATCGTAGGGGGCACCGGTGGCCGCAAGCAGAGTGTCACCCGGGCGCAGCACCCCGAACAGGGCGATGGTGATGGCGTGGGTACCCGAGACGATGCTGTGCCGTACCAAGGCGTCGGGCGCGCCCATAGCGTCGGCGAATACCCGGTCGAGCACGTCCCGGCCCCGGTCCCCATATCCATACCCGGTGGTGGAGGCAAAATGGGACTCGCTGACATGGTTGGCGATAAAAGCGCCGAGGACTTTGCGTTGGTTCTGTTCCGTGATCGATTCGATACGAGAAAAGGCCGATTCGGCGCGTACTAAAGCCTCTCCGGCGAGAGATTCCAGCCGGGGATCCAGGGAAAAAATATCGGGATTCAAGAGAAAGCCCCTTTCTATGTTTCAGTCACCCTATTGCGCGGGGAGGCGGGATGCCTGCAGAGTTCCCCCCATCCCCCGCAGAGTACGAAACCGAGCCGCTCGTATAGACGGCGGGCGGTCTCGTTTTTCGGACAGATATCCACCTGTTTTCCCTCTTCCTGAAGAACAGTCGACAGGGTGGAAACGCAGGCGGAGGCGTATCCCTTGCCACGGTATTCCGGCAGGGTCGACACCGCTCCCAAGACCGCGCCATCCCGCCACTCCGCCACCGTCATGGCGCAGGAAACCGGCCGGCCTCCCGCCATGATGACAGCCGCGCGGCAAACACCGTGCCGCATCCGATACGACACGTCCGCGTACCAGGAATCCATCGACGGCAGCGCATTGCCGAAACCGGATTTGAGCAGGGGATACAGTTCCCGCGGAGAGGTGGTCAAAACGGCTTGTCCGGTGGGCTGTATCGGGCTCCGGAGGGTCAGAACGGCTCCGGTTTCTAGCTGAGAATGGGGCCACAACGCCGCGAGCAGGCGGGCATCGTCCTGGGCTGTACGCACCGACCAGACGTCCGGCTGCATCGTCAAAAAGATGAACACCTCGTCCCGCTCCCGCGGATCCACCTCCAAAACGGCATGACCGTCCATCAGGGATATCATAGAGCCGTTTTCCCCCCTCCAGAACCGGAGAAAGGGTTGTGTCGCTCCATATGCCTGCGCAAGGGAAAGAATGCGGCCGCCCGCTTCGCTTTGGGGGATATAGTTTTCAAAATTCTCGGGAGCGGCCGACCGAATCATACACACTGTCCTTTCCAACAAACAGCGGGAAAATCGCCGAAACTCCGCCCGCCGTCAAATTTCCGCCGACGGCAGTCGATCCCGCAGCAAACGCAGCAGCGCCAGCGTGTCCCGCAAATCCTCTTTGCGCAAAGCGCAGGATGGGGAATGGATATACCGGCAGGGCAGGGATACAGCCGCTACGCGGCACCCGGATTTCGTCCGCTGGATGGCCCCCGCGTCGTTGCCGCCCGCCACGGTGGTTTTCGGCTGAACGGGCAGCTTCTCTTCAGCAGCCAGATCGACGATCCAGTCGTACAGAGGCCGGTCATACAGGGTGCGTTTGTCCATAAAGGAAAGCACCGGCCCTTTCCCCTGCCGGCAGACCTGCCGGTCGGCTGGAACGCCAGCGGTATCCGCCGCGGTGGTGGCGTCTACCACCACAGCAAATTCCGGCTCAACGGCAAAAGCCACCGCCCCGGCTCCTCTCAGCCCTACTTCTTCCTGGACTGTGAAAGCCAGGGTCACGTCATAGGCGGGCGTCTCATCGGCCAGAGAAAGGAGCAGCGCACAGCCCGCCCGGTCGTCCAACGCCTTGGCCCGGAAAAGGCCCCCCTGCATCTTTTCATAGCCGCTGTCGAAGACAGCGACGTCACCGGGCGCAGCTATTTTCTCCGCCTCTTCCCGCGAATGGCATCCCAGATCGATCAGCAGGCGGGCAGCGTCGGGCGGCGTTTCCTTCTCCTTTTCGGTACACTGGTGGACCGCCTTGCCCCCTATGACCCCGACGTGGCCGTTGACCCGAACCCGCCGCGCAAACAGAACCCGGCCGTCGATGCCGCCCACTGGCGTAAACCGCAGATATCCTTCGTCGGTGATCCCCGTCACCATCAGACCGACTTCATCCATATGCGCGGCGAACAGCGCCCGGTAAGGCGCGGGTTCCCGGCCTTTGAGACGGGCGATGACGTTGCCCAACCGGTCCACCGTCACCTCCATCTCCACCGGGGAGGCGGCCAAAGCCTGTAGAATATAAGAGCGCACGGCATCCTCACGTCCGGATACTCCCGGCAGGGCACAGAGCTTTTTCAAAATTGTGTTCACGCTCATGTCCAGTCTCCCCCTTTATCCGAATCCAGCACATAAGCTGCCAGCAGGCGGCCGACATCCTCGACATCGCGGATCTGCACCACCTCGGCGGGCGTATGCATGTATTTCAAGGGGATGGAGACCAGCCCCGATGGCACACCGGTACGCGCCGACGCGATCGCGTCGGCATCGGTGCCGGTATCCCCACCCATCACCTCCGGCTGGTTGGGAATGCCGCGTTCCTCCGCCAGCGAGGTCAGGCGGCGCGAAATGCCCGCGTCAAGGCAGGGAGACCAGCCGATCATCGGCCCCCGGCCCATAACGCCGCATTTGTGTTCCTCTGAATCCGGGGTACGGGCGAAGCTGACGTCCACGGCCAACGCCGCGGCGGGCGCGAGCCCGTAGGCGGCGGAGGCCGCCCCCCTGGTCCCGAGTTCCTCCTGTACGCAAAAGGCGACCGCCAGGTCACAGAGAAGTGGGCTTTCGCCGAGCAAATCCAGGCAGTACAGGATAGCGGCCACCCCCGCCCGATCATCGAGCGCCTTGGAACAGACCCGGCCACCCGCGAGATCGGCAAATTCCGCTGCAAACGTGACGGGTGTGCCGGGAGGAAGCAGGCGGCGGGCATGCCGGGCGTCCAGCCCGGTGTCGATGCCGAGACGGGCGATCTCGGGCAACTTATCCGCGTCCTGCCCAGCCAGATGAGGCGGTGTGGAGACAAAAAGGCCACTGAGAGCCTTTTCCCCCCACAGCGTCACCCGTGCGCCTGAAACGGCGCGTGGGTCCACGCCTCCACATGGTTCGACATAGGCAAAACCGGCCTCGTCGGTATGGGTGACGACAAATCCGATTTCATCGATATGCGCCTCCAACAACAGCAAAGGCGCGTCCTCTTTACCGCAGCGCCGAATCCCCACGACGTTGCCGAGCGCATCTGTTTGCACATCCTCCATATAGTCCCGCAGCATCTCCGCAGCCGCCTGACCGGCCTGGGGCAGACCGGCGGCACCGGGAACCTCACACAAACGCTCGAGACAGGCACGCAGTTCCATATCCCGTTCCTTCCTTTCCACATCCGCTCAGACGCAGAAGCGCCGGAGCCGTCCGGGTTATAACCCCTTTATCCTTCTATGAGTCCCATAACGAGACGCTTAAAGTGATCGCCCCGCTCTTCAAAATCTTTATACATATCAAAACTGGCACTGGCCGGAGACAGAAAGACGATTTCCCCCGGCTCGGCCAGGCGGCGGGCGGTGAGGACCGCTTCCTCCATATTTTTCACCCGGTATATGGGGAGATTGGAACAGGCGCGAATGGCCGCCTGGATGGCCGGAGCGGTATCCCCCATCAAAATGGCGGCACTGACGGTTTCAGCGGCAACCGGCCCCAGGGGATCGTAGGGGATGTGTTTGTCGTAACCCCCCGCGATGAGAATGACTCCGTGACCGAAAGCCCGCAGGCCCGCGATAGTACGGGTGGGGCTGGTGCCGATCGAGTCGTTGTACCATTTCACTCCGTCCAGCTCCCGGACCAATTCACAGCGGTGCGGCACCCCTCCGAATCCCCGGGCAAACGCGCCCATGACGACGGGGGGAACCACGCCCCATACCGCTGCGAAGGCGGCGAGGAAATTTTCAATCATGTGGTTGCCGGGCAGACGAATCTCTTTGACCGGCAGGATCGGGATGCTCTCTGAGCCGTCCCGGCCGTACAAAACCCCGTCTTCTCCGAGATACGTCCCTCTTTCCACCTCGCCGAGACGGGAAAAACGGAACACGCGGCTTTTCAGCCCCTCGGCAAATCCGGCCGCGATCGCGTTGTCGGCGTTAAGGACGGCGCGATCCCCCGGTCCCTGGTGACGCACGATGTTCCGTTTCGCCTCGATGTATTCGGCCATATCGGTGTGCCAGTCCAGATGGTTGGGCGCGATGTTCGTCACCACCGAAACCTGCGGACTCCGCTCCATATGCATGAGCATGAAGCTCGACAGTTCCACCACCACGATATCCTCCGGTCGAATCCGCTCGATCCCCGGCAGGAGGGGCCAGCCGATGTTGCCCCCGAGATGCACGGTATGCCCCGCCGCCTGCAAAAGCCCGGCGACGATGCTCGTGGTTGTGGTTTTCCCGTCCGATCCCGTGACACCGTAGACGGGAGCCGGGCTGAGTTCCAGCACCAATTCCATTTCGGTTGTGACCCGCACACCCCGCGCCCGGGCTTCTTCCAACGGCGGGAGGGTGGGATTCATACCCGGAGAACGCAGGATCAAGTCCACCTGAAGGTCGTCAAGATACCCTTCTCCCAGCCTAAGCGTCGCGCCCGCCTGTTCCAATTCGTCGGCTGTCTCTCCAAGAGAGGAGCGTTCCCGTTTGTCGCAGGCCAAAACCTCGGCGCCGTGTTCCAAAAACTGACGGACCACCGGAACATGGGTCCTTCCAAGGCCGCAAACAGCCACCCTCCGTCCTTTGAGAGAGGAAAAGAAAGCCTCACAACTCGTTTGCGTCAACATGTTTTCCCGCCTTCCCGCCATTTCCATACTCGGTATATTATACTGAGAAAACGGGAAAATATCAACAGCCTGTTAAAAAGACAAAACGGATTCGTTAATTTTTTATAAACGATGTGGGATTTGGTTGCAGGCCGCAAAAAAACAAGGTAAAATAATGGGCATAAGGACGGGCCGGCGGTTTAAATTCGCCGGCCCCCCAAATCGCTATGCGGAAAGACGTGAGGACAGCTTATGTTCTTTTATGAAGGCCAGTTCTGTCCGGTTTGCGGGCAGCCTTTTCAGGAGACGGACGATATTGTCGCCTGTCCTCAGTGTGGCGCGCCTCACCACCGGGAATGCTGGAAGAAAGAAGGACATTGCCATTTTGCCGCCGCACACGGCACATCGGAGCAGTGGAAGCGGCCGGAGCGTCAGCCGGGTTCTTCCGAAGCCCCTGCCTCTCCTCCGGCCGGTTCGCCGGGTAAAACCTGTCCCCATTGCGGAAAAGATAATCCCGAATACGCCGAATTCTGTTCCCGCTGCGGGCGGGAGCTGCCTGCTTCCGACTGGTCCAGCGCTCCTCCTCCCCCTGCCGGCGGCCCGGTTCCCCCGCCCTATTCGCCGCCCGGGTCCTATGGGGAATACGCCCCCTTTCGCGCCCCTGTATACGATGCAATGGGCGGCATTCCCATCAAGGAGGAAATCGAGGGCGTTACAGCCGGCGAACTGGCTCAGACCGTCGGAGTGAACACCGCGTATTATATCCCGCGGTTCCACCGCATCAGCCGCAGCGGCTCCAAAATCTCCTGGAACTGGTTTGCTTTTTTGATCCCGCCCTGCTGGCTCATCTACCGCAAAAACTTTCTGGCGGGGGGATTGACTCTGCTGTTTTGGATCGCCCGTCAGATCCTCTCTTCTCTCATCTCCCTGCTGTATATCTCCCCCTTGCTCACGGACAACGGCAATTTTTACGCCGATGTGCTGTCCGCCGTCAATACGCTGATGCAGTCCCCGCAAACCCGCTTGCTGCTGATCGCCTTGGCGGTCGCCGGGATTGGGGAACTGCTTCTCCGGATCTTTTTCGGCTTGTTCGGCAATTATTTTTACATGCAGAATGTTTTGAAAAAATCCCGGAAGTGGCGGCTCGATCCCGACGCGCGTTATCATCAGAACGTGTTTACATCGGGAGGCGTGTCGTTCGGGCTTGGGACCTCCGCGTATATGTGCATCTTCCTGTCGCAGTATCTCCTGCTGTTCTTTTCCATGTAGCGGCTTTCCTGCGCTCGGCTGGCCGCCATCCATTCCAAACCCGGACGCGGAAAATCTCGCGTCCGGCTGAAGAAACGGACGGGTTCGTTATGCCGGATTATACAAAAACCGCCTGTCCCGTGTGCGGGAAGGCGTTTCTCCCGGAGGACGACGTAGCGGTGTGCCCGCTCTGCGGCGCTCCTCATCACCGGGCCTGTTACAAACAACTCGGCCGCTGTGCCTATGCGGCGGATCACGGTACATCCCGTCAGTGGCGGCCTCCGGTCTCCCGCGAGGATGAGGACGCCCGCATCTGCGGCAACTGCGGTACGGCCAACCCTCCCGGTGCAGCTGTCTGCGCCTGCTGCGGATACCATATTGATCAGCCTCTTCCGCCGGACCCGGCGGATCAGCAGCCGTCCATCGACGCGGGTGTTTTTTATTCCGAATTTAGCCCCTATGTCGGAATAGCCCCGGACAGCTTGATAGACGGCAGCCCTGCTGTCGATGTGGCGGTCTTTTTGGGACCGAACGCGGGTTTCTATCTGTCCCGCTTCCATTTCATGCAGGTACAGAAGGGGAAAATTTCCTGGAACTGGGCGGCCGCGTTGTTTCCGGCCGGCTGGCTGCTCTACCGCAAAATGTATAAAATCTTTGTCCCGGTTTTTCTCATCACGTTGCTTTTTGCCCTTCCCGGCATTCTTCTCGCGTGCTCGGCCGCCCGTCAGCTTTTTTCCGATCCCGCGGCGATCCAGTCTTTTTGGCGGGGAGCGGCAGGATTTCTGTCCGACGCGCCGCCCCTGCTCGGGCTGGCTTTTAATATATCCGCTACTCTGCATTTCTTTTTTCGTCTGGTGATGGCCAGCATGTCCAATCATTTATACCGACGGCATGCGATGGCGTCCATGGCCAAGATTCAGTCGGAAGCACTTGAAGCGTCGGAATATCGTCGCGTCCTGTCACAAAAGGGCGGGGGTCTGCCGAGCCGCTGTTTTCGTGTATGTCCTGCTGCTGGCCGCGGCGGCCGTCACGGTCTACTGTCTGACGGCTTTCTTTTTCCCGGCATGACCGTTCCGGAGTACGGCGCCCGGCCGATAAACCTCGGGAATTCACTTTGAGAGGAGAATATTTATGTATCCGAAAGTTCGCAAAGCTGTCATACCGGCGGCGGGACTCGGCACCCGCGTACTGCCCATAACCAAATCCATGCCAAAGGAAATGTATCCCATCGTGGACAAACCTGCCATCCAATATATTGTGGAAGAGGCGGTTCAGGCCGGCATCACGGATATCCTTGTCATCACCAACCGGGGCAAAGAAATTCTGGAAGACCATTTCGACCACAGCGTCGAATTGGAGGAACGTCTGGAAAAAAGCGGGAAAACCGAGATGCTCCGTCAGGTACAAAATATTGCCTCCCTGGCGAACCTCTACTTCATCCGGCAAAAAGAGACTCGTGGTCTCGGTCACGCAGTCAGCCGTGCCCGAGCCTTTGTGGGAAATGAACCATTTGCGGTTCTGTATGGCGACGATGTCATTCTCGGCGAAGATCCCGCGTGCGGCCAGCTTTGCCGGGCATATGAGGAATACGGCCTGGGCGTCGTGGGAATCAAGGAGGTCACACCCGAGCAGATCGGCCGGTATAGTTCTCTGAAGGTCGACTCCCTGCGGGATAACCTTTACCATGTTACCGACATGATCGAAAAACCCGCTCCCGATCAGGTCCTGTCCCTCTTCTCTATACTCGGACGGTGCGTGCTTCCTCCGGAGATTTTCGACATTCTCGATCAGACCCCCCCGGGAGCAGGCGGTGAAATCCAGCTGACCGATGCGATGTGCACCCTCGCCAGACGAAACGGTATGACCGGGGTCGATTTCACCGGCAAACGGTACGACATGGGCAATAAGCTGGGTATTTTGCAGGCTATCTGCGAAGTGGCTTTGAACCACCCCGAGGTGGGCGGCGACTTCCGGGCCTATCTCAAAGAACTGGCACAAACGCTGTAAACAAGGGTTTCAGGACACGGCTCGCGGGTATGGATCCGCGGGCCGTGCCCTTTCACTCGAAATAGGGGCCCTCTTTTTCCGTCCACCTTCTCCTATAGAGGCGCCGCATCGTGCCAAAACTCACAGGCGGATTCATATTCGGCCGGCGGCGGGCATACTATGGAGTAACCGGAAAAGAGGAGGCTTTCCACATGCGCACCGCCGTCAAACGCAAATTCGACTTCCGCGCGTTTGCTTTTTTTGAAATTCTCACTCTGGGCGCCGGGCTGCTCAGTGGTTTCCTCAGTGGTATCTCGGGCTTCGAGGGCCTGACAAAACCTCCCCTGACGCCGCCGGCCTTTGTATTCCCCCTGGTCTGGACGATTCTGTACGCTCTTATGGCGTTTGCGGCCTACCTGGTCTACAATACCGACGATCTCGATCGGGGCGCTCCTTTGCGGATGTATCTTCTGCAACTTTTGGTGAACGTTCTGTGGCCTGTATTCTTCTTCCGACTGGAGTGGCGGCTGTTCTCGTTTTTCTGGCTGCTGCTCCTCATTGCCCTCGTCACTCTGACCATGGTGGGATTCAAGTCCATCCGTCCGGCCGCCTACTACCTGATGATCCCCTATCTGCTGTGGTGCCTGTTCGCCGCATATCTCAATCTCGCGTTTTACCTGCTCAATCGCTGACCATTCCTATCATTGCTCTCCGTATAAGTCCTATCCAAAACCGCCGCCTGTAAAATACAGGCGGCGGTTTTGGATAGCATGGTATAAGTCGGACCCTCTTTCGACGAACAAGTGGATAGGCATCTAGTCGGTCTTGAAGGCGAAATATTATTTTTGCCATTTTTATTTACATGTGTTTATAATTACTATATACTATATTATAGAATTATATATCTACCCGAATTTGTGACTTTATTCGCAATCGAATCATGCTGAACCGATTGCCTTACACATTTGAACCTCACCAAAAGATCCATCCCCCTATCCCCTACCGCACAGAAGAAAACAAACGGAAAACTCTCGGCGGGAGCCGTTATCTGGCCACTTCCTTTTCCTTGTCCTCTTTTGCCTTGGGCGCTTTGGCGGGCTTGGGAGACTCTACGGAGAATTCATCCGGCTGGATGGTCTG
>CDZU01006071.1_pt1 | contig 13382 bp, 7 predicted proteins | sample 557441 | NCBI WGS metagenome assembly CDZU01 (sample SAMEA3182114, study PRJEB8094) | gut metagenome | biome: human; feature: gut; material: Stool; isolation source: human stools | place: Canada | collected 2013-06-10
CTTATTATCCGTCTTCCCTGTTCAAACCGGCCGCCTCCGTGACCGGTTTGATTGGGGAGGGCTTTGATCCCTTGGCCTACGCGGTCGCATCCGCTCACAGCCGCGGGTTGCAGCTTCATGCCTGGGTCAATCCCTACCGAATCGGCGCGGATTTTTCCTACCGCGTGTCGGGTGCGGACTATTTTGCCAAGACCAGCGGCGGCGTCACCCGGTATTATTATGTTCCGACCTCGGCGAACGCGCAGAAGCTGATCTTGGACGGACTGCGGGAATTGACAGCCAATTACGCGATAGACGGCATTCAATACGATGACTATTTTTACCCGACCGGATTGATGTCCGTATCGGTGGAAGATTTTGAGGAAGCGGACTATGCGGCATCTGGCGGAAATCTGAGTGTAGCCGATTGGCGCCGCGCTGCGGTGGACAATTTGGTTATGGGGAGTTATCATGTGGCACATGAAGCGGGCGTGTTGTTCGGTATCTCTCCATCCCATGATTACGACAAAACGTATTCTCAGATGTATGCGGATACGCACAAATGGCTGGCGCAGCCTGGATATGTGGATTATGTATGTCCTCAGGTCTATTTCGGCTTTCTCCACGGCAGTTCCCCTTTTAATCAAGTGGTGGATCAGTGGATGTCGCAGCCGCGTGCCGACAGCGTAAAGCTGTATATCGGACTGGCGATCTACAAAGTGGCCATATCGGACGACACTTGGGCCGGTTCCGGCCGAACCGAATGGGCCAATCACGACGACATTATGAAGCGTTCGGTGGAATACCTGAGATCTCAGAACGTTCCGGGAATGATTTTTTACAGCTATACCTATTTTGATTACACCAATCATTGGTCATCGGGCAATCAGGCGGATATTGCCCGGCGGGAAGTGGAAAATTTGCTGCCGCTGCTGCGGGATTGAAACAGGGCCCTTTTGGGCGGAAAGGTCAGGTGCCGAGTATGGCCAAACACGCGCGACATGCGCCTTTTCCAAAAAAATGGATTATCGGCTCGGCGGTCTCAGCCGGAACCGTCTTGATCGTTGTGCTGGCCGTCCTGCTGGTGCATAATGGGGTGCTGGAGACGCTGATGGGAGTATTCCACCGTCCCGCTACGTCGGATATCTCTGAGGAGCCGGCCTCTTCCGGAACGGTGGGAGAAGACCCCGTTTCGGCGGAACCCGAACCTGAACCGGATCCGGTTTACGTTTATCCTATCGAGATGCGAGGCGCCTTTTTGTCGGCGGGAACCGATTACTGGACCTCGGAAAAAGATACGGTTCAAACCGTGAAAGAGCAGATTGATACGGCGTTAGCCTCTCTGCTGGAGTGGAATTTCAATACGGTGTTCGTTCCTCTGTCAAAGGGAGAGAAAGCGCTGTATGCCTCGCGGGTTTTGGATACCGATTCCTTACAGGATGAAGACGGAGGCACATTTGACCTTCTCTCCTATATTCTGACCTCTGCGAAGGCGAAGGGCCTGTATGTGTATGGGGTGTTTGATTTTCATATGTCGGACGAGTCCTATTGGGATCCGACGGTAGCGGCGGATGCGGAGAAAATGATATCGATGGTGGAGGAGGCGGCGCCGCTCTACAGTTTTGATGGATATCTGCTGGGCAATGTCAGTATGGCGGGCGGTACCACGGGCAATGCTGAGGCTTTTGCCGCTCAAACGACTTTTGACAATATAGATGCCTTTACAGCAGACGCTATCACCAGCGTGGTCAAACGCGCGGTCGCCGCCATACACACGGCTAACCGCAATTTCTATACCGGTCTTCTCTCCCGTGGCATATGGGCGCACAAGTCGGTCGATGAAAGGGGCTCCGAAACCGCCAGTTATTATGAGGAAATGACCGATGGACATGCCGACACCCTTTCCTGGATTGAAGAAGGGCTCTTTAATTTTGTAATGGTAAAAGACTTTACATCTACCACCCATCGTACGGCGACTTTTGGCGCGGTCCTGAACTGGTGGTCTGCTCTGTGTGAGAGAACCGGAACCCCATTGTATATTTCCCATGCCGCCTCCAAAGTCGGCGGGCAGGAGAGGGGATGGAATTCACCGAGCCAGCTATCCGAACAGCTTCTCGCCTGCCGCGCGGCGGCGGCCTGGAAAGGGAGCGTATACGATTCGGTGGCGGCGCTTCGTGCCGATCCCTCCGGTAGTACGACGGCGCTGATGAAGGCTTATAACGGCACGATATTATCTGAATATATCTCTGACACCTTAAAGGTCACGGCCCCGTCCAAAGTTACCTATACCACCAATGAGTCAGGGGTCTCCTTCCAAGGCAGTGCCGATCCGAATTTCCCGTTGACCATCAATGGGGAAACGGTGGCGTTGTCGGAACACGGCTTTTTTTCCTGTGATTACACCCTGACACCAGGCTTGAATACGTTTGAGCTTTCTCACAAGGGTACAACCGTGACCTATAAAGTGACCTACAAAGTGGTGGTGCTGCAAAGTATGACACCCACATCGGATATGGCGTTTGATGGCGGCGGCAGTATCATCATCAACGCGGTGGCCCGCAAGGGGGCGACGGTCACGGCGTCCGTGGGCGGCACTGCTGTAAAGATGGTTGAGGCGCCGGTTAAGGACGACGAGTCGAGCGGTGAGGACTCGGCCTTCACCAACTATTCGGGGGAATTCGATCTGCCTGCCGGAATCCGTGGGCAGACGCAGAACCTGGGTGCGGTGAAGGTGACGGCTACTTATAACGGTCTGACCGAAAGTAAAACCGGGGGTTCTATCATCGTCAATGCCCTGCCTGATGACGGCTCTTCTCTGCCGGACATCGACTTGCCAGGGACTCTCGACGGTCTCCAAACGTTGTCTCCGACGCTGGGACAAGGCGGAAAAGTAACCAGCGGCCAGGTGGCGATCATTACGGCGGAGTATGCGGAGACCTTTCTCGGCACCACCACCGACGATTATTCCCGTTCTTACAATTCCCAGTTACCCAAGGGAACCACCGATTGTTATGTCAAAACCGTATACGATACTGGGAACACCGGCTACTCCTATTATCTTTTTGCCTCCGGACGTCGTGTCTATCAAAAAGACGCGCAACTGTTCGCCGCTGAGGACTTTCATGCCAATGCCCTGGGAACGCCGTCGGTTTCGATCGGAAAAAGCCATACTATGCTGACTGTCAGCCCCCAGTGGCGCATCCCGTATAATATCAAGCTGTCGCCTCAGCAATACCGGAACGACTCCACGACCAGTCAGCCCAATTATTCGGTCAATTCCACCGGCCTGACGGCGGAATATGTGGATATCACCTTCTATTATGTTTCTTCCGTGGACGAGGCTCCGGATTTTTCGGACAGTCCTCTGATCCGTTCGGCCGAGTGGATCCAGGAGGGGGACACCGCCTGGACCCTGCGGATGTATTTACGGAACAAAGGCGCGTTTTACGGTTTTTCGGAGGTGTGGGACAACGAAGGAAACCTTCATCTTTCCTTCCTGAACCCGGCGGATATCGCCTCCAATTCCTCCGCCAAGCCGCTGGAAGGGGTCTATATCCTGCTGGATCCAGGCCATGGCGGTCCCTGGGAAAAACCCGCTGAGGCAAAGCTCAACCTCAACTATGCCAATACTCTGCGCAACAAGCTCCAGGCTTTAGGGGCGACAGTGGATATGACCCGAACCGAGGATGTGATTCTCGAACTTACCGATCGTCCCACGTTGGCGCATAACCGTGGGTATCATCTGCTCATCAGCATTCATATGGACGCCGCCAGCAACAGCAAGGCCACCGGCGCATCGGTACATTATTACAGCGAGTACGGATACGAAGCCGGCCAGAAGCTGTATGACCGGATCCACGCTGCCGAAACCCAATACGGTGTGGGGACAACGGCGGCAGGGACCCCCCGGGCCGAACCTGTCCGCTGGGGAACCCTGTATATCACCCGAATGATTCACGATATGCCCGCCGTCTTGATTGAATGTGGTTTTCAAACCAACACAACCGATATGGAATGCCTCATTCTGCCGGAATATCAGGACAAACTGATGCAGGCGGTGACGGACGGCGTGATCGATTACTTCAATAGCATGCCCGCTAACAGCGGCGCACGTAGTGCGTCCGTTCCAGTTGCGGCAACTCCTGTGGCGGCGGCTGCCCCAGTTGTCCGCCGGGAGGATTGAGATGTCGGTTTCTCCGGCCCATCTTCAAATGGATGGGCCGGAGATTTTTGAAAAGAAAACGGCTTTGTTTTTTTGAACGGATATGCTATAATAAACCCAACTTATTCCGGCCAGACGTAGAGTGGATATACGGTTTGATGGATGTAGGCGGCCGGATGCTCGATTTCGTTCGACAAATTTTTCCGAATACTGGGGTTGGAGTATCATGAATCGACCGGACGGCAACCGTTTTATATGGGAGGAAAGCGGCCGGCCGGCCGACCGGGATGTGGTGACCGGCCGCAATGCGGTTCAAGAGGCTCTGAAAGCCGGCCGGAATCTGGATCACGTCCTGGTGGCGAAGGGGGAGCGGAGCGGAAGCATCGTTCCGATTCTCGCTCTTTGCCGCGAACGCGGCATTCCGGTCAAAGAGACAAATCCCCGCAAACTGGATCAGCTTTGCGGCCTGCATCATCAGGGCATCGCCGCCGTTTCTGCTTGTAAAGAATACGCGTCATTGGACAATTTGTTTTTGGCCGCAGAAAAAGCTGGAGAGCCGCCTTTTTTTGTGATCTGCGACGGGATCGAAGATCCGCATAACCTGGGAGCCATTCTCCGCAGTGCCGAGGCAACCGGCGTTCATGGGGTGATCGTGCCGAAGCGGCACGGCGCAGGGCTGACCTCGGCGGTGTACAAAGCGTCGGCCGGTGCGGTGGAATACGTGCCGGTGGCCCGGGTGGCCAATATCACCCAGACAATCAAAGAAATACAAAAACGGGGCGTATGGGTTTATGGCCTGGATATGGGCGGTGAAACCTGGTGTTCTGCGGATCTGAGCGGCGCTACAGCCTTGGTGGTGGGTTCGGAAGGCAGGGGAATCAGCCGTTTGGTCAAGGATGCCTGTGATCTTTTGGTTTCGCTGCCGATGTCCGGGCACATCGGTTCGCTTAACGCCTCGGTCGCCTGCGGAGTTCTGTTGTACGAAGGACTGCGGCAGCGCCGCAATTGGACGGCCCGATGATCCAGAAAAGAGCGTGGGGGTTTGTATGGACAGGAAAGAACAAAAGCCGGCATATGATATTGACGAGATTCTGGAAGAGGCGCGCCGGATGAAAAACAGCGCGGCAGCCAGATCGGCTGTACCTGCTCATACGGACACTTCGTCCGTCTCTGCGTCCTCGGATATTCCCTATTCGCCTCGTATCCAACCGTTGTACAAAGAGGAGCCAAAAGAGGCCGGGCGAACAGAGGCACAACGCGATCTATTGGCTCATAAGGAAAGAAGCCAAGGTGTTGAGCGGGGGGAAAATACACCGGTGCGCCGGCAGGCTGCGGCGATGCCTTCCGGCACCAAACTCGAAGATGAAGACGATGTTCGAGTTTATGAACCCCCTGTGAAGGTTCATTATCCAGAGGGGTTCCACCAAAAGGAAAGCTCTGTGTCGGCTGTTGAGCAGCCTCCTAAGGTGGTGGTGGGGCCGGTTGTGCATCCGGTCCCGCCGATGCCGAAAGCCGCGCGTTCCCGTTCCCTATCAGCTGAGGACACTTCCCGCACGCGAGTGATACCGGCGGCATCCTCTCTTTCTGAACCGCAGGAGAACCCGCTCGAAGAGGGGCAGATGCATCTCGACGAGCTGGTGGATGAGGAGAGGACACCGGATGGTGAAGACGATTTGGAAGCGCGCCTTTCCAAAGTCAGACGGGAAAAAATGGAGCATTTTAATCGCCAAAGGCTAAAGGAATCCGGATTCAAACTCGCTGGCGAGGAAGAAGACAACGATCCCTCTGAAGAAGCCGAGGAATATGAAGAAATCGAACTGGAGGATTATACCAGCTACGCAGATACTGAGGCGGTGCAGAGCGAATTGTCTTATCGCCGCAGAACCGGCTGGATTGTCCTGGCGCTGACCGGTGTACTCGAAGGGGTGTTGCTGTGGCTGACGGTGATGACCTTTATCACCCCCGTTCCGCCCATTGATCCGACTTGGTTTTTATCCATTCATCTGTTTGTTTTAGGTGTGATGCTGGTACTCAACCACCGCATGGTAGGCGGAGGGATTGCGGGACTGTTCCGGCTGAAAGCTGATGCGGACAGTGCGGTGTCTATCGCTTCGTTGGTTGCGTTCATTCACACCGCTTTGCAGTTTGCCGGTACCGACGCTCTGGCCTCCGGAAATGTCCCGCTGATGACCGGTGTGGCGGGATTGGGCATACTACTCGGAGCCATAGGCAAACAAATGCGGATTTCGCGTATCTGCGATAATTTTCGCTTTGTTTCACATCCGGGTGAGAAATATGCGGCTCGCTTGATCGAAGATCCCCATATGGCTGTGGAAATCGGCCGTCCGGCTGTCGCTATGGGCGAACCAGAGGTGGTGTATTTCCGACGTTCGGGATTTTTGTCTCATTTTCTTGAGCATTCCTACGAACCGGACGTCTGTGACCGGGTGATGCGGGTCTTTGTTCCGCTGGCGGTTGCCGCTTCTGTGGTCACGGCCGGGATATATGCAGCGATGAATGGCGCATCCGCTTGGATGGAGGCGCTCACGCTGTTCTGTGGTATGGTTTGTTTGTCCGCCCCGGTGGCGGCGGTTACGGCGGCCAATCTTCCTCTTCTTCTCGCCGCGAAGAAAAGTCTCCGCTGGGGCGGGATGCTCTCGGGATGGAAAGCGGTGGAGGAGTTTGGTGATCCGCACGCTTTGGTAGTGGATGCCCTGGAACTTTTCCCGAGTGAAAGCGTTTTGTTGCATGGGATCAAAACCTTTTCTGGAACACGGATCGACGAGGCGATTCTGGATGCCGCTTCGGTCGTTATCCGGGCTGGCGGCCCCCTGTCGAGCGTGTTCCGCCGGGTGATCGAAGATAAGATCGGCATTCTTCAGGAAGCCGATGCCTTGGTTTATGAACAGGATATGGGACTGTCCGGTTGGGTGAATGGACGAAGGGTGTTGGTTGGCGCCCGTCGCCTGTTGGAGAATCATGGCGTAGATGTACCGTCCCGCGATTATGAGGGCCGCTATGCTAAAGATGGCCGGAAACTGGTCTATCTCTCCATCGGCGGGGGGTTGTCCGCTATGTTTGTTGTCAGCTATGTGGAAAATGAGGGGATGGCCCGCGCTCTGCGTCATCTGACAAAGCGGGGGATCACCTTATTGGTGCGTACCTGTGACCCCAATGTGACAGAGGATCTCATTTGTTCGGTGTATGATCTTGACCCATATTATGTCGAGGTGCTTGGAGCAACAGCCGGCCGTTCGTACAGCGGGCTTGTCAAGGGCAGTGAACCGGATGCCGAAGCGGTGTTGGCGTCCAACGGACGTCTGGAAGGTATGGCGGACTCCCTTGCACGCTGCAGCCGCCTGCGTACCGGCGCTGTTTTGGCGGTTGTGTTGCAGGTGATCGGTGGGGCGCTGGGTTTGGCTCTCGGCATCTATTTGGCTTTTCGTTCGGGACAGCCTTTTCCGCCGTTGTATTCCCTGGCCTATCTGTTGGTATGGTCGGTTTTGACGTGGATTTTTCCCATTCTCTTACGGAAAACTTGATGATCCAACTAGGGTTTGTACATAACTGCCAAAATCCTCCTTTATGCTTGGTGCAGAGGAGGATTTTTTTTGCTGTTCATATTTTTTTATTGAATTCCCCACGCTGATAGGTTATAATTATCAAAGCATACAAGTTGTTTGGTTTGCATTTTGTATAATTTAGCACATGTTGCGTCGTTTTTCGTTGAAATGAGGCTTCATGCATAGGAAAGGGGAGTCCAAACATTGAAACAGTACACCGCTAAAAACATCCGCAATGTCGTGCTTGCCGGCCATGCCGGTTCCGGAAAAACTTCGCTGGCCGAAGCTGCGTACTATCTGTCCGGGGCGTCCGACCGGCTGGGACGGGTGGCGGACGGCAACACCGTGTGTGATTTTGATCCGGAGGAGATCAAACGCAAGGCTTCAGTTTCGCTGGCGCTTCTGCCGGTGGAGTGGAAAGATACCAAGATGAATTTTCTGGACACCCCCGGACTGTTTGATTTTTCCGGTGGAAAGAGCGAGGGATTCCGCGCAGCAGGCAGCGCTGTCATTGTCATATCCGGCAAGAGCGGTGTGACGGTAGGGGCGGAAAAGGCTTTTGATGCCGCCACCCAAAAAGGAATAGCCAAACTCTTTTTTGTCAACAAGCTCGATAATGAAAACGCGGATTTTTATAAGGTCTTTGAAGAACTTAAAGCTAAATTTGGGCCTATGGTATGCCCCATCGTGGTGCCTTATGTAGAGGATCATAAGGTACAGTGCTATGTCAATCTCCTCGAGTATAAGGCGTATGCTTATGAAAACGGCAAGGCGGTGGAACGCCCCCTTCCGGACATGGGGCATCGGCTGGACGGTTTGCGTACGGCAATTAACGAGGCGGTTGCGGAAACCGATGAAGACCTGATGGAGAAATACTTTTCTGGCGAAGACTTTACGCCGGAAGAGCGGATCAAAGGTTTGGCAACGGGCATTCGGCGGGGAGAAATCGCTCCCGTATTCTGCGGTTCCGCACTGGAACTCGAGGGCGTGGATCAGTTGCTCAACGGCTTGATCTGGCTGGCTCCTTGGGCGGAAACCGTAGCGGGCGAAACCGGCACAGACGCGGATGGTCTTCCGGTGGAGATCGAGCCGAGCGAAAACGCGCCGTTATCCGCCGTGGTCTTCAAAACCGTGGTGGATCCCTTCGTGGGGAAACTCCTGTATTTCAAAGTGGTTAGCGGCAAGATGATCCCGGATATGACACTGCTCAATACCCGTACCGGCTCCACGGAGAAAATCGGCAAGCTTTTCGCCGTTCGGGGGAAAAAGCAGGAAGAGGTTCCTTTTGTCGGAGCCGGAGATATCGGAGCAGTTGCCAAGCTCAATTCGACCAACACCGGCGATACCCTGTGCGATCCCGCCCATCCGGTTACACTGCCCGGCGTGTCGTTTGAAGAACCTTGTCTTTCCATGGCGGTTTTTGCCAAAAAGAAGGGAGACGAGGAAAAGATCACATTCGGACTGAACCGGTTGATGGAAGAGGACCCGACGGTCACCTACGAGACGAATGCCGAAACCCGCGAACAGATCCTGTCCGGTCTCGGCGAACAGCATCTGGATGTAATCGTTTCCAAACTGAAAAGCAAATTCGGCGTCGAGGTTACGCTGGCTGTCCCCAAGGTTCCCTACCGTGAGACCATTCGAAAGAAGGTGAAGGTGCAGGGCCGCCATAAAAAGCAGTCGGGTGGACACGGTCAGTTCGGCGATGTCTGGGTGGAATTCGAGCCTTGTGAGAGCGACGATCTGGTCTTTGAAGAGACGGTGTTCGGCGGTTCTGTGCCGCGCAACTATTTCCCCGCAGTCGAGAAAGGGTTGCGGGAAAGCGCTAAAAAAGGTGTGTTGGCTGGATTCCCAATGGTCGGCGTGAAAGCTACCCTTGTGGACGGTTCCTATCACCCCGTTGATTCCTCAGAAATGGCTTTCAAGACAGCGGCCAACTTGGCATACAAAGCGGGTATTCCTCAGGCATCGCCGGTGCTTCTGGAGCCGATTGGCACCCTTAGCGTCTATGTCCCGGGTGACAATACAGGGGATATTATGGGAGACATCAACAAGCGGCGTGGACGGGTACTTGGCATGAATCCGGCGGAAAACGGTCTGACCTGCGTCGAGGCTGAGGTGCCCATGGCGGAAATGGGGGATTATTCCACCATGTTGCGGGCGCTGACACAGGGGCGGGGATACTTCCGATTCCGGTTTGAACGGTATGAAGAGGCTCCCATGCAGGTGGCACAGAAGGTGATCGAGCAGTATAAACAGGCGGAAGTTGAATAGAATGCGGATGTCGTTTGCGAAGAGCGGGATGTGCCGGTTTTCGAATCTATATCCGGATACATAAATCCTCATATCGGAGGAAAAAGGGGCGCTGCAAACAGACTGCCGCGGCCCTTTTTCATAGGATTCGCGAATTTATACTTGAATTTCCCTCGAATGTAGGGTAGAATAGGGACAGTTAGGATAATGGAGGAATATTACAATGGTTTCAGCAGGTGATTTCCGCAACGGTGTGACTTTTGAGATGGACGGCAATGTCTATCAGATCATTGAGTTCCAGCATGTAAAGCCGGGAAAAGGCGCCGCCTTTGTGCGTGCGAAAATCCGCAACGTGATTGCGGGGACGGTGGTTGAGCGTACTTTCAACCCGAACGAAAAATTCCCGACCGCCTTTGTCGAGCGTAAGGATATGGAATATTCTTACTCCGATGGCGACTTGTATTATTTTATGGATCAGGAGACCTATGAGCTGCTCCCCATCGGCCGTGACGTGCTTTCTGACAATTTTAAGTTTGTCAAGGAAAACATGATTTGCAAAGTCATGTCTTATAAGGGCAAGGTTTTTGGTGTCGAGCCTCCGAACTTTGTCGAACTACAGGTGACGAAGACCGATCCTGGGTTCAAGGGCGATACCGCCACCAACGCCACCAAGCCTGCCACCCTGGAAACCGGGGCTGAGGTTCGGGTACCCCTGTTCATTGATGAGGGGGAGATGATTCGGGTGGATACCCGCACTGGCGAATATATGGAGCGCGCATAATCCCTGTTATTTTTAGGCAACCTATCCGGGGTAGGGCCGAGAGCCGTTTCCGGATTTCATCTGCCGGACCATTTGGCCGGTATAAACGTAAGGAGGGACAGTAGATGACTGTCACAGAAAAGGTCGCATATCTCAAAGGGCTGATCGAGGGGTTCGCTGTTGATGAAAATACCAAAGAAGGAAAAATGCTCAAAGCCATGATGGATGTGCTGTCGGATCTGGCTGTGAGCGTGGAGGATTTGGAGGATTCTATTTCCGATCTGACGGACCAGGTGGACGCCATCGACGAAGATCTTGACGCTCTGGAGGGCGAGGTCTATGGCGCTGATGACGAATGCTCTGGTTGCGAGGATTGTGAAGACGAGTTTTATGATATTTGCTGTCCCAACTGCAATGAGGAGTTCTGCGTCGATGAGGAAACCCTGATGGAGGGCGGAATCGAGTGTCCGAACTGCGGTGAACATCTCGAGTTTGATATTGACGGCAGCGGTGAGGACGACGAGTGCGGTTGCGACTGCTGTCACGAAGACGACAAATAAGATTTCGATAAAAACGCGCCGGGATATACCGATAAAGGAACCTAAAAAAGCGTAAGCGGTACGATGATAAGGCGGGTCTGAGAGAGGTTTCATCCGAAAGGGGTGGAGCCTCTTTTTGCGAAAACCATACGCTTATGGGCCTCGATAGGCGGGTTCTGGAACGGTGGTTAAAGAATGATAGAGAATTTGAAAACGGTAAAGTGATGCTACACAGAAAATAATCGCGGGAGAGGGACTGCTCAGGATTCACCTTTTGATTTAAGACGTAGTTTGGTGGAAATGGATCCGTCGAGCTTTTTCCCAGGTGGCATACCGAATTGAGACGGTCAAATGTTATAATACACGGGTCTGCTGAAAAGGCGGGGGCCAATTGATGCATAATTTAATGAAAACATGGCAAAATAGGATGCAAAATATAAATTATTGCAAGTGAAGCAATACAACGCTTCATTTTTCTTGACAACCGGCAGAGGGTGCGTTATACTGGATACAGACGAACAAGGGCGTTCATCGACGGGAAGATACCGCCCGCGGATGGACGCTTTTTTCCGGCAATTTCCGCGAAAGGATGCTGCGTATGGACGGTCGAGTCTATTTGATCCTGCAAAACGGATCGGTATTTGAGGGCAAACGGTTTGGGGCCGTAGCCGATACGGTGGGGGAATTGGTATTTACAACGGCGATGACGGGCTATATCGAGACCCTCACCGACCCCAGTTATTACGGCCAGATCGTGGTGCAGACGTTTCCTTTGATTGGCAATGTGGGGGTCATCCCTGCGGATTTTGAAAGCGAAGCGCCGGCGCTTCGCGGGTATATAGTCCGGGACTGGTGTCAGGCCCCCTCGAACTTTCGTTGCGCAGGGGAGCTTGACACTTTTTTGAAAGAAAAAAAGGTCGTCGGGCTGTACGGCATCGATACACGCGCCTTGACCCGTCTGGTGAGGGAAGCGGGTGTGATGAACGCGGTTATCTCCGGATCCCCCATCTTGACACCGGAGCAAAAGACCGCACTTGATACGTATCGAGTGGGGGATGCCGTCGCGTCGGTCAGCCGTCCAGGGGTTGTTGAGTCGAAGCCGGAAGAACAGCGGCGTCATCGTGTGGTGCTGTGGGATTTCGGCGCCAAGAGGAACATCGGCCGGGAGTTGATCCGTCGGGGCTGTGAGGTGATTCGGGTTCCCTTTGACGCCACGGCGGAAGAGATCACAGCTTTGGCCCCGGATGGGGTGATGCTTTCGAACGGACCGGGAGACCCGGCGGAAAATAGAGGTATTATCGAACAAATCCGTCTCTTGCTGGAACAGAATATCCCCACTTTTGGCATCTGCCTGGGCCATCAGCTTTTGGCTTTGGCTCAGGGGGCGAGAACCCAAAAACTCAAATACGGGCATCGGGGTGCTAACCAGCCCGTCTTGGACCGGCGCACCGGCCGGGTATACATCACCAGTCAGAATCATGGTTACGCTGTGGTGCCGGATTCGTTGGGCGAAGGTATTGAGATGCGGTTTGTTAATGGAAACGACGGTACCTGTGAAGGGATTTGGTATGAGAAGCATCCGGCTTTTTCCGTCCAGTTCCATCCTGAGGCGGCCGGCGGTCCACGAGACACCGGATTCCTGTTCGACTGGTTTCTCGATTTGATGAAGGAGGCGAAGTGACATGCCACGGAATCCGGATATTCGGAAAGTTTTGGTCATCGGCTCAGGTCCCATCGTCATTGGGCAAGCGGCGGAATTCGATTATGCCGGAGCCCAGGCTTGTCGGGCTTTGCGTGAAGAGGGGCTGGAGGTGGTGTTGGTCAACTCCAACCCGGCCACTATCATGACCGACAGCGCCATGGCCGACGGGATCTATATCGAGCCGCTAACTCCTGAAACGATTAAACGAATCATTATAAAGGAAAGGCCGGACAGTCTGCTGTCCACCCTGGGGGGACAGACCGGATTAACCCTGTCCATGCAGTTGGCAAAGGATGGATTTCTCAAAGAGCACGGTGTCCGTCTCTTGGGAGCAAACCCCGAAACCATCGATAAGGCGGAAGATCGACAGCTTTTTAAGGATACCATGGAACGAATCGGCCAGCCGGTGATCCCGTCCCGGGTG
>CDZU01042473.1_pt1 | contig 12827 bp, 10 predicted proteins | sample 557441 | NCBI WGS metagenome assembly CDZU01 (sample SAMEA3182114, study PRJEB8094) | gut metagenome | biome: human; feature: gut; material: Stool; isolation source: human stools | place: Canada | collected 2013-06-10
GGAAACGGCTGGACATCGCTCGATTTTGCCAAGAGAAATTTGGTGCGAAATTCTTGTATGGGATACCCGCCGTACAACCCTGCCGGCACCAGAACCGGGAATCTGCCGACGGCGGCTTCAAACGCGCTGGCATATACCGGACACCCCATCTTGCCCTGAATATACTGGTTTCCACCGATATGGTCGGCATGAGAATGGGTAGCCAAGACCGCAGAAACGGTCCACCCCTTTTCCGAACATTGCCGGAGGATTTTTTTAGCAGCATCCTTGTCGCTTCCGCTGTCGATGAGAAGAACGCCGTTATCCGGCAAAAGGTAAACCCCGACCTTAGCCGGGGCTTCCATATAATACGTCCGGGATCCCACTTGGTGCAGTTCATACATCGGCATCCACTCCCTCAGGTGTTTTTATCCACCGTTTTCATGGTTTTCAAATTGCCGGATTTTCCATGCCGTTGTTCGAGCAGGGCGGACACATCCTCAGGGCGAATCCCTTGTTCCGCCATCATTACCAGAAGGTGATAGGTCAGATCGGCGATCTCACCGATCGTATCCTCAGAACGCCCATTTTTTGCAGCGATGATAACCTCAGCGCTTTCCTCCCCCACTTTTTTGAGTATCTTGTCGATTCCCTGGTCGAACAGATACCGGGTATAGGAATTGTCCGAAGGGTGGTCGCGGCGGTCGAGAATAGTGTCGTAAAGCATACGGATGCAGTCATTCATGGCCTTTCTCCTCCACAATCGTATCAAAAAAGCAACTGTGCGCCCCAGTATGACAGGCAGCGCCTGTCTGTTCCACCCGGATGAGCAGCGCATCGGCATCGCAGTCCCCGGATATGGACACCACCTTTTGCACATGACCGCTGGTCGCGCCTTTATTCCAGTATTCCCGGCGGGAACGGCTCCAAAACCAGGTGGTTCCGGTGTCCACCGTACGCTGCAGGGAACCCAGGTTCATATAGGCCAGCATCAGCACTTCACCGGTTGAGGCCTCTTGTACAATGGCCGGAACTAACGGGGATTTTTCAAAAAAACGCTCCAATCGCAAAGCATCGGACGGATAAGCCGCCGCCGCAATCGCCTGTGCAAGATCCAGTGTCCCGCTGTACAGAGACTTTCCACAGATCGCGCCGTAGAGACGCCGTTGATGCAATGTCTCAATATCGCCGAGTTCTCGGATACCGCCAGAGGCGATGACACTACAGGAAACCGCCTGGTCCAGACGTTCCAACGGCTCCAGGCTGGGGCCGCTCAGGGTGCCGTCTTTGGAGATATCGGTAAAAATCAGGGTGCGCACACCGATATCCTCCATTTGACGCGCCAAATCCAGATAGGAAACCCGCGATACCTCGAGCCATCCTTCAGCGGCTACCCAGCCGTCCACAGCATCGATCCCGACAGCAATCCGATCTCCGTAAAGCTTCACCGCTTCCCGGACAAAATCCGGGTTTTTCAGGGCTGCCGAGCCCAAAACACAACGGGAAATCCCGCCCGATAAATAATATTCAAGAGTGGCCATATCGCGGATTCCGCCGCCAAGCTCCACTTTCAGCCCGCTTTGAGCAGCAATACCCAAAAAAATGTCGGCGTTTACCCGGTTTCCCGTCCGAGCGCCGTCCAGATCCACCATGTGGATCCATTCCGCCCCGGCTTTCCGAAAAGAGGCGGCCGTCTCCAACGGATCACCGGCCACGACATGCGCCGTGTCAAAATTTCCTTTGACGAGACGAACGCATTGCCGGTCCTGAATATCAATGGCTGGTAAAATAATCATACGATGTCTTCCTTTATTCGGAAATCGCCCGCTCCGGTCAATCCAGTGTACCTTTGGTGGATAGGACTCCCTCCGCGGGCTCTAAAGCCTCTTTAAATGCATGAGCGGCCGCTTTAAAAAGCGCCTCGGTCATGTGATGTGAATTTTGACCATACAGGATCTTTAAGTGCAGCGTAATGCCGGCGTTATAGGCCAACGCCCGGAAAAACTCAAGAGTCAGGCAGGAGTCATAGTTGCCGATGCGCTCCTCTGGGAAACAGGCATCAAAGACCAAAAAGGGGCGCCCGCTGACATCCAACGCAGCCAAAGCGAGGGACTCATCCATGGGAATGAAAAAGGAACCATACCGCCGAATGCCACCCTTGTCCCCCATTGCTTCCGCCAGCGCCTTTCCCAATACGATACCGGTATCCTCCACGGTGTGATGCCCATCCACCTGAAGGTCGCCCTCCGCTTTCAGGGTCAACCCGAATCCCGCATGTACGGCCAGAGCCTCCAACATATGATCAAAAAAGCCCACGCCGGTCGATATTTCGACAGCGCCGCCATCGAGGTTGAGCGCGGCCGAAACAGTGGTTTCCCTGGTGCTTCTACTGTATGTTCCGATTCGCATTGCCGTCTCTCCTTCGTGTAAAGATATACGCCTTTACTGAATCTCTTTATGCATTTGCAGGAAGCGAATCACCGCCGCCACTTCTTCGTTTTCCGCTTGGGTAGCGGCCGTGATACGCAAATAATCGTCTCCAAACCGTCGCACCAAGATACCGCGGTCTCGAAGAAGATCGTATATCCGTTTAGCACCCTTCAGACGGATATAAACAAAATTGGTACAGCTATCATAAACCTGGTCGAGCAGTCCCTCCGCCTCGAGCTTCCGAAGGCTGATGAGCAATTCGTTCCGCGACTCAATAAGGATTTCCCGATAGACGCTCCTGTATATCGGATTGGCCAACACCACATTGGCCATAGCCTGGGTCACCGCGTTAACGTTATACGGGGATTTTGCCGCCTTCAGTATACCGGTCAGGCGGGGGTTCGACACGGCAAATCCCAGACGCAGAGCCGCCATGCCAAGCATCTTCGAACAAGTGCGCAGAATAATGAGATTATCATATTTTTCCACTTCATTTAACAAAGATTGATCCCAGAAGTCCATATACGCTTCGTCCAGCACCACCAGCGCGTCGGTACCATTGAGGAGCCGCCGCACGTCTCCCCTATCAAGCCCCACCGAAGTGGGATTACAGGGATTCGAGAAGATCAGCAGACGGATGTTTTCCTTCGCCAGCGTGTCCAGCACCTGGTCGACCGATATCCGTAAATCTTCATCTTTCTCCAGCGTCATGCAGGGGGTCTCGGCAATCGTTGTGTAAAAACGGTACATGGAAAAATCCGGAGACAAGGTCAATACCTTTTCACCCTTCTGAAGAAATACCGATAAAATCAAGGAAATCAATTCATCCGAGCCGTTTCCAGCTGTAACCAGCTCCGACCGGATACCGTAAGCCTGGGCAAAAGAAGCGCATACTTCCCTCGCCAAAGGATCGGGATAGCGATTAAGGGCGATATCCGCGGCCGCCTGCGCCATCTTTTTCCGATCCAGGTCGGTCGGCAAAAGAAAGGACTCATTCGCATCCATCCTCACTCGATAGACGCCCTCCGAAGGATCGTATGGCGACAAGGCTATAGCCTTGTCGGATAATCTGTACATAAACATCCTCCTTTTCACTCAAACCGAACAGCTACCGCATGGGCATGGGCATCCAGCCCCTCGGCATGAGCGATGGACAGAATGTCGTCCCGAGCCGCTTCCAGAGCGGACCGGTTATAACAAATAAAGCTGGATTTTTTGATGAAGCTGTCCACCGACAATGGAGAAAAAAAGCGTGCGGTGCCGCTGGTCGGCAGAACATGATTGGGCCCCGCATAGTAATCTCCCAGTGGTTCGGGTGAATGTTTCCCGAGAAATACCGACCCGGCGTTGTCCAACCGTCCGATATAACTCATGGGATCGGCACACATCACTTCTAAGTGCTCGGGCGCCAGCCGGTTGGCAAACTGTAGCGCCTCATCCATATCGCGGCATACAATGACGGCGCCAAAATCGGATAGAGAACGGCGGATGATTTCTTGCCGCGGCAGATCGCCAATTTGCGTTTTCAATTCCGCAAGAGTTTGTTCGGCAATCTCCTCAGAATCGGTGAGCAGAATGGAAGACGCGAGCACATCGTGCTCTGCCTGGGACATCAAATCCGCGGCAAGATACCGAGGATCGGCGGTTTTATCCGCCAGAATGAGAATTTCACTCGGACCCGCCACCATATCAATGTCTACCTGTCCATATACCAGCCGTTTGGCGGTGGCCACATAGATATTTCCGGGGCCGACAATCTTATCCACCCGCGGAATCGAATCTGTACCATAAGCCAGGGCTGCGACCGCTTGGGCGCCGCCTACAAGATATATCTTATCCACGCCCGCGATATAAGCCGCCGCCATGACATCGAAATTGAACCCTCCGTCTTTGGGCGGCGGCGTAACCATGACGATTTCTTCTACACCCGCGATACGGGCAGGAATCGCGTTCATCAAAACCGAGGAGGGATAGGCCGCCGTGCCGCCCGGAACATAGATCCCCACCCGGGCCAGCCCACGGATTCTCTGCCCCACTATGGTTCCGTCTTTTCGGGTATCCAGCCAGCTCTGCTGCAGTTGGCGCCGATGGAAATCCGCAATATTGGCCGCCGCGCGCTCAAGCGCCGCATATACATCGGGATGGCAGGAGGCCGCCATTTGCCGGATCTGTTCCCGGTCAACCGGCTCCAGAACCGGATCCACGCCATCGAACTGCCGCGTGTATTCCCTTAAAGCATCGTCTCCGCGGGAGCGGACCGCATCCAAAATGGCGGAAACGGCGACGGTCACCCGACGGTCCACCTCCACGCTACGGGAGGTCAACTGTTCTAGGAGGGCCAATTCCGCCTTTCCATCCGCTTTAACCAGTGGCATCATCGTCCATTACCTCCTTAACCGGATGTGTCAGCGCCCAAGAGCCCCGGCCATCCGGGCAATTAAATCTTCAATTTCAGCTTTGCGAAGCTTCATACAGGCCATGTTGACGATCAGACGTGCGGAAATCGGCATTACGTCCTCCACCACCTCAAGCCCGTTTTCACGCAAGGTGGATCCCGTCTCTACGATGTCCACAATGCCATCCGCCAGGCCCAAAAGAGGCGCTAGTTCTACGGAGCCTTCAATCTTGATAATCCGCACATCCAACCCCTTTCGGCCGAAATAGGCCCTGGCAACGTTCGGATATTTCGACGCGACGGTTTTCACGCGGTATCCGTCGAAAAACGGTACTCCCTTGGGAGCCGCGAGCGCAAAACGACAGCGGCCGAATCCCAGATCCAACAGCTCGTAAAAACTGCCGCCACTTTCTGCGATGGTATCTTTTCCCACCACTCCGAGGTCACAAACCCCATGCTCGACATAGGTAATGACATCGGCCGCTTTGGCAAGCACCACTTCCAGATGGTCGCCGACCGGCAAAATCAGCTTACGGCCCTTATCCTTGACAGCGGCGGTATCAAAACCCGCGCGATCTAACAGCGCCACTGTCTCCTTCTCCAGACGCCCTTTAGTCAGCGCCATACGTATCGGTCTCATACTCTTGTTCTCCTTTACCGATCAAACCTCCACACGATCTTCGCCGCCGGCTGATAAGACGTATACTACAGAAATGCCCCGTTCTTCTGCATAATCCAACGCGTCCTCGCGGGTTTCCTGTAGGCTGAATTCGGTCAGACAGCCCTCGTCTGTCAAGGTCCGTACCCTGTTCAGCGCCTCGGCTTCATACCCATTCTCTGCAAAGACCAAGGCTTCTGGCAGCATAGGCGGTTCCACCTGTCCCTTATCCAGCATTCCCTTGATGACGGCATCGACATTAACGCCGAATCCAGTCGCGGGGTGCGGAGAACCGAACTGCTGAAGCAGCGTATCGTAACGTCCACCCGACACCACGGTGTCTCCGCTGCCCTCCACATAGCCGCGGAAAATGACCCCCGTGTAGTATTCGTTTCGATGAACGAGTCCCAGGTCAATCGTGACCTGATGCTCCAGACCCAGCCTCTGCATCGACCGATAAAGCCAGGCCAAATGCTCCAGCGCCTTCCGGCTTCGCTCTCCGCGGCACAGAGACCGCGCTTCGCAAAGAATCTCCTCCCCCCCGAACAAACGCGGTAGACGCCGCAGCGCTTCCACGGCCTCATTGCTCGGCAGACTGTCCAACGTATCGGAGAGCGCGGCATAATTTTTCGTTTCAATCAAAGTTCGGATCGCATCCCGCACCTCCTCTTCCACGTCCACTTCCTCCACAAGGGACTGAAAAAAACCGACATGGCCGATCTCCAAACGGAAATCTCCGCCGATACAAGGAAGACGCAGGACATCCGCGGCCAGCGACAGAATCTCCAAATCGGCCCGCTGGCCGCCTATCCCAATGAGTTCCACCCCCGCCTGAAATTCCTGATCGTTCCGTCCGGAGAGGCTGTGGTTAAGATGATAGACATCCTGGGCGTAATATAAGCGGATGGGAAGAGCCGCCTGCTTGAGCCTGGTAGCAGTCAGTCTGGCAATGGGCATGGTGGAATCCGGCCGCATGACAAGCAGCCGCCCTTTGGAATCGGTCAATTTATACATGCTCTCGGCTGGAATAGCCGGATGCCCCGCCTGAAAAACATCAAAAAACTCCAGGCCGGGCGTCATGACCTCAGAAAAGCCGTGGCAGACGAAGAGATCGGTTAGCATGCTTTCTGCTTCTCTCCGGGCAAGGCATTCTTCAAACAACAAATCCCGGGTCCCTTCGGGCGTGATGCGGATGTTCTGTTTCAAGATATCACCAAACCTTTCAGAGATACCCTCAATCGCTTTATCGTGCTAATGTGCTACTACGATATCATAAAAAACAAACTGTGTCAAGTAGAAGAACGTGGCTGAATGTTCAGGAAGACCAAACCGCCCAGGCAAAACAGGATTCCGAGCGCTTGAAATCCCGTGATTTTCTCCTTATAAAACAGAACGCCGATCATCAACAGAATAACCGCGAGTGCAATGTTCGCGACCAGAGAACCCAGACTGACCTGCCAGCCGGCCCGATAAGCCATGATGTAGCCGAATTCCAGCCCGACTAGACTCAACCCCAATATGACGCTGCTCCAACGGATCTGTTGAAACTGAATCAAGACGCCGCCCTTCCCCGCCGACGACATCACGAACAAGACCGCAGTTACCGCCATCGACACCAAATAGGTTACCAGAAGAGAGGCGAAGGGATTGACGTCTTGCGGAGTTGATTTTGCCGCCATGTTATAACAGACGTTGGAGGCAATGATCAACAAAATGGGCCATACATATGCAATCACGACCACTTTCCCCCTCAACCTTACATTTCAAACAAATTCATCTGACTGGTCGCGGGCAAGGCGTCCAGCACCCCAAGCTGGCGCAAAGATTCCAATACCGCTTTGGTAATACCGGAGCGGTTTTGCAGATCGTCGCAAGATATGTAGGGTCCAGCTCCTCTGGCCTCCATGAGCGCCTCGGCGGCCGCTTCCCCGAGTCCTTTAACAGCACTAAACGGCAGGCGAATCTTGCCGTCCTCCAGCGTGAATTTATAGGAGTGAGACTTGTAGAGATCGACCGGAAGGTATTCGATGCCCCGCTGCATGGACTCATAAATCACGTGCAGCGTTTCAGCCTGGGACTGTTCCTTAGCGGTAGCCTCCTTGCCTTTTTGCCGAAGGGTATCCATCCACTGCTTGACCCCGTTTTTCCCTTTTGAGACCGGTTCTGCATCAAAATCCTCGCCACGTCCGGTAAAATACGCGGCATAATAGGCCGCCGGACGATGCACCTTATACCAAGCCACCCGTAGCGCCGCGATGATATAGGCGGCTGCATGGGCTTTGGGAAACATGTACTTGATCTTCATGCAGGAGTCTTTATACCAATCCGGCACGCCGTGTTCCTTCATGGCGGCGAAATGCTCCTCTGTAAGCAGCTTGGTAGCGTTTCCCTTCCGGACGATTTCCATGATCTTGAACGCCATTTTGGGTTCCAGACCCTTGTGCATCAGATAGGTCATAATGCTGTCCCGTGTTCCGATGACGTTGGAGATGGTGCAGGTACCGTTCTTAATCAATTCCTGTGCGTTTCCGAGCCATACGTCGGTGCCGTGGGACAAGCCGGAGATCTGAAGAAGGTCGGCGAAAGTCTTGGGTTTGCATTCGAGAAGCATCTGCCGGACAAAAGGTGTTCCCATTTCCGGGATCGACAGAGTTCCGTTCTCGCACTCGATCTGTTCCGCCGTCACCCCGAGAGGCTCCGGAGAGGTAAAGAGTTTATATACCTCCGGATCGGACATGTTGACCTCGGTGACGGGGATGCCGGTATATTCCTCTAAATATTTGTAGATCGTCGGAATGACATGGCCAAGGTTGTCCAATTTTAAAATCGTGTCATGGATGGAATGAAAATCGAAGTGCGTGGTAATAACGTCGGAATTGGGATCATCCGCCGGATGTTGGAGCGGACAAAAATCCTCGGCCTCATAATCGTTGGGAACAACGACCATGCCGCCGGGATGCTGCCCGGTCGTTCGTTTGATGCCGGTACATCCGGCCGTCAGGCGGTTGATTTCAGCGTTGTTGAGGATCAGTCCGTGTTCCTCCGCATATTTTTTTACATAGCCAAATGCGGTTTTATCCGCCACGGTGGAAATGGTTCCGGCCTTGAACACGTGATCGCTGCCGAATAGCGACTCGGTGTATTTGTGAGCCCGAAGCTGATACTCACTCGCAAAATTCAAGTCGATATCGGGAGCCTTGTCTCCATCGAATCCCAGAAACGTCTCGAACGGAATCTCGTGTCCGTCCCGGGAGAGAGGCTCACCGCATACAGGGCAATTTTTATCCGGCAGATCAAAGCCGGAACCCACCGAGCCGTCGGTAAAAAACTCCGTATAATGGCATTTCTTACACAGATAATGGGGAGCCAGCGGATTAACCTCCGAAATCCCAGCCATAAACGCGACGAAAGAAGAACCGACCGAGCCACGGGAACCGACCAGATAACCGTTTTCAACCGAATTCTGCACCAGCTTCTGTGCGATCATATACAACACGGCGAAACCGTGCTTGACGATCGACGTGAGTTCCCGGTTAAGCCGAACCGACACGATTTCCGGCACCGGATCCCCGTAAAGCGCTTTCGCCCGGCTCCAGGTGATCTCTTGAAGCTGTTCCTCCGCCCCGTCTATGTGAGGTGTAAAAGTACCCTCTGGAATCGGGCGGATGCTGTCCACCATGTCTGCGATCCGTCCGGGATTTTGGATTACCACTTCGTACGCTTTCTCTTTTCCGAGATAATCGAACTCGGCCAGCATTTCCTCCGTCGTGCGCAGATAGAGAGGCGCCTGCTGGTCCGCATCAGGGAATCCCTGACCAGCTTGGAGAATCCGGCGGTAGATCTCGTCTTCCGGATCCATGAAGTGGACATCTCCCGTCGCACAGACCGGGATATGCAGCTTTTCTCCCAGACGGACGATGGTCCGGTTGAATTCCCTTAGCTGTTCTTCCGTCTGCACCAGGCCCTCCCGCAACATGAACTGATTGTTGCCGAGCGGCTGAATTTCGAGAAAATCGTAAAATTTTGCAATATCGCAGAGTTCTCCCCAGGATTTGCCGTCAAAAACCGCACGGAACAACTCGCCCTGCTCGCAGGCGCTTCCCACGATCAGGCCCTCCCGAAACTCCATCAGCTTGGTCTTGGTGATCCGGGGCTTTTTATAGAAATTATGCAGATGGCTCCAAGAGATCAGCTTATAAAGATTTTTTAGTCCCTTGAGGTTCTTCGCGAGCAGGATCAGATGATAAGGACGCGCCTTCTTGCTGTCCGCGCCAGCCAAAAGGGTGTTGATTCCGTCGACCGATTCAATTCCTTTTTCCGCCTTCATATCCGCGGTCAAATGGATAAAAATATCCGCCAGCACCTTGGCATCGTCGCAGGCGCGATGGTGCTGGAAGGGCTCCAGCTTGAGATGGTTAGCCACCGTATCGAGCTTATGATTTTTGAGATGGGGATATAGAGCGCGGCAGATTGGGACAGTATCGATAGACGTAAAGGGATACGGCAGGCCCGACCGCCCCGCAGCCGCCCGGATAAATCCGGTGTCAAAAGGCGCATTGTGCGCGACCAGGATCCGGGCCGCTCCGCAAAAGGCGTAAAACTGCTCCAAGGCCTCCTTTTCACGGGGCGCGTCTTTGACCATCTCGTCGGTAATGCCGGTCAGTTCCGTAATCTTGGCCGGGATCGGCTTTTCCGGGTTGACAAAAATGTCGAAACGGTCTGTCACCTTGCCGTCTTTCAGCCGCACAGCGCCGATTTCGGTTATACGCTCGGACTGCGCACTCAAACCGGTGGTTTCGATATCGAACACAATGAATTCGCCGTCGAGTCCCTCGCTGGCCGTCCCCTCCACCACCGGAATCCGGTCGTTGATGTAATAAGCCTCCACACCATAAAGGATTTTGATATCCTTCCCCTGTTTTTTCAGCTTGGCCGCGGCGTTCATAGCCTCCGGAAATGCCTGTACCACGCCGTGATCGGTGATGGCGATTGCTTTGTGTCCCCAGGAGGCGGCTCGCGTGATGAGCGCCGCGGCATCGGAAACCGCGTCCATAGCGGACATCTTGGTATGTAAATGCAGTTCCACCCGTTTTTCGGGCGCATGGTCCTGCTTGACATAACGGGCCACGAGCGCCATAGACTTCGGAGCCAAAACCTGAGATTTGGCGAACACATCAAATTCGTATAATCCGCTGAGAAGGAGGCAGCTTCCTTTTTTAACGGCTTGCAGCGCCTCGAGTTTGGCTTTATCCCTCTTGGTATCGGTCCAAAGGATGACGGTGATGGAGCTTGTCCCATCGGTTATCGAGAGGGTATGGCGGATCCGGGTGCCATCCCGAAAGGCCTTTGTCTCATATTCGAATACCTCTCCCCAAACCGTGACGTTTCCACCGTCGTCGGTCAGACTACGCAGAGGAATGGGAGGCTCCTTGGGTACGGGTCCAAACAAAGCCTGGGCCGATTCCAGATAGATCGGCAGCCCATCCATAGGCGGCACAGTGGGATCGGACGGTTTTTTGGGTTTGGGCAGTTCGGAAGAAGAAGCCGAAACAGAGGCGGAATGCATGGCCTCTATCTGTTCCGATCGGGCCTTTTCCCGCATAGCCGCTTCCCGTTCAGCCGACTCCATCATGTTTCGGTAGCCTTCGTCCTGTTCATTCACTCTCTCTTCGCCGTCGAGAACCAGCGATACCCGGCGTTGGAACATCTCGTAGACAAGTGCTGCTAAGGCCGCATCGGTTTTCGTGGCTTTGAGAACGTTCAATCCTCCGTGACGGAGGATAACGGTCATCGTTTCCCCGTCGATGCGGCAAACCGCATCCCGAAATGTCCCATTGACCGCCGTGCATCGGCGGCGCAAAAACGATACAATGGTCGGAAAACAGTCCACACTTAAAGAATCGGAAGGATACAATGGCCGGAATTCCACCGAAGAAAGGCCCAATCCCTTGGCCACGGCCCGTTCTGCCGCTTCAATTTCTTCAAACGCCGCAAAATGATCGAGCAGCAGCCGGGCATGAAGCCAGCCGCTGCCGCGGTGCAGCTCGATTTGATCCACCCCGGCCTCTTGCAGACCGGGTAGGTGTTCTCCCGCCAAATAAGGGCCGAAAAGCTGTGTAAACGATGTGTTGTTCATAACGTTTCCAATTCCTTCATCAATTCCTCGACCGCGTGTGATTCCTCGACCGTGCGCACGACTTGTCCCTTTTTGAACAGGACAGCCTTCCCATCACCGCCCGCAATGCCGATATCCGCTTCTTTGGCCTCTCCCGGTCCATTGACCACACAGCCCATCACGGCGACTGTGACCGGCTTGTGTACCGTGCGCAAACGCTTTTCCACCTCACCCGCGATGCGGATCAAATCGATTTTGGTCCGGCCGCAGGTGGGACAGGATATCAAAGTCGCCTCTCCTGAACGCATTTCCAGCGCGCGGAGCAGATCGATGCCCGCCTCCACCTCTTTGAGCGGGTCGGCCGTCAGAGATATCCGAATGGTGTCTCCGATGCCGTCGAGGAGCAGGGAACCGATCCCGGCGGCGGATCTGAGAATTCCCATCCGTTCGGTTCCCGCCTCGGTGACGCCGAGATGGAGCGGATAATCGCAGGCCGCCGCAATCAGACGATAGGCGGACACCATGGTGGCTACATTCGAGGATTTCAGAGACAGGACAATATCGGAAAAATCCGCTTTTTCAAGCAAAGAAACGTGATACAGGGCGCTGTCTCTCATGGCCTCCGGGGTAGGATGGCCGTATTGAGCCAAAATTTCTTTTTCGAGAGAACCGGCGTTGACGCCGATGCGAATCGGAATTCCGCGCGAACGGCAGGCATCGGCTACCGCTTTTACCCGATCCTCTCCGCCGATATTGCCCGGGTTAATCCGGATTTTATCCACCCCGGCGGCAGCGGATTCCAGAGCCAGACGGTAATCAAAATGGATATCCGCCACCAGCGGGATCGGCACCGCCTCTTTAATAGCTGGAATCAGGTGAACCGCTTCCCGATTGGGAACCGCCACACGCAAAATATCACATCCGGCCTCATAGAGTTTTTTCGCCTGCTGGACATTGCCCTGTTTGTCTTCGGCCGGAACATTTAACATCGACTGAACGGCAATCGGGGCATTCGCACCGACCGCCACCTTCCCGACATGAACGAGGCGGCTCTCGCGGCGTTTCATATCGAGCGTTCCCTTCATACCGCATCCCCCTATCCGGCCGCCGGAGGGCGGCTGACACTATATCTAATGGAACAGCTTGATAATATCGCTGAACGTAACCAAAATAATCAGTCCAAACAAAAGCAACAGACCGATCGCATGGATCATACCCTCATATTTGGGCGGCACCGGCTTTCGGGATAT
>CDZU01018681.1_pt1 | contig 12770 bp, 10 predicted proteins | sample 557441 | NCBI WGS metagenome assembly CDZU01 (sample SAMEA3182114, study PRJEB8094) | gut metagenome | biome: human; feature: gut; material: Stool; isolation source: human stools | place: Canada | collected 2013-06-10
CCACTTGTCAAAGTCGAAGCTCGTCTTGAAGAACTGGTACGAGAACCAGCGGGCCATGCCGATCCAAAGCTTTACGGAGGTGTCATGAGGAGCACCTGCGTCGTCAGGCTCGACCATGATGTTCACGAGATTCTTCGTGTCGATCGTCTCCTCGATCTTGCCGCCATGCATCAGGTCGGCTTCGGAAAAGACGTAGACGGTGCGTTCGATTTCGGAGCGGAGAATGCCCTTCATGATGTACTTGACGCCGCCGCAGTCAACAACATAGTTCTGAAGGTCTTCGGACAAGCAGTCGAGAATGATCTCTTCGGTAATGTGGCGGTCAGCCTCACAGTGAATCTCTCGAACTACATACGGATCGTCAGGAAGAATTTCGCGTGCCATGTCAATGCTCCAATGCTCCTCGAGCTCCAGGCGCCCAAAGGCCGCCCCGCTCTGTTTCGTCAGAGCTATGGTACGCCTTATTGACAATAAAAGCAAGCGGAGATTGTCAGTAACTTGTCACAGCAGTCAAATTTCAAATGAAGGCCAGATTGAGGGCGAGTCCTGTCCGGCGTTTTTCGACGCGCCAGGAAGCGATGGCAATCTCGAGCGCCCGTCGCTCGCCGAAGAGGACGACGTGCTGCCGGCCGCGTGTCAGGCCCGTGTAGAGGAGATTGCGCTTGAGCATTGCGTAGTGCTCGATCATGAGCGGGATGACGACGACTGGATATTCGGAGCCCTGTGCCTTATGGATTGAAGCTGCGTAGCACAAGGTGAGTTCGTCGAGGTCGCGATAGCCGTACTCGACGGGGCGGTCGTCAAAGATCACCTCGACCTTCCTGCGCTCGTTGTCGATCTTTCCGATGAAGCCGATGTCCCCGTTGAAGACGAGGGTTTCGTAGTTGTTGACGACCTGCATGACCTTGTCGCCTACGGAAAGGCGCATGCCGTACTGCTCGACAATCAGGCCCGTGGGCGGGTTCAGAGCCTCCTGAAGGACGTGATTGAGGTTCTGCACGCCGAAGACGCCCCGGTTCATGGGGGAGAGCACCTGCACGGCAGTCTTGGCGTCGACATGCCAGCGGGCGGGGATTACGGTCTGGATGAAATGCACGATCTTGTCGAGCACCTCCTGCTTCTCGAGTCCGTCGGTGCAGTAGAAGTGACAGTCGCCCTCGAAGGGATCGCTCGGAAAGTACGGCTTTATTCCCCGGTTGACGTCGTATGCGACCTGAATGATTCTGGAGCCTTCCGCCTGTCGGAAGATTTCGGTCAGACGTGCGACGGGAATCGTGCCGCACTCGATCATGGAGCTCAGAACGGCGCCCGGCCCCACGGAGGGAAGCTGGTCGACGTCGCCCACCAGAATGAGGCTTGCAGCCGTCTTCACTGCCCTCAGGAGGCTTTTCGCGAGCGGGACGTCCACCATGCTGGCCTCGTCGACGATGATGACGTCGCCGTCGAGCGGGTTGAGTTCGTTGCGCTTGAAGCTCATGTCGGCAGGGCAGAATTCCAGAAGGCGGTGAATGGTTCGTGCGGGCTCGCCTGACGTTTCGGACATGCGTTTTGCGGCGCGTCCCGTGGGTGCGCAGAGCTCGATGACGGCGCCCCTGCGCTTCAGGATGTCCATGATGGCTCGTATGATCGTGGTCTTGCCCACGCCGGGTCCGCCCGTGATGACGAGCACCTTCGAGACCAGGGCCTTTCTCACGGCGTCACGCTGTCCCGAAGCCAGACGGATGTCCAGTCGGTTTTCAGACTCGTTGATCGCCTTTTCAACGTCGTCAATGCCCCACTCGGGCGTGCCTTTGCAGAGCGCAGACAAGTCGGCGGCAATCGTCTGCTCGGCGTCGTAGAGGTGCTTCAGGTAGACCGACTGGGGGTCGGGCGACGCGGCCTCCACCAGCCTTCCCTCCTTCACCTCGTCATCAATCGCTTTCGTGAGAAGATCGTCTCCCTCATTCTTTTCAAGGTCCAGAAGCTTGCGTGCGGCCGCCTTCAGCGCCTTGCGCGTGAGGCAGCAGTGCCCGGACATCTCGGAGGCGGTCTGGAGTGTATAAAGAATGCCTGCGCGGATTCTGAAGGGAGAATCCTTTTGTGTTCCCGTCTTGAGCGCAATGTCGTCTGCGGTGACGAAGCCGATGCCGTCGATCTCGCGCGCCATCCTGTACGGGTTCTGTCTGATGATCTTCAAGGCATCTCTTCCGTACTCTTTGTAGATCTTCGCAGCCTGTCCTCGGGTCACGCCGTGACCAGCAAGAAAGACCATGATTTCGCGGACGTCGCGCTGTTCGTTTCTGTGAGCGGTGAGCTCCTCGATGCGCTTCGGGCCGAGTCCTCGGATTTCCTTGAGTCGTTCGGGTTCGTTCTCCAGAACATCGAAGACCGAAAGTCCGAAGGCGTCCACCAGGCTTTTGGCGAGCCCGTGACCGATCCCCGGGATGATTCCCGATGCCAGGTAGCGCTCGATGCCGAGCAGGCTCTTGGGAAGCGGACGGGAAATCAGAATGGCTGCAAACTGGCGCCCCCACTTCGGATTGTCCTCCATGCGTCCCTCGACTCGAATGTCGAGGTTGGGCGAGAGGACGAAGTCCGGATAGCCGACGACCTTCCGCTGCCGACCCTTCTCGTCGCGCATCATGAAGACGCAGTAGGCGCCGGGTTCGCTTTGAAAGATGATCCTTGCAACGCGACCTTCGACGGTCTGCATGGAGCGAGGAATGACGGACTTCTTTTGGCTTGCCATCGGGAGATCTCAGGTTGTGGTTGATCGGCGACATTCACTTTCGATTCTAGGTCACGCCTTTGGCGCCATGGCTGGAGGAATTTCCAAGGAAGGGAAAAGTGCGAGCTGTTGATTCGGAAATTTTTTCTTCCAGCTCAGGCTTGGGTTGTCTCAAAATAAAAACTGTTTTTTGACAACCATTCCTTTCGTCGGCATGAGCATCTTTAAAAAGCTCGGGACCGTCACCTTCAGAGAGCACTATCTGACGACGGACTACGTACCGATGGAGGCGGCGCCTCCATTTTCTGAAAAAGACGGATCCTTTTTCAAACACGAGGCGGTGATTGTGGTGCGGGGAGATCTTTACCGAGATCATTTCCCGGACGGCTCTCAGGTGATCCTCGACATGGCTGTGCCGCCCCGTACAGGCGACATGGTTCTTGCGGCTCTTGACGACGGCTTCATTTTCGGCTTTCTGGAGCGCATGCCCAATGGGGCCGTGGAGATTCACTACCCCGATGCGAAGCACACCTGGATCCATCGCTGCACGGATCAGGTCTTCAGGGTCGTAGGGGCGTTCTTCCCTGAAAAACCTTCGCCCCGGCATCCGTACTACGTGCAGAAACGAACTTGATCCGGGCTCGCGTCAGCGTTGCGAAAAGCCCTTGACCTGGCTGCATAACCGCCTCGTTCGAAAACTCAAGTGGCGTGAGGCCCGCCTCAAGCAGGCTCAGATCATCGCCGAAGCCCCTATCACGGAGGATGAAATCATGCGAGACCTGAAGCGTTGGTTCACCGAGCAAGTTGATGCCTGTGCCCAGCAGCTCGATGAGTTGAGCTGGCAGAAAGAGGCCCTGCACGCAGGGATTGAAGAGCTGGCCAGCGATTCGGCTTCTGGAAGCGAAGCCCGTCTCAAGAGCTGTCGGGAAAAGGAGGCGCGGATTGAGGCGCTGCTTGCGCAGGGTCGGGACCTTCTGGCATCCCTGCGCAGGGAGCTCAAAAAGTCCGCGAAAGATCATGCCTCGTTCCCGTAGCGTATGGAGAAGTTGAGTTTGAACACGAAAGAGCCGGAGTCTTCCAGAATCACGGATCCAAAATTTCCGTGGTTTTCTCCTGTCGAAGGCTGCTCGAAAAGGCAGCTTCGGTAGAGATGCTCCTTGAAGGAGTCGGATTCCAGCGCATAGTAGGCCAGCACTTCGCCAGTGGCATTCACGCAGATGAAGCCCCCATTGACTTCGCTCTTTCCATCCCAGAATTTTCCAGCCGTCAAGCCGCAGTAAGCCGCATACAGAAACTGCTTAATCATGTACTCGTACCGCACCTCGGGACGCGAAATTTGCAGCGGATTGGCAGCAACGAGTTCCTGCACGATGGTTTTCACATCGCGTGTGGGAAAACGTTCCGAGTAGAAACCAAGCAGGATCCAGGCGAGAACCTCCGGAAGAAGCGGGTTGAGGAGAACCAAATTCTCTTGAAAGGTTCTCGCTTTGGCTTTGGGAGCTTCGGCGAACCCTCTGTACTTCATCTCCACGCCGGCCGCCACCATCGCTTTGACACGCTCGGTCACAGCCACAGAATTCTTTGATGTGACGATGCCGTTTATGTGAGCCATGAACGCTGGCGTCATCCCAGACAATTCGTACTCAGCCGCAGAAGCGCGGCCTGTGTTGAAAAGAGAGGGCTTTCGCCCCAACTCGGACTTGATTGAGAAGCCGACGCTGTTTCGTACAATCCCGTTTCTGGGATCCGTAACGGTCAGAACAACGTCGTCCTTCTTGCTCGATTTGGCCTTGAGGCTTCCGATCGTCAATTGAGCCAGAGCCCTGTCGAGCCCCGGATCGACGCTAAACGCGCCTTTCGAGGCGGATTTGGCATGGCTCTGAATTTCCTTGAGAAGCTCATCGGCAACGCGATCAAACTCCGCTGCTGGAACCGTTCTGACATGTTGTCCGTCGACGGAAATCCGGACATCCGTCGTGTTCGCATCCAGCAAGTATCTGACAATGCGTTGCTGGGTCTCTTCACGGATGAGTTCGATGAGCGTCAGCCAGGAATTGGGATCCTTCCTGCCGTTGCGATCGGCGACGAAAAGCTTTCCGTCTCCGATCATTCGCACGGCCGCGTACGGTTCCGACCATTCCCCGCAATTACCCGTCCTTCGACTTTGATCGTTACCGGACGCCATTCAGAACCTCCCTGATGTTCCGGGCGATTGCCTCAATCACATTGACCGTGACGGAGTTTCCGAACTGCTTGTAGAGGTGCACGTCCGCCAAAGGCAGCTTGAAGGTTTCCGGGAATCCCTGAAGGCGCGCCCATTCGCGCGGCGTCATCTTCCGGATGTCCTCGCGATTGATCTCCCCCTTGATCTTCGTGGTGGGGACATAGCTGTGCTCACGGGGATCCTTGAGAAGGTTCCTTTCGCGGCCCATGCCGCCGCAGACGATTGCTGCAGCGATGCCGTCCATTGGACGGATCTCGTAACCGAAGCCGTGGCCGAGAGCCTCATGGTGCGCACGGTGGCGTCGCAGGGTCTCCATGTAGACGTCGGAGAGATAGTATTTCGAGGGGATCGGCGCTGGGTCGAGAATGTCCCGGATGCGCTTCGTGTCGTCGGTCGGTTCCGGGAACTTGAAGCCGGAGCAGTCGATGTCGTTGCGGAAGGCGACGATGTAGATGCGCTCACGGTTCTGCGGGACGCCGAAGTCCTTGGAGTTGAGGACCTTGTCGAAGACCTTGTAGCCGATCTGCTCGAAGGCGCCCTTGATGACCTTGAAGGTGCGGCCCTTGTCGTGAATGGTCAGGCCCTTGACGTTTTCGCAGAAGATGACCTTCGGCTTGTGGTGTTCGCAAATGCGCACGACGTCCTGAAAGAGCGTGCCGCGAGACATGCCCTTGAAGTCGTCCTCGAAACCCATGCGCTTGCCAGCCATCGAAAAGGCCTGACACGGGAATCCGGCAAGACAGATATCGAAAGCGGGAATGTCCGTCTCGTTGATTTTGGTAATGTCGCCGGCGATTTCAAAGTCGTCGTCGTAATTCACCTTGTACGTTTTCTGAGCGTATTCGTCCCACTCGGAAACGAAAACCGTTTTGCACTTCCCGTCAAATGCACGATCAAAACCCATTCGAATGCCGCCAATACCGGCAAAAAGGTCAATCGTCCTTATTTCGTTATTGAAACACACTTTAAATACAGTCCTTTACTTGAAAAAATTTTCTCATAAGATGAAAGCCCTGGTCAGTACCACCATGGCCGGGTGCCAGGTGCCACGCAGCCGGTCGGGTGAGAATCCCGGATGCCCGTGCATCCATTGCAGAATGTCCTCCTTTCCCGGGCATTCCACATTGCCGGCAACCAGCTTGCCGAACTCGTCGATCACGACGACCAAAACGCCGTCCGGCGGCTGGTCCGCAACTGACTGATCGACCGTAATGGCCTTTGCCGCAATCGGATGCAATAAAAATCCCAATGAGGAATTCAAATAGTCGGCATCGACCCTGAGCTTGGCGGTCTGAACGATCCGGATGGTCTCCTGCTGAACGTCGAACTTGGTGAAGTTGATCCTTCGAGTTCTGGGAGGCGCCAGTTCCCAGCAGCGCTGCTCAAGCGCGTAGCGGATGGCCCAGAGCACGGGAAAGGCGCCGAGTCCCGCGAGCTCGACGGCCCTGCGCTTCTTTCTCTTGTGAGCATCCGAAAAGACAATGATGCCCTTGGGGAGCATGTTGTTCCAATAACGGAGATTGTCCCAAGGCTTGTCGATGGTGTAACGGGGATATCGCGGCATTTTGACGGGAAATTCCCCCTTCAACAATTCCGTTTGAAAATCTCCAATTACCGGCTTTTCGTTGGTTCTTTTGCAGGGCAATCCGGAATCTCCGCCATTGTCCCTGAATTCGGCCAATTTGTTTTTGAGGAATTCCTTTTCCTCAGGCGTAGCCCAGAATTGAAAACGTTTAAGCCCTTCGGCTTGGCGCCGTTTTGTAAAGGCTTCTTGTCTGGCGCGGTTCTTTTCGGACATGGCGGCGGGGTGAAAGCGTTAGAGATAACGCTATTGTAGCCGATGGTGGTCGGTCGTGGCTAAGAAAGGCTCGATTTCTCATGTTCAGAATCCCGTGCTATTGACTGCCATGCAGGCATGAAGGCGTTATCTCTAACGTTATGGCGCGCAAATAAAGCCCCTCTTTCTAGCAACGACGAGCATTTGACCACCTCAACGATTTAATGTGCGCCATTCGGAACCCCTCTTTCTCCCAATCTTACTCCACATCCTGTTATCTCTAACGCCTCCCGGCATACCGTCCACTCTCACCTCCTTTCCGTAGCCCGCACGCTCTTCCTGAAAGTGTGCAAAAATATCTGATGGAAATATGTATTTCCATCTAATATGTTGTTCAGACTATCGACCACTACTATGACTGAAGTTGTTATCTATGATGAGCGGGCTGACACCCACGACGCCCCGAAATCCTTCGCCATCGACCTCGCAAGACCTCAACAGGTCTTCAACCCGGCACAAGCCTACGTTCTGACACTCGGTGCCGGTCAGTCGCGCAACAAGGTCGTTCGAGTCCTCAACACCATCGCCAGAGATTTCGGCGCCCAATCCCTCAACGACTGCCGCTGGGAGAAGATGACCTACGACGTCGTCCTCGCCTATCGCACCCAGCAGATCGACCGTGGCCTCTCGCCCTCCACCGTCAACCTGCAGCTCTGCACCCTGCGCATGGTCGCCAAGCAAGCCTGGCTCAAGGGCATGATGTCCATCCAGACCTACTCGGCCATCCGTGAAGTGAAGTCGGTGCGCGGCAGCCGCCTCTCCAAGGGCAGGGCCCTCAGCACCCGCGAAACCGGCAAACTCATCGCGTCCTCTGAACTCAAGGGCAACGCCATCGGCGTGAGGGACGCCGCCATCATCGCGCTCGCGGTCGCATGCGGAATGCGCCGCACGGAGATCGCCTCGCTCAGGATCTCCAACATCAATTGTCAGAACAAAATCATCACGATTCTCGGCAAGGGAAACAAGGAGCGCCGCGTGGCTCCGTCGGACGATGCGTGGGAAAGACTCGCCGACTGGCTCGCCATCCGAGGAACCGAAGGCTGCGACAACGTCTTCGTCGCCGTGAAGAAGGGCGACAACATCCAGCCCTTCTGGCCCATCTCCGCCAGTGCAATCTATCAGCTTCTGCGTGCCCGGGCCATCGAGTCGAGAATCAGCGCCTTCACGCCGCACGACCTGCGACGCACGTTCGCCACGCGCCTTCTGGATGCTGGCGCCGACATCAACACCGTTCGTCAGGCAATGGGACACTCGTCCGTCATCACCACGCAGCGTTATGACCGGCGCGGTGAACGCACGGTCGAAGAGGCGACGAGAAAAGTGGCGCTTTGAGAAGCGTCAGGCCCTGCAGGCCGCCTCCTCTCTGGCGGTCTCCTCCTTGATGGTGCGGGCCGCAGCCACGAACTCGTTGACGCTCACCAGACGCCAGACGCGATAGCACAAGTCGAGCGCGTCCCTGACGGCATCCAGATTGATGACCTCGGCCGTCGGATCGTAGGCTGCGAGCGCATCCCGGGCATCGGTGATCTGGGCACGAATGGGCTCGGGATCGTCAACGAACTTGAGCATGCCCCGTCCGAGCGCCAACGTGGTGCTCAGGGACACGATGTCCGAATAGTCGCCCGAGCGCATGTAGAGTCTCATGAGCTCCGCGTCCGCACGCTTCTTCAACCGATGGATGCGGTCGTCGGGCACCGTCAGGCGGTTGAGAATCCCCGACGGGTTCCTGCGCACACGCGTGGGCTTCTTCTTCTTTCTCGGTGCCTTGTTGGCGGGCATTGCGTTCTCCTCTCTTGACTTGGACCTTCATTATCCAACGCTGGCGCGGCACGCATGTCACCCTTTCGAAAGATCGGAAAAGTGCGAAGGAATCCGCACTTTTTCAACTCCTTCGAAAGAGCACCGGAGCCGCATGTCGAGGCCCTTAACCTATGGGGGTTTGATTTACTTTGCTGAAGATCGTCATGCACTTCAAATCCCATCCGCTCACGCTGGCCGTTCTGGCTACCCTGTCCCTTTCCTTCGGATCCGCCGTTGCGAACGAATCCACCGATCTCCTTCTCACGCTCGGCGACAGCGATGACGCCGAAAAGAAAACCGCTGCGAGCACCATTACCAAAGTCGTCACCTGGAATGACGCGTGGGTGTCCACGTTCGGCGACTACGCCAAGACCGCAACGGTCAAGCTCACGGGCACGGAGGCCGTCAACAAGATCACCGTTTCCGAAAACGGCGCGCTCACAAACGAGCGCACGGTCGAGCTTGCCAACGCCGGCATTCTCGTCAAGGGCGGATCGCTCATCAACAGGGGCACGCTCAAGCTTGCTGCTGGTAGCACGCTCGAGCTCGAGAACCCCGTCGGCTTCGACAACTCCAAGGGCAGGATCGAGACATCCGGCAAGATCAAGATCAACGATTCCGGCCTGACGGAAGCCCAGCAACAGGCTCCGCAGGACATCGACATGGGCGACATCCGCCTCTCTGGCGCCGATGCCATGCTTCTCAGCTGGGACAAGGGCTACACGCTCTCGACGGACAAGGACAAGGCCAAGTGCAAGGCCCGCGTCAACTTCGGCAGCGTCGAGCTTCTCGACGGCGCCCGCTTCTCCCAGTCCAAGGACGCCCTTGACAGCGGCGACAGCATGACGATCGGCAAGGGCGCCATGATGGACGTCGCCGGTCTCTCGATCTGGCAGACCGTCACGCTCAAAACCGCCGACGCTCAGATCCGCTTCATGGACGAAGGCACGCTCACGACCGACGACCTTACCTTTGCCGTCATTGACGACAAGCAGGACTTCGCGAGCTACGTCAAGGTTCTCAAAGAGACCAGGGCGACGAGCAAGGCCGCCCTCAACGTGTCCGACAGCATGACGGTGAAGAGCTTTGCCGATGCGGACGCCTCCTTCACGATGGACGGCAAGGCCGAAACGCCCGTCGTCATCGACAAGCGCACGGAGCTCGGCTTCGGTTCGCAGGCCGACTACGACCAGAAGGAGGACGGCACGCTCGCAGGTCTCAACCGTGCGATCGGCACCGTGAACTTCCTCAACTACGAAGCCGTCTGGACGCCGGCCGAGGAGGAAGACAAGGACTCCGGCAAGGAAGAGGGCAAGGGCACGACCACGCGTGCGAAGGACGGTTCCTGGAGTACGAACGAATTCGGCAGGATCGAGGTCTACGACAACGCGAAGATCAACTTCACCGGCAACACCTTCGACGCCTCGAAGGTCAAGGACCGTTACAGCGCATCGCTCAAAATCGAGGAACTCAACTTCAAGTCCTCGGCCATGAAGCTCAAGTACAAGCTTGACGTCGAGACGATGGTTGCCGACATTGAGGCCGTCGCAAAGGCGCAGGATCTCAAGACGCCCGAAGGCATGACCGACTGGACGAGCGCCAACATCGCCGACAACATGAAGAAGTGGGTCGCCTCTCTTGATGCCGAAGCTGCGGACAAGTTCATCAACGCCCTTGAGGAAAAGACGGATGCTCACGCATCGAAGTTCGGTGCCGACAAGATCGCCCCGAACGAAGCGGTTCACACGATCGCCGGCAGCGACGTCTACGTCCGCCGCATCGCCTTTGAGGAAGTCGAGACCGAAGTGAGCGCCGACTATTCGAAGCTGCAGGCTTCGAAGCCGAAGGAAGGCGAGACGGTCGAGAAGGGTCAGGTTGATCTGGAGAAGACCTACGGCAATCTCGGTTCGCACACCCTCAACATCGTGGACGGCGCCCGCGTTGAAACTGGCGGACTCTTGATGAACAACGGCACGCTCACGATCGACGGCGAGACGACCAAGTTCATCGCAGGCGCCCTCTCGAAGATCGACGGCACGCTGACGGCCAAGGCCGGCTACGTCGGCCTCAACGTCCACAAGGACATGAGCAGCCTCGTGGTCGGTGAAAAGGCGGTTGACAGACACGAACATCTGTTCCTTGAAGTCGACGGGCCGGTCTCGCTCGGCGAAAAGGCCGTGATGACCTTTGGCGGCGACAAGGTGAAGGCCGATTCCGAAGGCGCCTCCCTCACGTTCGTCGGCGAGTCCACGCTCAAGTTCGACGCTGCGCGTCTGAGCGCCAACGCGCTCTTCACGGCCACGGGCGCCAAGGGTGCGCTCACCGCGACGGACGCCAAGGTGAACCTCGAGGCCACGAACCTTTCCTGGGGCCGCTACCACCTGTTTGAAAACTTCGACACGAAGGGCGTGACCGACGAAAACTTCGTCTCTGCGGACGGCAAGCTGACCGCTTCCGACATGTGGGCCGAGCAGCTCAAGGCCCCCGGCATGGGCGTCAACGTCGAGGTTGACGAAAAGGGCGACGTCTCGATCGTCGTCGGCTCGGACTCCGTCGAAGGTTCCGGCCTCGACGTCAATGCGAAGAATCTCGTCTCCGCCATCTTCAAGGGCGACCGTGCGTCTTCGGAGGACATCGCCTTCATCAACACGATCCTTCACAGCGGCTCTTCGCTCGATGAGGTGAGCAACACCATCAACGCGATCACGGGTCTCGGCGCCATCTCTGGCGTCAAGGCCCTCACGCTTGACTTCTCGGGCTTTACCGCCGACCAGATCGAGCACCATGCCTCCACGATGCCGCACGACATGGGCGGCTGGTGGGTTCAGCCCCTGGCTGCGCGTCTGAAGACCGACGATCTCGGTCTGGGCGGCTCCACCTACGGCTACTCGCTCGACACCTACGGAATCATGGGCGGCTACGACATGCGCATGGGCGCCTGGACGGTCGGCCTTGCCGGCTCCTATCAGGAAGGCGATGCCGACAGTGAAGGCAGCGTGCTCCCGTCCTCGACCGACATCACCTCGAAGGGCGCCCACCTCTGGGCCGCCCGCACCTACGGAGAAACCTACGTGATCGGCACCCTCTCCTACCTCAAGACCGAAGGTGAGACCACCATGAGCGTCATGGACAAGCGCCTTGAGGCCGACATCAAGGCCACGGGCTGGTCCGCAGGCGTGCGCGCAGAACGTGCGTTCGAGGTCGGCGGATTCACGTTCACCCCGCACGTCGGCGCCCGCGTGACGATGGTGGACATCGACGACTACTCGATCGACATGGACGACAAGGCCCTCTTCTCGGTCAACGAGGACAAGGCCACGGTGGTCGAAGTGCCGGTCGGCGTTGCGATCAAGACCCCGACCTTCATGTGCCAGACCTTCACCGTCCAGCCCTATGCGGACCTTACGCTCCGCAGCAGGTTCGGCGATACGGAGTCCTCCTACACGCTTCACGGCTCGAAGACCTCCGACACGATCGACTACGACGTCGCGGGCGACTTCGCGGGTGATCTGAAGATCGGCTACATGTCCACGTACAAGGATCTCAACCTCGGCATGAGCTGCTCGGTCTCGGCGGGGGACGCCGGCCGCCGCAACCACAGCATCGAAATGACGATGCGCGTCGACTTCTAAAAACCGAAGTTACGTCACCAGAAAAAAGCCCGGACACCTTGTCAGTGCCCGGGCTTTCCTTTTTCCTTTTCCCCTCAAAGCTTCAGCCGGCGGCCTTCGCCCTCTCCTCCCGTTCGATATCGCGCGAACCCCGCACCATCAGCGGCGGAATCCAGTGGAAGATGAACTCCCGCATGTCCTTCTCCATCTCCTTGGGACGATGGCCCTTCCAGTACAGAACCCGATCACGATTGCGTTCCCATACCTCATCTTCGGCATCTCAACATAGATCGACCACTGGGGAAGACGAAGAAAGACCTCGCAGGGAATGTCCCCCTTGAGGCTCGAGGCGCACAGGGCTTTCGCAAAGGAGGGCGAGAAGCGATAGACGCCCTGCGAATAGCGCCATGGACAGAGCGCAGACATGTACATCGTCTGTTGCGCAATCCAGTCGTCGCGTGCAGTCCCCGGTTCAAACCTGTCCGCCCCGGGATGCGAGTCGAAGTAGCGCAGCCAGTCCTCGACGGGCAGAAATTGACATCCTTCCGGCGTATAAATACGCGGGATTCCTCTTCACTTCGCGTCAAGACG
>CDZU01034420.1_pt1 | contig 12750 bp, 9 predicted proteins | sample 557441 | NCBI WGS metagenome assembly CDZU01 (sample SAMEA3182114, study PRJEB8094) | gut metagenome | biome: human; feature: gut; material: Stool; isolation source: human stools | place: Canada | collected 2013-06-10
GGGCGGCATGTACTAAGTGCAAAAAACATCAAGCCCCCTGGCGAAAGCCAGGGGGCTTTTCTTGTGGAGACTCGGCTTGTCGGCGGAGCACAAGCATCAAGCATTGAGTCCTCCACTGCGCCTTCGAGCGGGGTGAGCCGGAGTCGGGAATCGCTTGCGTTCCGGCTATAACGCCGGAATACAGGATACGAAGCTTGTGATGGCAGGAAAGTGGGGGTGACAGGCTTTGCAGCGGCGCCCCGCTTCCACCAGCGGCACAGATGCTGCACATACTGAGTACCAGCAACCATTAAGCCCTTTGGCTTTACAGCCACAGGGCTTTTTCTCGTACGCTGGGGTTCCATCAGCGTTGCCCTCCCCTGCCCATACTCTGGAAACCGCAGTCGGCATGCGTCATGGGCTATGCCTCTGCTCATGTCTGTCCGACCTGATACTTCTTCAGCAGCCGCCACAGTGTCCCCCGGCTGATCCCCAGTTTTGCCGCCGTCTGCGTCCGGTTCCCGCCGCATTCCTGAAGAACGGCCAGCAACTCCTCATAGGACAGGTCGATCCTGGTATGGGCGGCCTTCGGCATCGGCGGCGGGCACGGGGGCGGCGTCTCGGGAGAGGCGGCACTCTCCAGCAGATGGGCGATCAGGCCAGATACAGAGACGCCAGGCCGGTAAAGCACCGCCAGCCGCTCACAGAAATTCTGCAGCTCCCGGATGTTTCCCCGCCAGGGGCAGCTCTGCAGCAGACGGCAGTCGCCATCGCTCAGTTCCAGCGGACAGCCGTCGCCCTCCCGAGCCTGGAAGTTCCGAAGGAAGCTCTGCGTCAGCAGCGGGATGTCCTCCTGCCGCTCCCGCAGCGGGGGCAGATTCAGCTGCAGGACATACAGGCGGTAATAGAGATCGCTGCGGAATTTACCTGCCCGGACCAGCGACTCCAGGTTCTTGTTGGTGGCCGCGATCACCCGGATATTGATGGGAGTCACCTGACTGTCCCCCAGCCGCATGATCTCCCGCTCCTGCAGGACCCGCAGCAGCCGCCCCTGAAGTCCCAGGGGGATCTCCGAGATCTCGTCCAAAAAGATGGTGCCGTTGTGGGCGATCTCAAACAGGCCCGGCTTACCGCCCCTGGTGGCGCCGGTGAAGGCGCCCTCCACATAGCCGAACAGCTCGCTCTCCAGCAGGTTCTCCGGCAGGGCGGCGCAGTTGATGGCTACGAAGTTGTTCTGTGACCGACGGCTCCAGGCGTGGATGCTCTGGCTCAACAGCTCCTTTCCGGTACCGGTCTCCCCCACCACCACGATGTTGGAGTCCGTCTGGGCAAAGGCCTTGGCCTCCTGGATACAGGCTATCATCCGCGGGCTGCGGGTGATGATGTCCCCGAAGGTGTACTTGGCCTTGTGTCCCTTGTAGTGGAGCTTTTTGCGCAGCTGGTCCTCCGTGGTCTGGATCTGCGCGGCGTTCAGCAGGGAAACCACAGTTCCAGCCCGGAGGCCGTGCATCATCATGTTTTTCGTTTTGACGGACAGGTGGGTGTTTTTGTAAGCGATAATCTCGTCCGTGTTCTCCGTCGCGGACACGATGCGGCTCAACGCCGGGGTGGAGAACACGGAGGATGCCGGCTTTCCCAGATACTGTTCCCGGCGAGAGAGCTGCAAGATCTGGATGGCAGCTGTGTTCAAAAAGGAGATCTGTTGATTGCGGTCGATGACCACCAGCCCCTCATAGGCGTTGTCCAGCATGGTTTGGAAGCTCAGGGCCTTCTCCCGTTCCACCTGACTGATCTTGGCCTGCTGCTTGGCCTCCGAGATGGCGTTCCAGAATGCCTCCCGGCCGGAGGTAATGAGCATGGAGGTCAGTCCGATCTCCTCCGCCAGGCGGCAGCCGGTGCCGCCGCCGATGATGACCCGCTTCCCGTCTCTGGCTGCCTGCTCCACACAACGGCGGATCTCCAGCAGGCTGTTCTCCTGAAAACAGTACGGCGTCACGTCCACACCCAGCTGGCGGGCCAGCTTCCCCACGCCCAGGATCATGTTCTGGGTTCCCAGGATGGCGGCCGGAACAGGGCCGTACTTCTGCCGCAGCTGCAATAGAGTATTGACAATGTCCGTTCCGTTGATAATCAGCTCGATCACCGGGATAGAGAGGGAACGGCGGCACAAGTCCAGATAGGTGGCGCCCCGGGCGATCATGGCGTCGCAGTCCGGCCACTGGGGCAGCAGCTCCTGGGTCGTGGACGCCACCAGGATGTCCAGTGAGTACTCCGTGGCGTCCAGAGCCTGCAGGCGCATCTGCTCCGTGTGCTCCTGGAACACGTCCCAGGCGAGATTTGCCATGCTGGCGTAGGGAATGACGATGGCAATCCGAACCATAGCAGCCTCCTGTTCCCAAAAATCGGTGTGCTTCTTTGCCCATCATAGCAAAAGCCGCTTTTTACGTCAAGCCGCCGTCTGTTCTATTTGAGACGATTTAGAACAGTTAAAACACTATTTTGAACGAATAAAACACTCTCCGGTGAAAACAACCAATTGAGGCTGCAAAATTTTGGAGACACTTTTGTGAAAATCTGAAAAACCGCTCAACGGAGTTTCAGCAAAAATTTTGTGGCATCCAAAAACATTGATTTTTCCAAAATTGGCACAGAGATTGCTTTATAATAAGGCGAACAACCAACAGAGAGGACGTGACAAGAATGGAAAAGAAAGTTCTGATCCCTTCGGACATTTCTCAGCCCGGAAAAGACTATCTCGCCGAAAAGGGCTATACCATAAAAATGGGCCGCGGGACAGACGAGCAGACGATTTTGGAGGATGTGGCAGACTGTGATGCCCTGCTGGCCCGGAATGAGCATATCACCCGTGCCATCATGGAGGCCGCCCCCCGCCTGAAGGTCATCAGCAAGCACGGGGTGGGGCTGGATAAGATCGACCTGGACGCGGCTAGGGAGCTGAACATCTGGGTCACCAACGGTCCCCTGAGCAATACCGTGGCGGTGGCGGAGCACACCATGATGCTGATCCTGGCCTGCGCCAAGAAGCTGGTCTTCTTTGACCGGGCGGCCAGACGCGGCGACTACGACATCCGCAACCGGGTCAAGGGCACGGATCTGGAGGGAAAGACCCTGGGGCTGCTGGGCCTGGGCAAGATCGGCCACATGGTGGCGAAGAAGGCCATCAACGGCTTCGGCATGGAGGTAATCGGCTATGATCCCTTCCTTCCTGCAGACCGCTGGGACCCGGAAGTGGGCCGCCGTGAGACCATGGAGGAGATCTTCGCCGGCAGCGACATCGTCTCCATCCACATGCCCTCCACCCCGGAGACCCGCAACAGCGTGGACCGCCGTTTGATCGGGATGATGAAGCCCACGGCCTATTTGATCAACGCGGCCCGGGGCGACCTGATCCGGGAGGCGGATCTGGCGGAGGCCCTGCAGAACGGCGCCATTGCCGGCGCGGGGCTGGACGTGTTCCAAACCGAACCCCCCAGCCCGGACGATCCGCTCTTCCAGCTGCCCAACGTGACGGTCACGCCCCACAACGCGGCTCTGACGCTGGAGACCACGGACCGCATGGGCCTCCACGCCGCTATGGGCATCGACGAAGTGCTCTCCGGCCGCCAGCCTTCCTGGCCCGTGGTGGTGCCCAAGGAGCCGAGAACATGATGCGATTTCAGAGGTGAGAGTGGATGAAAAAAACGATTCGCAACAAAGAGCTTCTGGTTGGCGTAATTTTTCTGATAGTAGGTGTCGCGTACTTCGCGCTGGCTTTTACAATTCCCAGCTATGACGCCTATGGCGGCTCCTCCGTGGTGGATTCCTCTTTTGTTCCCAAGGTGATCGGCGCTCTAATGACTGTTCTCAGTGTTTTACAGCTGGTCTTTTCTTTGAGGGCCGGCAAAAACCCGCCCCCTGCAGCTCCCTCTGCGAAGCCGACAGAGGAAGACGGCACGTTCAAGGTGGAGGACTGGGACGATGACGCTGCCAACCGCAACGCCGACACCAAGGCACTGATTGCCATATTCGCGATTCTGATTGTGTACATGGCGTTGATGTCTGTGCTGGGCTTTCTCATCTCCTCGGCCCTGTTCCTGTTTGCCACGATGATGCTGCTGACACCGAAGCAGAAGCGGAAACTGCCTGTGATTGTCATCCTCTCTGTTATCGTGGCCATCGGTGTCTATTACCTGTTTGTGTACGGTCTGGATATGGTCCTGCCGGCCGGTATTCTCGGATAAGAGGAGGACATCACATGTTAGATCTTTTTATCGACGGCATCGCAGCAATCGCAACACCGGATACGCTGGCGTTGATGATTCTCGGTGTCATTGTGGGCATTATTTTCGGCTCCGTTCCCGGTTTGACCGCAGTGACCGGCATTGCGCTGTTTCTGCCGGTTACATACAGTCTTGGGCCCATCAAAGGCATGGCGCTGCTGATGGCAATTTATATTGGTGCCGTGTCCGGTGGTCTGATTGCAGCCATCCTGATCAACATTCCCGGCACGCCGGCCTCTGTGGCCACCTGTTTTGACGGAACTCCGCTGGCCAGAAAAGGGCAGGCCTACAAGGCTCTGGGTGTGGGCACGGTGTTCTCTTTTCTGGGCACGATTTTCGGTATTCTGATCCTCGTATTTGTCTCCCCAATCATTGCTAATTTCGCTCTAAAATTTGGGCCTGCGGAGTATTTTTCTGTTTCGGTATTCGCCCTGACCCTGATTGCCAGCTTGGCAGGGAAATCTCTGATTAAGGGGCTGATCTCTGCGGCTCTAGGCATTATGTTCATCACCGTAGGCGCAGCCCCAATTGATGCCGTCAGCCGTTATACCTTCGGCTTTTCCGGTCTCCGCGGAGGCTTCGACATTCTGACCGTGCTGGTGGGCCTCTATGCCATTTCAGAAATCCTCAGCACTGCCGCGAACAAAAAGGCTCTCGCTGCTGGCTCCGGTCAAGTGATGCAGTTCTCCGGCAAGGGATTCGGCTTCACCCTAAAAGAATTTTTGAGCCAGAAATGGAATTTCCTGATTTCCGCGCTGATTGGCACCGGCATTGGTGTTTTGCCCGGCATCGGTGGTGCCACATCCAATCTGTTGGCATACACAGTGATTAAAAACAAATCCAAAACCCCGGAGAAATTTGGAACCGGCATTATTGACGGCGTAGTCGCCTCCGAGTCTGCCAATAACGCCACCATCGGCGGGGCCATGATTCCTTTGCTCACCTTGGGCATTCCGGGTGATGCAGCTACGGCTATGCTGCTTGGTGGTCTGATCGTCCACGGTGTCCAGCCCGGTCCCCTGCTGTTCACCACCCACCCCGATGTGGTATACGGCGTGTTTGCCGCCATGGTGGTTGCCTCCATTCTGATGATCCTTGTCCAGATGTTTGGCCTGCGGCTGTTTGCAAAGGTTTTAAAGGTGCCCAAATACTATTTGATGCCCATTATCATCGTGTTGTGCGTAGTCGGTGCCTTCGCACTCAATAACCGGCTGTTCGACTGCTGGTCCATCATTTTCTTCGGTCTGGTAGGCTATGCCATGAGCAAATTCGACATTCCTCTGGCACCTATGATTATGAGCTTTGTGCTGGGAGAGACCATTGAGACCAACCTGCGCCGGGCGCTGATGTATTCTAACGGTGACATCTCTACATTTGTGACATCCCCCATTTCCTGCGTGTTCCTGGTGGCGGCTGCCATCTCCATCGTTCTGACGATTCGCAAGCAGCTAAATGACCGTAAAAAGGCAACTGCCTGAGGAATCCAACCGTGCACCACAGCAGACGCTGTTAAACATGACAAGAAAGGAAGATTCAACATGAAAACCTGGAAGAAATTGTTCTCTCTGTTTTGTGCAACCGTAATGATGTGCAGCCTGCTGGCTGGCTGCGGCAACAGCCCGGATACCCCGGCCGATGACGCCTCTTCGGAGGATGGCGGCACTGACTGGCCCACCAAATCCATCAACATGATCGTTCCCATGGGCGCCGGGGGCGACACTGACTTTAATGCCCGCACATATGCAAAATATCTGGAGGATGTGTTGGGTGAGACCGTAGTCGTCACCAATATCACCGGCAATGGCGGAGCGCTGGGTTCCGAGGAAGTCAAGAACGCCTCTCCCGACGGTTATACCTGCCTGTTTTATCACACCTGCCTGAATATCAACCAGGCCACCGGCATTGCCGACTACGGTTCCGAGGCATTTGAGACCGTGGCTGTGGTGGGAAAGAGTTCCGGCGAGGCCGTGGTCGTGCGGGCTGACGCCCCTTATGACACCATGGAGGAGCTGATTGCATATTCCCAGGCCAATCCCCAGACCGTAAAAATCGCCGCCAACACTGGAGCCACCTCTCACTGGGCATCCGTCGTACTGAATGTGGAGGAAGATGCGCAGCTGAATATCGTCAATGCCTCATCCTCTGCAGAACGTGTTGCGAATCTTCTGGGCGGCCAGTTGGATGTTATTATCAATCCCATCGGAACCGTTCAGGATTATGTGACCTCCGGTGATTTTAAGTATCTGGCAGTCACGACCTCCGAGCGGCTGGACTACCTGCCCGACGTGCCCACCTGTCTGGAACAGGGTGTGAATCTCTCCTACGATCTGATGTACTATGTCATGTTCCCCAAGGGGACCGATCCTGCCATCTGCCAGAAATTTGCCCAGGCGTTCAAAGAAATCTCTGAGATGCCGGAGTATGCCGAGGAGATCAAGACCGCCTACAACCAGACTCCCTATTTCCTCGACACCGAGGAGTCTATTGCCTACATTCAGGAAGAGAACGAGAAGATGATGGCCTATGCCGACTACTTCAAGTAATCTCCATTGACCAGCGTCCTCACAGCGGCAGGTCTGGCTGGTGACCGGCCGGACCTGCCGTCTTTTTGCCCTCATGTATTACTAAAGGAGGAATTTCCCATGTATAATGCGCACAAGATCACCGACAAAGTGGCCGCCGGCAAGCTGGCCATCGGGTCCCACGTGGGCTTTGACAGCCCCTTCGTCACCGAGATGATCGCCGGCTGCGGCTTCGACTTCATCTGGATCGACGGCGAACACAGCGCCATCGACCGCAAGGATATCCAGAACCATCTGATGGCCTGCCGGGCCGCCGGCGCCGCCGGCATCGTCCGGGTGCCCTGGAACGATCCCGTCATCATCAAGGCCATCCTGGACATGGGGGCGGACGGCATCGTGGTACCCATGGTCTGTTCGCTGGAAGAGGCCAAGCAGGCTGCCGCCGCCACCCACTACCCCCCTGACGGCATCCGGGGCATGGGCACCCGCCGGGCAGTCAACTACGGCATCTGGGACAAGAATGCGTATGTGGCCGACACGGACAAATATATCCTCACCATTGTACAGATCGAGCACATTGACGTGGTAAAGGACCTGCCGGAGATTGCCAAACTCCCCGACATCAGCGGCTTCGTGGTGGGACCCAACGACTTCACCATGAGCATGAACACCCCGGAGCGCACCTACACCGTTAACGACCCGGAGGTGCAGGAGCAATTTGACAAGATCGGCCAGGCCCTGGCCGGCACCGGCAAGCTCTTCGGCGTCTCCGGCGCCTGCAGCGAGAAGTTCGTCACCGACTGGATACGCCGTGGTGTCAACTATATGTGCATGAACTTTGACTTCAACTACATCGTCAGCGGCGCCAAGAACGTGATGCAGACCTCCCACGCCGTGCTGGACCAGCTGGGAAGGGCGTACTGAGATGGCGTTTCTGACACAGGAACAGCTGGACGCCCTGGCCCAGTTTGACACCCCCACCATCTGCAACGCCATCGAGGGCTTTGGTGTCCGGGGCCGGACCGAGGGCTTCACCCGGCCGGAGCTTCGGATGCGCGCCGCCATGAGCGACAAACCCATGGTGGGCTATGCCCGCACCGGCGTCATCTCCGCCCGGCAGCCGGCCACGCCGGCCCACAGCGCGGTGATGGAGGCATATTACCGCCAGTATGAGGACTTCGACCTGCCCATGGTGGCAGCCATTCAAGACCTGGACCGGGTGCCGGTGGGCTCCTTTTGGGGCGACGTACAGGCCACGGTCCACCGGGCCCTGGGCTGCATCGGCGTCATCACCGACGGCGGCGTCCGGGACATCGAGGAAGTAAAGAGGGTCGGGTTCTACCTGTTCTCCAAGGAGGTGCTGATCTCCCACGCCTACATCCACATGGTAGAGGCCGGCACAGCGGTGGACATCTGCGGCATGACGGTCCGCTCCGGCGACCTGATCCATGCGGATGCCCACGGCGCCATCGTCATCCCCCAGGAGATCGCCGGGCAGCTGGCAGAGGCCTGCGTCCGGGCCATGGACGCCGAGGAAGCTTTGAAGGGGCCCTGTCAAGCCGCTATCGCCCGGGGTGAGAGGGTCACCGCTAAAGAGATCATGGCCTGGCGGGGCGAGATGCAGCGCCGCCGGGCGGCCATTGCGCCGAAGCAAGAACATCTGTAGAAAGAGGTCTTTCCCATGAAATACACAGTCGAATCCCTGCGGCAGTTCGGCATTCAGGTGGCGGAGAAGGCAGGTATGTCCCACCAGGACGCCGAGACGCTGCTGAAGAACCTGCTGTTCAGCGACATGCGGGGCGTCCGCTCCCACGGCATGACCCGCCTGAGCGGTTATGTGACCCGCATCGAGCGGGGGTGCACCTCCGCCACCGCCCAGCCCACCATCACCATGGACAGTGGTGCCGTGTTCTCTATGGACGGAAACAACGGCATGGGCTCCACCATCGGCACTGCCGCCATGCAGGCGTGCATCCGGCGAGCCAAGGAATACGGTGTCAGCTTTTGCACCGTAAATCATGCCTCTCACTACGGCTTCGGCGGCTTCTACGCCATGCAGGCCGCGGCGGAGGGCATGATCGGCTTCAACATCTGCAACTCCCCCGCCCTGGTGGCTCCCTTCGGCGGTGCCACCGCCATGTTGGGCACCAATCCCCTGACGGTGGCGGTGCCCTCCGGCAAGTACCCGGATCTGGTGCTGGACATGGCCACCAGTACCGTGGCCAAGGGCAAGATCGCTCTGGCCCTGAAGGAGGGCAAGTCCATTCCCGACAACTGGGCCCTGGCTCCGGACGGCAGCCCCACCACAGACCCCGCTGTAGCCAACAAGGGTGCCCTGACACCCCTGGGCGGCGCCAAAGGCTACGCCCTGGCCCTGATTATCGACGTGATCTGCTGCTGCCTCTGCGGCGGCAACAACAGCCGCCAAATCCCCCGGATGTTCGAGGATCCCAAGGAGCCCTCCGGTGTGGGGTACTTCATGGGCGCCATCGACATCGGCAGATTCGTGGATCTGGAAACCTTCAAAGCCCGGACCGACGCCATGTATGATGAGCTGAAGGCCGCCCCCACGGCACCGGGCTTCCGGGAGATCATGATCCCCGGGGAGATCGAGTTCCATCTGACCCGGCAGGCGGAGCGGGAGGGTATCGACATCAGCCCCGCCATTGAGCAGGACTTCGCGGATCTGGCCGCCAGGTACGGCGTCCCGCTGGAACTGCTGCAATCCTGCTGACTTTCCAGTGGAATCGGCTGTCCCCCGGCCCGCAGGGGCCGGGGGACACACAGACAGGAGGAATGAAATGCACATCGTCATTTTGGACGGATACACGGAAAACCCCGGCGATCTCAGCTGGGGAGAATTGGAGAAGCTGGGAGACCTGACGGTTTACGACCGCACCAGCCTCACCGATGAGGACGAGATCATCTCCCGGATCGGCGGTGCGGAGGTGGTCCTCACCAACAAGACCCCCATCTCCCGCCGAGTGATGGACGCCTGTCCCTCCATGCGCTTCATCGCCATGCTGGCCACCGGCTATAACGTGGTGGACATAGCCTGCGCAAAAGAGAAGGGCATCCCTGTCTCCAACGTGCCGGTCTACGGCACCCATTCCGTCAGCCAGTTTGCCATCGCCCTGCTGCTTGAAATCTGCCATCACATCGGTTATCATAATGATACGGTAAAGAGCGGGAAATGGGAACAGTGCCCGGACTGGTGCTACTGGGACTACCCCCTGATCGAGCTGGCGGGAAAGACATACGGCCTGCTTGGCTGCGGGAACATCGGCATCCACACTGCCGCCATCGCATCGGCCCTGGGGATGCATGTCATCGCCTACGACATGCGCCAGCGGGACGAAGCTCTGCAGCTGGGGGTGGAGTACGTCTCCCTGGACGAACTGTTCGCCCGGTCCGACGTTCTGGGCCTCCAAATGCCCCTGTTCCCCTTCAACACCGGCATCATCAACCGGGAGAACATCGCCAAGATGAAGGACGGGGTCATCATCATCAATAACAGCCGGGGCCAGATGGTGGTGGAGCAGGACCTGGCGGACGCCCTGAACTCCGGCAAGGTGGCGGCCGCCGGGCTGGATGTGGTGTCCACAGAGCCCATCCGGGGCGACAACCCCCTGCTGACCGCCAAGAACTGCATCCTCACCCCACATATCTCCTGGGCCCCCAGGGAGAGCCGCCAGCGCATCATGGACTGCACCGTGGACAACGTGCGGGCCTACCTTCAGGGCGCCCCCATCAACGTGGTCAACCCGTGACCGGACCGGGGCGGGCCTTCCGCCCGCCCCGCGCATCCAGAGAGGAGGAAACTCATGTCAAAGTGGATTCTCATGCCGGACTCCTTCAAGGGGACCATGTCCTCCCTGGAGATCTGCCAGCTGATGCGGGAGGCCCTTCTGCGCCACGTGCCGGATGCAGAGGTGGTCTCCATTCCCGTGGCGGATGGCGGCGAGGGGAGCGTGGAGGCGTTTCTGGCCGCCATGGGCGGCCACCGGGTAGAGGTGCCCTGCACCGGTCCGGATTTTCGTAAGATCTCTGGTTTTTACGGTCTGCTGGCCGATGGCTACACCGCCGTGATCGAGATGGCCGCCGCCGCAGGCCTGCCCCTGATGGAAGGCCGTCTCTGTGCTGAGGGAGCCACCACCTACGGCGTGGGAGAGCTGATTCTGGCGGCGATCCGGGACGGCGCCAGGCGCATCATTCTGGGCCTGGGCGGCAGTGCCACCAACGACGGCGGCTGCGGCTGTGCCGCCGCTCTGGGCGTCCGCTTTCTGGACGGCACCGGGGCGGAGTACGTCCCCGTAGGCGGCACGCTGGACCGGCTGTGCCGGATCGACATGTCCCATCGCTCCCCCCTGCTGAACGGTGTGGAGATCGTGACCATGTGCGATGTGGACAACCCCCTCTGCGGTCCCAATGGCGCCAGCGCCGTCTTCGGCCCCCAGAAGGGGGCCGACCCTGATATGGTGACCCGTCTGGACCGGAATCTGCGCCACCTGTCGGAGGTGATCCGCCAGGACCTGGGCCGGGAGATCGCAGCCCTTCCCGGTGCTGGCGCCGCCGGCGGCATGGGAGCCGGTGTGATGGCCTTCCTGGGCAGTCGCCTGCAGATGGGGATCGAGACAGTCCTGGACACCGTGGGCTTCGATGCCCTGCTGCCTGGTGCCACCGCGGTCCTGACCGGCGAGGGCCGTATCGACTGTCAGAGCCTTCGGGGCAAGGTGGTCATCGGCATCGCCCACCGGGCCCGGCAGGCACGGGTCCCGGTGGTGGCCGTGGTGGGCGACGTGGCCCCCGGCGCGGAGGACGCCTATCAAGAGGGCGTCACCGCTATCGTGTCCACCAACCGTCGCGCCGTGCCCTGGGAGGTAGCCCGCCAGTCCGCCCGGGCAGATCTGTGCGCCGCCCTGGAGGATCTCTTCCGGCTCTACAATGCGTTCCGGACCGCCCGATGACATGAGTGGATTTTTGAAAAGACGAGCGCGGCGCGGAACAAATTCCGCGCCGCGCTCACTGTTCTTTTCACAGAGGACCGGTCAGCCCATGCGGAGGGTGTCCCGCACGTCGCTGTCAAAATAGGCCACCGGGTTCTGGGGCTCTCCGTCCTGGCGGACCTCAAAGTGGAGATGGGCCCCTGTTGCCATGCCGGTCTTCCCCACGGCACCGATCATCTCCCCGGCCCGGACGGTGTCGCCCTCCTCCACTGTAAAGTCCCGGCACTGGCCATATAGGGTAGAAAGGCCGTCCCCGTGGTCGATCACCACATAATTGCCTCGCTCCACGTCATAGCCGGACTCCACCACAGTGCCGCCCGCTGCGGCCAGGACTGCCTCGCCCTCCGGCGCGGCAATGTCGATTCCGGTGTGAGTTTCACAGGTCTTGCCGCCCGGCTGCCACCGGGGGGTACCATAGGGGTTGGAGAGGCTGATGGTGTTGGCTCCCTGCACCGGCCACTGGAGGAAACGGCTGGCCGTCTCATCCACCGCATAGACGCCGTAGAGCCACGGGTCTTCATCACCGGCCAGCTGGGGCAGGAGGATCCCGCCGGGGCTGTTTGCGTCATATTCCACCTTCAGCCGCCCTGTGGACAGCGTGTAGGTCTTGGTCTGCTCCGAACCGTCAGTGAAGGTCACCGTCACCGTCAGCCGGGCGCCGTCCATCCGGTCGATGCTCTCCTGATTCGCCGCCCGGGGATCCCTGTCCCAGTCGATATCGCCGGTGTCCGGAATCAGGAATCCATAGCGCACCTCCGGGTCATAGCCCTCCGTGACGGCAGCGCCCAGATCCGTCACCACCTCCATGGTCAGGGGCCCCTCTTCCTCCTCGCCATAAACGGCATGGATCACTCCTTCGCCGCTGGAAAGCCGGTACTCCGTGCCGTTGGCCTCGGCGTCGAGATAGTTCTGCACCTCTTCTCTGGAGAGGTTGGTCAGAGTTCTGCTGCGGTACAGCGCCTC
>CDZU01032766.1_pt1 | contig 12682 bp, 11 predicted proteins | sample 557441 | NCBI WGS metagenome assembly CDZU01 (sample SAMEA3182114, study PRJEB8094) | gut metagenome | biome: human; feature: gut; material: Stool; isolation source: human stools | place: Canada | collected 2013-06-10
CACTCCCTACCTACCCACCCGCCCCGCCTGTTTCCGAACAGCAGACGAAAAATAAGTTTGGGACGGTATTCTGGTCGCTTATCCCCGGAGCCGGCCAGATGTATCACGGCCTGATGAAACGCGGCATATCGCTGATGCTGCTTTTTATGGGAGTCATTGCAGTTGCGGCGCTGACTTATTTGGCGCCGCTGACCTTTCTACTACCGGTCATCTGGTTTTATTCTTTTTTTGACACCATCAACCGGATCAACATGCCGTTACGGGAACTGCATGCCCTTCCAGATGAATATGTATTTCTGCCTGAAGATACTTGTGTCAAAATGGGAAAGAACACCGCCGGTCGTTTTTCGAAAAAACGGCATCTGCTTCTGGGATGGGTACTCGTAATCTTTTCGGTTTGGCTTTTTCTCAAGATGCTGTTTGGTAACAGTTATTATCTTCTCGCCCGCCTCTTCTCTTCAGATGATGTCCATCTCATCCGGGATATTATCAACAACGTGCTGCCTTCTCTGCTGATTCCGGCCGCATGCATTGCCTTTGGTATCCACCTGATCGTGGGTGGAAAGGGAGCAAAAGAACCGGTATACGACGAATACACGATCCCTGGCCGGGAAACGCCTGTCTCGGACACCCATCCGGCCAGAGCCGAGACCGTCTCGCGGGAGGAACCTCCTGCTCTACAATAATACCGCCGATTTTTTGGATACGAAGGAGTGCTTCAAATGGATATTCATACTTATCCCACCGGACAGGTCCCGGAAGATATGCAAAAAGACGAGACCCGCCCCTTTTCTCCACCGCCGCCTGTCCCCTATCCCCCGGCGGCATCTGTTTCTCCGAGTGCAGTACCACCGGTTCGCCCTCCCAGACGGGTCGGCACCTTCACTTTGGGACTGACCCTCGTCCTGTTGGGGATCTTTGTTCCCCTGGCTCTCTTTTTCGGGGGGAATGCATGGAAACTGCTTCAATTTGCGCCGGTGGTGCTGCTCTGCCTGGGCGTCGAAATCCTCATCTACGCCATCCGGTTTAAAACGGAGAAATTCCGTTATGATGGCCTCTCCATCTTTATGGTGGTCCTCATCACCTTTGTCACCCTAATCGGTTCACTAGTCGGCCCTCCTATTGCTCACGCCGTCTCATATGCGGAACGCCTCGCAGCGGAAAGAAACCGTGCTGTCCATACCGTTGAGTCGGCTATGGCAGACACCCGCTGTACAGGCAATGTCTATGCCTACGCATATGAGGATGCCCCTGTCTGGACCTCAATCAACCAGGATATCGACACCATCACCGATTGGCCCATTACGGTCAACGCCGAACTTTTTACTGTTTCAAACGTGCAAATCCCATCCAAGGAGGATATTGCCGCCGCGTTTGCCATGATTGCATCCGCCTGCGGCGACAACGACAGCATCCGGGAACTTCGGCTGCACATACAGGTGGAAGAGGGTGATGTTTCCACGGAATACAGCGTACGGATCACCGGCCATCCCATTCTCCCCATCTCTGCCGAGGAAATGAACAGCCGCTTGATCATCCGGAGTAATACTCATTTTCCCACCGATCCGTCTGCCGACGAATCGCTCCCCTCTGACAAGCAGATTGCCACCACCACATTCTAAAATAATCCCTAAATCCGCTCTCTAAAATTGAAAAGGGCCGTCTGCAGCAGACGGCCCTTTTCAATTTTTCATTCGGGCTTTGAGCGTAGAGAAACTCCAGCCAAACGGCTACCATTCTATCCCCCGTCTGGCGGCCTGTCCCAATACATACGGATGCTTAAGCGCACGCATGTCGGTGATATAATCCGCGGCCTCTTGAAGCCTCGCAGATGGGTTCCGACCGGTCAGAACCACTTCCTGTCCCTGCGGCCGTATCCGCAAAAACGACAGCAGCGCTTCTTCCTTCAGAAGACCGGTTCCCACTGCGTCGAGCACTTCGTCCAAAACGACGAGATCGAGATCTCTCCGCTGTCCCACTGTATCCAGCAGCCCCGCGTAAAACCGCGCCGCCTCCTGCCGCTGTTCCGGAGTCATGGCAAAGGTAAAAGGAACCTCGGGAAGAAACGGGAAAAGGTGGAGTCCCGGCACTCCGGACAGAGCCAAACACTCACCCGAACGGCCGTCCTTGAGAAACTGGGCGATGCCTACGGCAAAGCCCTGTCCGGCGGCCCGCAAGGCGAGTCCCATAGCGGCCGTTGTTTTCCCTTTGCCGTCACCGCAGTAAATATGGACACAGCCCTTTTCCATCATGTATGCGCCTCGCAATACGCACGCACCCGGTCTGGGACATCCGTAATGATTCCTGTGACGCCATAGGAGACAGCTAAAGCAATGTCTTCGGGGGAATCCACCGTCCATACATTCACATCGATACCGTTTTCCCGGCAAGCATCGACAATATCCCGGTTGATCGAGTGGAGGTAAGGATGGATCGCGTCGGCGTTGTATGTACGCACCATGTCCAACGTCTCTTCCGGGGTCTTGGGATCGCCGCCATAGAGCAGCCCCGTCCGCAAAACCGGGTATTGCGCTTTGAGGTCCCGCAGCCAGCCGTGACCGAAGCTCGAGAAAAGAGTCCGCTCTACACAATCAAAGCGCTGCAGGGTTTCAAACAACAGGCGATAGGCCGCCGCCATATCCGCATCCTCCCGGAACGGGCCTTTGATTTCAATATTGATCGGATCGACATCCTTCACTACCTCGAGCAGTTCTTCCAGAGTGGGGATCGATGTGCCCGAAAATTCTGGCGAAAATTTGACACCGAAGTCGTACGCTTTGAGTTGATCAACCGTCATATCCTGGATTTTACCCTGACCGTTTGAAGTGCGGGCGATGTCGTCGTCATGACAGACAACAAAACGGTTATCCAAAGTCAGGTGAATGTCTGTCTCGATCCCATCGGTTTTCTGTTCCAGGGCCAGGCGAAAAGCCGGCAAAGTGTTTTCCGGCGCATATGCGGATGCCCCCCGGTGAGCGTGAATGATCGGCATAAAGCAGAACCCCTTACCTGTTTTTTTTGATTATACCGCTCCCGGATAAAAAAGACAAACCTTTTTTCTCTCCTTTTCTTTTTTCTTTACATGGTTGTAATATTTCCCCCTTATATTGTATACTATAGGGGAAGTTTCGGACTTCCCCGATCGCTATCGGAAAGGCTGGCTGGCTATGAAACGCTCACTCAAAATCGTCAGTGTGCTGGATATCGGTTCCAATTCCGTCCGGATGGGGATTTATCAGGCGGGAAAAACCGGAGCCGATCAACTGGATATGCTGGAATATCCGCATCGGATCGGACATGAAGTCTTTACCACCGGTCATATCAGCCCTAAAACGGTGCGGGAACTTTCCTCTCTGCTGCGCGGTTATACACAGGTGATGAAGGAATATGGAGTATCGGAATACCGGGCCATTGCGACCACCGCTTTGCGGGAGGCGGAAAACCGTGCCTATGTCCTCGATCAGCTCAAAACACAGAATAATCTGGTGGTGGAGGTGCTCGAAGACGGCGAGGAAAGCGGTCTGATTTACGGAGAACTGCTTCCTTCCCCTTATCTGGAAAACGATGCGATGCTCGCCTATGTGGGGACCGGCAGTGTGGGAGTGGCGCTCTGCCGTCGGCATGAAGTGGTGCAAACCTGCAACATCACCTTGGGATTCCTGAAACTCAGCGAGATTCTGCGAAGCATGGAGGACCGCACCACCCGCTTTTACCAAGTCATCGAAGAATATGTGGACGCCTATTTCCAACGGCTGTCCTGGCGCTTGGCAGGGGGGTCTGCGCGCGAACTGGTTCTTACTGGGCGAAAACTGGGCACTATCGCCTCTCTGTGCGGCGCGGAGGAGAAAGACGGCGTCTACCGCATTACTCGGGAAGCCCTCGACGGTCTGTACGCAAAGATCAAAAATCTGCCTGTTAAAATGATCGCGGAACAGATGGCAGTTTCGGAGGAAACGGCCGATCAGCTGCTGCCCATGCTCGTGATCTATCAGCGTATGATGGATTTTGCACTGGCTCCGGTTATTCTGTCTCCCCGTCTGCACCTGATGGATATCCTGGCCCGCCAGATGCTGCAGCCATCCGATAAAAACCGTTTCGAGGCACAGAAACGATCTGGAGCGCTCGCCTGTGCACGGGAATTGTGCGCGCATAGAGGAATGGATCTCGCCCATGCGGAACGGGTGCGCGGGTATGCGGTCCAGTTGTTTGAAAAGCTCAAAAAGCTCCACGGCGTCAGCGGCAAAAAACGAATATTGCTCGAGTGCGCCGCGCTGTTGCACGAAGCCGGTTACGGTGTCAATGCCAAAAACACATCCCTCGCTACGTATGACATTATCAAACAGTCTTATTTTTTCGGTCTGAATGAGGCCGAGACCGGCCTCATCGCCGAAATTGCACAATACGGCGATCTGCACCGCCCAGGCCCAGGTAGAGCGGTTTTCTCGGATAAACCAAAACTTCTGGCCGATAAATTCGCGGCTATCCTCAATCTCGCCAACACTCTCGACGAATCCCGTAAAGGGAAAATCAGCGAAATCAAAATCCGTCTGGAGGAGGAACGTCTGGTCGTCACAGCCAAAGCACGGGAGGAATTGCTGCTCGAACAATGGGCTTTTGAGGATTGTGCTTCCTTTTTTGAAGATGTTTTCGGCATTGAGCCGATATTGATTGTGAAAAACGGCCTGTTGTAAGGAGGAATCGAGATGAAAAAATCGGCCTCTTTGCCCTATACCAATCGGGAATTAAGTTGGCTTGACTTTAACGCCCGCGTGTTGGAAGAAGCGTATGAGAAAGAGAATCCCATCCTTGAGCGGTGCAAATTTCTGGGCATTACCGCGTCCAATCTGGATGAATTCTTTATGGTGCGGGTCGCGGGTTTGCAGGAACAGGTGCGTTCCGGCTATCGGGAGCCGGATCCCGCCGGATTGACACCGAATGCCCAACTGCACCGGCTGCGAGAAGCGATTCATGCTTTTGTTGAACGGCAATACAACTGTTTTTCGCGTTCTTTACTCCCTCAACTGAGAAAACAAGGAATCACGCTTGCCGGGGTAGAAGATCTGACCCGTGAACAACGGGACTTCATCGCGGATTATTTTGAAAAGGTGCTCTTCCCGGTTCTTACACCTCTGGCGGTGGACCGCAGCCGTCCTTTTCCCTTGCTTTCAAATAAAAGTCTCAATTTAGGGCTGCGTCTGAACAAGGAGGGAGAAACGGCTTTTGCAGTAGTACAAGTCCCTTCTATCCTGCCGCGTCTTGTGGAACTTCCCAGTGAAGACGGACGGGTATGGATCTTGCTGGAAGATCTCCTCCGCCTTCATCTGGGGGAACTGTTCGAACTCCACGATATTGACGCGGTGGCTTCTTTTCGAGTCACTAGAAACGGGGATCTTTCCATCGATGAAGAGGCCGAAGACCTTCTCATCGAAATCCAGCAATCCATCAAGAAACGGAAGAGGGGAAAGCCCGCCCGGCTGGAACTTTCCCGCCACTGCGATCGGGAATTGCAGGAATTTCTCACCGAAATGCTCCATGTGGACGAACGGGATATCTATGAAGTGCCGGGACCTTTGGATCTGACCTTTTGTTTCAAGCTCAGCGGATTGGACGACCGGCTGCGCCTTCCTCCTATCCTGCCGGTAACGCCGGCGGATTTCTGGGGAGTGGAGGATCCTTTCGAAGCCATACGGCAGCGGGACCGTTTTGTCCACCATCCCTATGAAAGCTTTGACTGCGTGGTGGACTTTGTCCGGCGGGCGGCGGAAGACCCGGATGTCCTGGCTATCAAGCAGACGCTATACCGCGTCAGCGGTCAATCTCCCATCATCGCCGCGCTGATGAAAGCGGCTGACAACGGCAAGCAGGTCACGGTTTTAGTCGAACTCAAGGCCCGGTTTGACGAAGAAAATAACATCCATTGGGCGCTTAAGCTGGAAGAGGCCGGATGTCACGTTATCTATGGCCTGGCGGGATTGAAAACCCACTGTAAGATCCTGTTGGTCGTTCGGCGGGAAGAAGACGGTCTTCGCCGTTATCTCCATTTAGGCACCGGCAATTACAACGATTCCACCGCCCGCCTTTATACCGACATGGGAATGTTTACTTGCCGGGAAAGCTACGGGGCGGACGCTTCCTCCCTGTTCAACGTGCTGACCGGGTATTCCAGGCCTCCACAGTACAGCCGGTTGATCGTCGCGCCCGACGGAATGCGCTCTTTCTTTTATCGTATGATTGAAAATGAGATTCGCAACGCCTCCCACGGTCTACCTACCGGTATCTTTGCCAAGGTCAACTCACTCGTCGATCCCTCTGTCATTGCCCGGTTATATGAGGCGTCACAGGCAGGGGTTCCGGTGACTCTGGTGGTTCGGGGCATCTGTTGCCTTGTGCCTGGATTGCCCGGGGTGAGTTCCCAAATCCGGGTATTGAGCATCGTGGGCCAGCTTTTGGAACACAGCCGGATTTTCCGGTTTGAAAACGGTGGGAATCCCAAGCTGTATCTTGGGAGCGCCGACCTGATGCCCCGCAATTTGGACCGCAGAGTGGAACTGCTCTTCCCTGTGGAGGAGGAAGAAATCCGCTGTCGGGTGGATGAGGCGATCCGCCTGCTCCTAGCGGACAATGTAAACGCCAGAGAACTTCATGCCGACGGAATCTATGAACTGCCCGACCGGCGCGGACGTCCGGCGGTCAACAGTCAATTAGCTCTATACCGCTTGGCTAAAGAAGCCATCGCCCGAAAGGAACGGGAGGCGGCAGAATCCGTTTCGATAACAGAGGAATAGGCGGGAATACACCCGGTCGGAACCGGAAAATATAAAAAAGCACGGTTGTGCGAAAGGGATGTGTGGACGATGTTGAGAGTCGGATTGCTGACAAGCGGCGGGGACTGCCAGGGATTGAACGCGGCGATGCGAGGCGTGGCCAAAGCGTTGTATGAAGCGTTTGACGAAGTGGAAATCTACGGCATACTGGACGGTTATCGCGGCCTGATCCAAAACCGGATCCGGCTGATGAAGCCGGAAGACTTTTCGGGGATTTTGACGCTCGGGGGCACGATACTGGGTACCTCGCGCTGTCCTTTCAAGATGATGCGGGTCGTCGAGAAGGATGGAATCGATAAAGTCGAAGCCATGAAAAATACGGTAAAAAAATGTAAACTCGACTGTCTCGTCATTTTAGGAGGAAACGGCACGCATAAAACCGCCAATCTCCTGCGCACCGAGGGGATCCGCGTCATCACGCTTCCCAAAACCATCGATAACGATCTGTGGGGAACCGATATAACCTTCGGTTTCCAAAGTGCGGTGGATATCGCCGCCAACGTCATCGACTGCATCCATACCACCGCCACCTCCCACGGCCGGGTCTTTATCGTGGAGGTCATGGGGCATAAAGTCGGCTGGCTGACCCTGCACGCCGGGATGGCCGCCGGGGCCGACATCATCCTCTTGCCGGAAATCCCCTATGACATTGAAAAAGTCGGGGGCGCGATCGAACGCCGCCGAAAACAGGGCAAACCTTTTTCCATCGTAGCGGTGGCGGAAGGGGCGCTTTCCAAACAGGAAGCGAAAATGGGCAAAAAGGAACTCGCTGCCTCCCGGCAGAAAGAGGGATATCCGTCCATCGCCTACCGCCTGGTCAAGGAACTCGAACCCTATGTGGGAGGTGAATCGCGGGTCTGTGTACCGGGGCATTTTCAACGGGGCGGCGCCCCCTGTGCTTATGACCGCATGCTGGCCACCATGCTTGGCTCCGCGGCCGCCCGCTTGATCCGAGAAGAAAAATTTGGATATATGTGCGCCATGGTCAACCAGGAAATTGTGCCCGTGCCCCTAGAAGAAGTAGCGGGCAAGCTGAAAAAGGTTCCGGTAGACTGTCCGGCCGTTCATATGGCCCGAGAAATCGGAATATCGTTCGGCGATTAATGGGATTTGCGGCGTCCGAGAATATGTCCATCCGCCTGGAAAGAGATGCTTTCCGGGCGGACGTTTTAATTTTTTTGAATTTTTTCCGATATTGTATGAAAAAAGGGCTGGGAGGAAAAAACGATTTCAAAAGGAGATACTAAATTTAAAGGAGGTGATGACAACCCGCGTACTTTTCAAAAATAAAACGGAAAGAGAGATGCGGAATGGAAACAAATCCTGCAAAAACAAAAATAGCGGCCATGATCGGTTCATTGATGATGAGCGCGATGCTTTTTACTGGTTTTGGGGCTACGGCCGAAGACGTTTCGACGGAACCTCCGGCTTCTCAAAGCGAAACCTCCGTACCGGAGCAGGGATGGAATGAACGGCAGATAAAAATGCGGGAGCTCCGGGAAAAAGCCATAGAAAAATGGAATTCTCTGGACGAGGAACAGAAACAAAAGCTCTACGACCTTGCTGAAGCCCGCATGAATGCAGAGATCCAATGGCTCCGGGAATTGGCGAATACCGGAATATTCCATGCAGACCAAGTGGACATTCGCATCGAACGGATGCAGGAGCAGATGAAACAGATGCGGGAAACGGGGGTTTGCCCTTTTCTGATGGGACGGCCGGGGCATGCTCATGAAAATCCCGACAGTCATTCCTAAATACAGTAAAAATGGGGATTGCAAATTTTTGCAATCCCCATTTTATAAACCACCGTTTTTTTGAAAAGCAGGTGCCTCCATCTATCAAAAATGGACCTTACCAAATTTTGTGAAGTTTTTTTATGCTTTTCGCCATGCATATTCTCTTGACAAGGTACTACATATTGTTTATAATGGTCTCCGGATTGCGATGCAAGGCACAATATATAGTGCATCCCGAAAATCGGCTAAAGGAGACAGATCATGATCACCTGTATCACCAAACGGGACGGCCGTACCCGCCCGTTTGACATTGAAAAAATTGCCAATGCGATTTACAAAGCGGCTCAAGCCATCGGCGGACACGATTATCAAACCTCGCTTGCTTTGGCCAATCAGGTTGTAAAAGAACTGGAAGCGCATCTCGGCACCACCGCTCCGACCGTAGAACAGGTGCAGGATACCGTGGAAAAGGTTTTGATTGAAAATGGGCATGCTCGCACGGCCAAGGAGTTTATCCTGTATCGCGCGGAACGGACCCGGATCCGAGAAATGAACACCCGTCTGATGAAGACGATGGAGGATCTGACCTTTCAGGATGCCAAGGACAACGATATCAAACGGGAAAACGCGAATATCGACGGAGATTCCCCCATGGGAACCATGCTTAAATACGGTTCGGAAAGCGCGAAACAATTTTATGAAATGTTCATTCTCAATCCTGCGCATTCCGAGGCACATCGAAACGGCGACATCCATATTCATGATTTGGACTTTTTGACCCTGACCACCACCTGCTGTCAAATCGACATTCAAAAACTATTCCGTGGGGGGTTTGGCACGGGACACGGCTTTCTTCGGGAGCCCAACGACATTGCGAGTTACGCGGCGCTGGCCTGTATCGCGATTCAGTCCAATCAAAACGATCAGCATGGCGGCCAGAGCATCCCCAACTTCGATTACGGCATGGCGGACGGCGTAAAAAAAACCTACCGCCGTCTTTACCGTCAAAACCTATCTCGGGCGCTGGAACTTCTGAACGGAGATACCGACTCTGAAGAAAACGCCAAATCCCTGATCGCCTCTGTCGAAGAAGAGACGGGAGCAACATCTGTCCTCGCGGCGGATAACGGCTTTGATGAAGCACTGGGAAAGAAGCTTGCTGAAATTCTGGGGCAGGAAACCGCGGATAAGATACTCGCCTTCGCTCGCAAACGGGCAAATGTGGAGACCAACCGCGCCACCTATCAGGCGATGGAGGCGCTGGTACATAATCTGAATACTATGCATTCCCGCGCCGGAGCACAAATCCCTTTCAGTTCCATCAACTACGGCTTGGACACCACCCCGGAAGGCCGCATGGTTATCCGCAACGTCCTGCTCGCCACCGAAGCAGGCCTGGGAAATGGGGAAACTCCCATCTTCCCCATTCATATCTTTAAAATAAAAGACGGCATCAACTATAATCCGGGTGAGCCCAACTACGACCTGTTTAAACTCGCCTGCCGGGTCAGCGCCAAGCGTCTCTTCCCTAATTTTTCGTTTATCGATGCTCCTTTTAATCTCAAATATTATAAGCCGGGCGATCCCAATACCGAATGTGCCTACATGGGATGCCGTACCCGTGCCATGGCCAATTCCTACGACCCCACCCGGGAAGTCGTGTTCGGACGGGGCAACCTCTCCTTTACTTCGGTCAACTTGCCCCGCATCGCCATCCGCAGCCATGGAAACGTCGATTTCTTTTTCGAGGAACTCGACCGCAAGATCGATCTTATCATTGACCAATTGCTCGAACGGTTTGAAATCCAGTGCAAAAAGAAAGTGCGCAACTATACCTTCTTGATGGGCCAGGGTGTGTGGATTGACTCGGACAAGCTCTCCCCCGACGACGAGGTTCGGGAAGTTTTGAAACATGGCACCCTCACACTCGGCTTTATCGGCCTGGCCGAATGTCTCAAATCCCTTTTGGGCGTCCATCACGGTGAAAGCCGAGAGGCACAGAATCTCGGACTTGAAATCGTGGGGTATATGCGCAAACGAATGGACGAGGCAAGTGTGAAGCACCACCTGAATTTCTCCCTGATCGCCACACCGGCCGAGGGCCTATCCGGCCGTTTCGTCCGGATAGACCGGGAAAAATACGGTTCTATTCCCGGTGTGACCGACCGGCCTTACTATACCAATTCCTTCCATATTCCGGTATATTTCGACATCAATGCCTTTGACAAAATTGCCATTGAAGCCCCTTATCACGAACTGACCAACGGCGGACATATCACCTATGTGGAACTCGACGGTGACCCCTCCGAAAATCTGGAGGCATTCGAGACGATTATTCGGGCCATGAAGGAGGCCGGCGTCGGCTATGGCTCGATCAACCATCCGGTTGACCGGGATCCAGTCTGCGGCTATACCGGAATCATCGGTGATGTCTGTCCCCGCTGCGGCCGGAAAGAAGGGGAAGCCCTCAGCCGCGAAAAAATTGAGGAATTGCGCAAGATGTATCCCAACATGCCCTGCATATGTGAATAACGGGTTATACCATTATCGATCAGAAAGGATGTTGCCATATGGAAAAGACCAAAAATGTAGGAGAAAATGTTGGATTCGAACGAATCCGCCGCATTACCGGATATCTGGTGGGAACTCTGGACCATTTCAACGACGCAAAATACGCCGAGGTACAGGACCGCGTCAAGCATTCCTTGGGGACAGGTTCCGGCGATTTGGAACAGGTCGGATAAAAACGGTCGGTGAGTAAAGGCGTCTGGGGCAGATAAGAAGCTCGCAGGCGCCTTTCTTACCGGAAAGGAGGAGGATTTCATGGCGGCCATTCGCCTTGCCGGCATAATTCGAGAGTCGATTGTGGACGGTCCTGGGCTGCGCTTTGTGGTATTCACCCAAGGGTGTCCCCACCATTGCCCTGGCTGTCAAAATCCGGGTACGCATGATCCCACGGGAGGATACGAGGGAGACACCGACCGGCTGTTCGAAGAATTCTGCAAAAATCCTTTGTTGGCTGGGATCACCTTTTCAGGCGGCGATCCATTTCAACAGCCCCTGCCGCTCGCGGAACTCGCGTCCCGGGTACACGAAAAGGGAAAAACGGTTATTACCTACACAGGCTATACCATGGAGTACCTGCTTGCACATCTGGAAGAACACAAGGGTTGGCAGGAACTGCTTCTGGAGACCGACCGTCTGGTAGACGGCCCCTATATAGAATCCCTGCGCTCTCCTCTGCTTCGTTTCCGCGGCTCGTCCAACCAACGGATTCTGGATCCGTCCGCTTCCCTGACAGCCGGCCTCCCGGTGGAAGCCGAGTTCGGATCTCGATAAATCCCGACCCGGAAACACCTTTATGCATTGAAGCGATTTTGTCAATATATCTTGCTTACTCCTGTTTGTATTCGACCCTAAAACGATCCATGCAGCTCTTCTTTTCCCTCAACTGGGTAAGCAAAAACAAAAAGTCGGCTTTACAGAGAAATCCGGTTGGTATGACGGGAGAAACGTCCGGCGATATATTTCGCCACTAAAAAGGTCTAGCTCTTCCTAGAGCTTTTTTCGACAGACTGAGAGGCTGTTGCAAAAGAAAGTCTTTTGCAACAGCCTCCTTTTGTTTATGCTGTATTTTCCTCCTTTCACTGCGCTGTACGGTATATTGAAATACTGCCGATCCGAAATGGGTAAAGGCCATTCAACAATCTGTATGCGAAAAAAGGACTTTTTTGGTGGAAAATTTTGCCTAAAAAACCTTTCCACAGCGATAAAAGCCTCAAAAACACCCGATTATTCACACTTTCCACCGAGTTTTCAACAGTTATTCTCTTAACAAAGTTTTTACAAAGAGTTGTACTGCCTTGTCTCTTTCTCGCAAGAAACGCATATTCTTTTTTCCGGATGCCCATACTGAAAACAACAAAGGGGGCATGGGAATGATCAAAGGCGTCAATCGGCAGATGATCGAGGTCACGGACACGGGAAGTCCCTATTTCGAACGGGCATTATTGGTCGTACGGCCCGATTGTGTGGATCAACAGGATAGCCGTCTTCATGAAGAAGCTCATAAATTCTTGGCTTCCGCCGGTACTTATACCGGATTGCGCTTGTCCAAAC
>CDZU01024968.1_pt1 | contig 12594 bp, 10 predicted proteins | sample 557441 | NCBI WGS metagenome assembly CDZU01 (sample SAMEA3182114, study PRJEB8094) | gut metagenome | biome: human; feature: gut; material: Stool; isolation source: human stools | place: Canada | collected 2013-06-10
AAATGGATATCATCAATGTAAATGACGTATGCCTTACGCTTGGCAAAACGGAGATACTAAAGCACATAAATGTGTCCTTTGAGGAGGGCAAAATACACGGACTTATCGGCAGAAACGGCAGCGGCAAAACGATGCTGATGAAGTGCATATGCGGCTTTATCAAGCCCACATCGGGTGTGATAACAGTTGACGGCAAGCAGGTGGGCAAGGACGTTGACTTTCCGAAAGATATGGGTATCATTATTGAAACACCTGGGTTTATCCCATACTATTCAGGCTACAAAAATCTCAAGCTGCTTGCAGGGCTCAACAACAAGATCGGCAAAAATGAGATAAAAAGCAATATGAAGCAAGTTGGACTTGACCCTGATCTAAAGCGCCACGTTCGCAAATACAGCCTTGGTATGAGGCAGAGGTTAGGTCTGGCACAAGCTATCATGGAAAACCCGAAGATACTTATTCTCGACGAGCCGTTCAATGGTCTTGACAAAGATGGCGTAAAGGAAATGCGTGAGTATCTGCTCAGCTATAAAGAGCAGGGTAAGACTATCCTTATTTGCTCACACTCGGCGGAGGATATTTCTGTGCTGTGCGACACGGTACATGAAATGGATAAGGGTGTTATTGAGGGGGTAAGGTGACATATACTGAATAAGTATGGATTCGTACAAACAGATATCAGGAGCCGATATTGATAGGTTAAAATTAGGACTATTCTAAATAGGATAAGCTGCCACAGATTTTCTGTAGCAGCTTATTTTTGTTTGTGCTATTTCTTCTTGCGAAGATATCCGTCATCATCATATTTTTTTAGCTATATGCTGTGCAACTGGCCAATCACCCCATTTGTCTACAGCCTTATCCCAAATTGTCATATATTACAACATGTTTTCTGAAAAAGTTTACATTTATCAACATGGAAGTTGAAATAGCCTTTTAAATCACGCACTATTGCCATTTTAAATGCACAAAAAAAGGCAGCAAGCTAACCTACTGCCTAAAATCATTCAATTCACGCCTATCACTGTTAGTAGAAAAAGTATCATCATCACCGCCGATACGCTGCTAAGAACAAGTCCAAATATCACACAGCAAACTGCATTCAGGTCAAAAACTTCATTTCTTTTGCCGTCATATCTGAGCCTACAGACCTTATCGGGTATGTATATCTTTGAGCGCATTACTACCTCATATGGGAATACGTTTGGATACTCACTATCACTAACCTTGTAAAACGCTGTATCAAATTTCTTGCCCTCTGCCCTGCCGAAACGCACAAACTTTCCTTTCACGCTTTTCGTTCCAGTAAGTTTTACAGCAGAGTATACAAAGAAACCAAAAATAACCAGCAGCAGGACGACAAGAAAAACAATGGACATTATAGGAACTATAACAAAGTCTGCGCCAAGACACATGGCAAGCACAAGAACAACTGTGGCTATGATAACAAATTCCATGACTATACCCTACAAAAGACTTCTGTAATAGTCGCTAAGACGCTTAGCGTTAGCTTTCAAAAGCTCGTCAGCCTTGTTTTTAACGCTTTCATCTGCAAAAACACCACACTTTGAAAGTTCAGAAGCCTGCTTGGCAAGGTCTATCGCCTTTTGAAGATCCGTGGCACTGTCAGAGCCTGAATACTCCATAGCCTCCATAAGGCAAGCTTTCGCCTTAAGCGCACATATCTCATCTGAAAATTCGTCATCAGCGTCATACTCTATAACAGCCTTATAGTTCTTGTTTATAAATTCTTTCCGTATACTGATATAGCCCTCTGCGTCAGGGGCGTTTTTGGAGTCGTTTTCATCAGGCAGAAGGGTATTAGGCTCTATCTCCAACACCTTGCAGAGGTATTCAAGGGTCTTTACCGACGGCGTTGCTGAGCCGCTCTCTATCTGACTAAGCATATTGCGGGTTATAAAATCACCCACTACCTCGCTTTGAGTCATTTTCTTTGCAAGCCTTGCCTCTTTTATCCTCTTGCCGAGAGTATTTTTCTCCATTATATCGCCTCACTATATTTACTGTAAATTTCATTTACTTATATGATAGCAGATAGTAAAACAGATTTCAAGTGTTTAACGAAAAATTTACAATTTTTTTTGTGCTAAGCCATATCCAAAAAATAATTTTAATTATTATCGAAAATCTATTGACAAATAAGATAAATGAGTATATAATAAGCGTAAATAATATTTACATTGGAGGTGTAAGCTATATGAATGAATGGTGGGACGGTTTGTCGCTTTTACTTAAAGTGCTGTATTGTATAGCGTTTCCGTCAACGCTTATACTGCTTGTGCAGACTTTGCTTTCTATGTTCGGTTTTCATGATGGTGGAAGCGGTCACGATTTCAGCGACACGTCAGGTCTTGATCTTGATGTTGATGCCAACATCAGCGCTCACGGAGATGTGGATATTGGTCACTGTACACATGATATCGGCTGCGACCACAACGTAGACGGCGGAAACCCTGCGGATTTTGCTTCTATGAGAATGTTCACGCTTCAGACCATAGTTGCTTTTTTCACTGTGTTTAGCTGGTCATCTATCGTTCTTGTAAGCTCAGGTGTTTATCCAGCACTGTCTACAGTTATCGGCTTTGTTCTGGGTCTGGCGACCATGCTTCTTGTGGCAAAGATAGTTCAACTTTCTGCAAGACTTGCTGAAAACGGTACGGCTGATTATAAAAATGCTATAGGAGAAACTGCTACTGTTTATATCCCCTGCCCACCTAAAGACCATGGGCTTGGTAAAGTGAATGTTATGATAAACGGACAGTTAAGAGAAGTCACTGCAATAAACAATGGTGATGAGCTTATAAAGACAGGAACTCAGGTTCGTATTATCGATTTGCAAGGAGATACTGTCGTAATAGAAAAATAAAAGAATTGATAGAACAAAGGGGTGCTAAATATAACGATTCTGTGAAATGACCCGTCTTGAGGTTATTATAATATTATTTGTGTGGGAGGAAAAATTATGGAACCAGTAATCATCATCTGCGTGATAGTCGTTGTGCTTTTTGCGGCAATTATGGCAATACTGTCACGCTACAGAAAATGTCCGTCTGATAAGGTGCTTGTTATCTATGGTAAAGTAGGAACAGACAAGAATGGTCAAGCAAGAAGCGCAAGATGTATCCACGGCGGTGCGGCATTTATCGTGCCAATAATCCAATCTTATGAGTATATGGATCTTACTCCTATATCCATAAATGTGGATCTAAAAAACGCTCTTTCAAGGCAGAACATCAGAATTGATGTTCCATCAAGATTTACTGTTGGTATCTCAACAGAACCAGGCGTTATGCAAAACGCTGCTGAGCGTCTTCTCGGCTTGAAGCTCATGGAAATTCAGGAGCTTGCAAAGGATATCATATTCGGTCAGTTGAGACTTATTATCGCAACAATGGATATTGAGGAAATAAACTCGGACAGAGATAAATTTCTGCTTGCGGTATCAAACAATGTTGAGATAGAGCTTAAAAAGATAGGTCTTAAGCTTATCAACGTAAACGTAACGGATATTACAGATGAGTCTGGATATCTGGAAGCTCTCGGTAAAGAAGCTGCTGCAAAGGCTATCAATGACGCTAAGAAGTCAGTTGCCGAAAAACACAGAGACGGTGAGATCGGTCAGGCAAACGCTCAGAAAGACCAGCGTATCCAAGTTGCTGCTGCAAACGCTTCTGCTATTGACGGTGAGAACCAAGCCAAGATAGAGGTTGCACAGTCAGAAGCCCTCAGACGTGAGCGTGAAGCGGAAGCTCTCAGACAGGCTACAGCCGCTGAAGCTGTTCAGGCAGCAAAGGCAAAGCAGGAAGCTTACATAGCTCAGCAATCCGCCGAGCAGACGAGAGCCGAACTTGAAAAGGCTACACAGACCGCCGATGTTATCGTAAAGGCTCAGATCTCAAAGCAGCAGGCCGAGATCGAAGCTGAAGCACAGGCTGAGGTAGTAAGACGTAAAGCAAAGGGTGAGGCCGATGCTATCTTTGCAAAAATGGAAGCTGAAGCAAAGGGCAATCAGGAAATACTCACAAAGCAGGCAGAAGGTATGAGAAAGCTTGTTGAAGCAGCAGGCGGAGATGCTAATGCAGCCGTCAAACTCATAGTTGCTGATAAGCTTGAAGAGCTTATCTCTATTCAGGTAGAAGCTATCAAGAACATTAAGATAGACAAGATAACCGTGTGGGATACAGGTGCAGGTGCAGACGGAAAAGGCTCGACAGCAAACTTTCTAAGCGGACTTATGCAGTCAGTTCCTCCACTGAACGATCTGTTCAAGCAAGCAGGAATGTCACTCCCTGATTTTCTTGGCGAGGACATACAGGAAGCTTTGAAAAAGTCACAGGAAGAAGCAGTAAAGAGAGCAGCCGAGGCTGATAATGCAGGAACTCTCGACCCAAAAGATGTTGAGGTAATAGAGCCTGAGAAATAATTAATTTGACCTCCGTAGTTTAACGATTGCGGAGGTCTTTTGGTATAAATAAAAGCGAGTTTCAACATCATGAAACTCGCTTTTTATGTTCAATATGGTTCAACGACTACTGCTCTGCCCTCTTTCAAGGACCTTTGTACATCAATAAAACGCTGATTTTTGCTGCCCATAAATTTCAACTCAAGGCTTCGCTGTGACAGAATAAATGGTCCGTCAACAAGATAATCAAGCTGACTAAGAAGCTCCATATAGCCGTTTTCAGCGTTAGCGTTTGCAATTAGATATTCATAAGTATATCCAGTGAAAGATATGACATTCAGCGGAAATCTATTAAAGGCTTTTATCCTTCCTGCAAGTTCTGCTAACGGTTTGCACTGACAGAAAGGCTCACCGCCACTGAACGTCACACCGTCAAGAAGCGGGTCTTTTATTATCTCATTGTAAAGCTGGTCTGTGTCAACGACAATGCCACCGTTAAAATCATGTGTCTGCGGATTATGACAACCCTCACAGCCGTGTGGACAGCCCTGCGTAAAAATAGTGAACCTAAAACCCGGTCCGTCTACGATAGATTCACCGACAGTGCCTGCTATCCTAAGTTCCATGGCTAATTGTCACCCTCACAGCAGACTTTTGCACGAGGTATCCTCTCATGTATCACCTTGCTGTGTTCAGCCTCAGAACGTCCACACTTCGGGCATTTGTCACCTATTATTCCAGTATATCCGCAAACAGGATCACGGTCAACAGGGTGGTTTATTGAGCCGTAGCCTATGCCAACCTCTTTCATATATCTTACGACTTTCTCGAATGCAGAAAGATTGTTCAGCGGATCGCCGTCAAGCTCGATATAGCTTATATGGCCTGCATTTGTAAGAGCATGGTAAGGAGCTTCTATTTTAAGTTTCTCAAACGCTGTTATCGGATAGTAAACAGGTACATGGAAAGAATTGGTATAATATTCCCTGTCAGTAACTCCTGCTATCTCGCCATAACGTTCTCTATCCATTTTAACAAATCTGCCAGAAAGTCCCTCAGCAGGCGTTGCAAGCAACGAGAAGTTAAGACCAGTACGCTTTGTTTCCTCGTCCATTCTTGCTCTCATACGTGAGATTATCTCCAAGCCAAGCTCTCTTGCTTCTTCACTTTCACCATGGTGCTTGCCAGTAAGCACTTTAAGACACTCAGCAAGACCGATAAAGCCCACTGAAAGCGTGCCATGCTTTAGCACTTCTTCAAGTGTATCGTCAGCCGTAAGCTTCTCTGAATCGAGCCATATGCCCTGACCCATGAGGAACGGATAATTTCTCACACGCTTTGAACACTGTATCTTAAATCTGTGCATAAGCTGGTCGATACAAAGATCCATAAGCTCATCAAGGCTGTCAAAGAAAGCACCGATATTACGCTGTGCTTTTATGCCAAGTCTAGGGAGATTAATGGTAGTAAAAGAGAGGTTTCCTCTTCCTGTTACTATCTCACGAGTAGGGTCATATGCGTTACCGATAACTCTTGTGCGGCAACCCATGTAAGCTATCTCAGTGTCAGGATTGCCTTCCTTGTAATATTGTAGATTGAAAGGAGCGTCGATAAATGAAAAATTCGGGAAAAGACGCTTCGCTGATACACGGCAGGCGAGCTTGAAAAGGTCATAGTTCGGGTCATCAGGATCAAAGTTCACGCCCTCTTTTATCTTGAAAATATGTATAGGGAAAATAGGCGTTTCACCATTGCCAAGTCCTGCTTCCTCTGCAAGAAGAATATTCTTTATAACAAGTCTGCCCTCGATAGAAGTATCAGTACCATAATTTATGGAGCTGAAAGGCGTTTGAGCGCCTGCACGGGAGTTCATGGTATTAAGATTATGGATAAGCGCTTCCATTGCCTGATATGTGGCTCTGTCAGTTTCTTTCAAAGAGTTTTTATATGCAAAACTCTGTATCTTCTTCACTATGGGTGCGTCAACAAAATTCACAAGAAACTGTGCTTCAGCCTCTTGATAGCCGTTATCATTGGCGAGAGTGATCTTTAAACCCTGCTCATCAAGCATTTCAGTTATTTTCTTTGCAATGCTCTGAGCATCAGAAACTTCACCAAGGAGAGCAAGACCCCTGCCGATATTGTCACGATAGCGGTGTCTGAATGTCTTTCTTACGCCCTCAGCCATATCATAATCGAACTTCGGAAGAGATTGACCACCATGCTGATCGTTCTGATTGGATTGTATCGCAATGCAGGCAAGCGCCGCATAGCTTTGTATATCATTTGGTGTACGCAAAAAGCCATGACCTGTAGAAAAACCCTTATCAAAAAGCTTTGTAAGGTCTATCTGAGTGCAAGTGGTAGTCAGTGTATAAAAATCAAGATCATGAATGTGGATATCCCCCTCCTGATGAGCCTTTGAATGCTCAGGAGCAAGAACATACATCTCATTGAACTCCTTTGCTCCCACAGAGCCGTATTTAAGCATTGTACCCATTGCGGTATCGCCGTCTATATTAGCATTCTCACGCTTCAAATCGTTATCTTTCGCTGATTGGAAAGTAAGATCCTCATAAACTTTCATAAGACGGGTATTCATTTCTCTTGCACGAGTTCTGTTTGAGCGGTAGAGTATATAACTTTTTGCAGTATCAGCCATGCCCTCCTCAATAAGAACACGCTCAACGCAATCCTGAATCTCTTCAACAGTAGGCATATCAAGGTGTTTTTCCATAAGCTTATCAACAACTTTACCCGAAAGCTCCAAAGCTTCCTCATAGTTATCCTTGCCCACAGACTGAGCCGCCTTGTATATAGCGCCAGCTATTTTCTCAATATTGAAAGTTACAGTACGTCCGTCACGCTTTTTTATCTTGATTATCACAATACCGCCTCCGATTTTCCCGATTTATCCTTATATTTTTTATATTCTCACAACTCGCACCGCAAATCACAACATATTGTATAAAAAGCAGCGCTTAATACAAGTATATAGTATAAGTGACGCAAAGTCAAGGCGTTATACAACAAAATGTGACTTTGTTATTTGTATTAAATGCACAAAGCCACATTTTCGTCAGATATTGATTTTAGGCGTCAAGTAAAATGCTTTTAGCTGTAATGTAGTCGAACTTTACGATGTATAATACAAAATAGTTTAGTTCTTGATGCTGTAAAGTGAGCTAACTTGTCATCTCATGCGTCTTCGAATGTTGTTCCATGCCTCTTAAATGTCGTAAATAGGCGAATTCAGCAAGTACGTAAAGCACTTTAACTTGTCGAATTTTTAAATTTTGCACTATGCCGCTGAACTGCTCTCAGCACTCTCGTAAGTGTAATCGTGAGTAACTACAGAGCTGCCTGTTTCATTTTCAAGTACCTCTTCGAGAGTAGTATTCATCATGTAGGCACAGAAAGATATCAGCATTACAAAAAAACTCACTATCAACACAATATCCAATCTATAACCATTTTTCTTCTTTTTGTTATCGTTCATAAGATCTTCTCCAAAATATGATTTTAATACCATTATACTATATCCATCTGCCTTTTTCAAGCCAAAATGACAAAATCGCAGATATTTTTATACCATACACACTGCCATGTGATAGATGCACAAAAGACAATTTCTTTTATTGTTTAATTTTTGTTTTTACCCCTTGCAAAAAAGCCGCATATAGTGTATAATAAATATTATATTGCTTGACGTTCACTAGGCGACAAGCGCTTGTATTAACTAAGATACAGGCAATTTGATTTAACAGAAATGAGGCTTTTATATGTGCGGTTTTGTTGGATTTACAAATAAAATCAATGACGCTTCCATAGTTCTTGGAAAAATGATGGATAGAATAAAACATAGAGGTCCTGACTCTGACGGAAAATATGTTGACGAGCAGATCGCAATGGGTTTCCGCCGACTTTCGATCATCGACCTTTCAGATCAAGGTAGCCAGCCTATCTTCAATGAAGATAAGTCGTTGGTACTTACATTCAACGGTGAGATATACAACTACAAGGATCTCCGTGAGGAGCTTGTAGCGTCTGGTCACAAGTTCTATACACAGACCGACTCAGAGGTGCTTATCCACGGTTATGAGCAGTGGGGCGAGGATATGCTCGACAAGCTGAGAGGTATGTTTGCATTCGTTATCTTCAACAAGAATACAAATGAGGTTTTCGGTGCAAGAGATTTCTTCGGTATCAAGCCTCTTTATTACGCAAAAATGGGCGAAACTCTTATGTGGGGTTCTGAGATAAAGAGTTTTCTTGACCACCCTCATTTTAAGAAGGAGCTTAACACAGACGTTCTTGAAACTTATCTCACATTCCAGTATTCTCCTACAACAGAAACTTTCTTCAAAAATGTTTACAAGCTCCCTGCCGCTCACTGCTTTACATACAAGAACGGCGAGATGAACGTAAGAAGATATTGGAAAGTTAAATTCCATGCGGACAATGGTCCTTCTTTAGAGGATTGGGTGAATAGGATATCCGACACTTTCAAGAACTCTGTTGAGGTACACAAGTTTGCTGACGTTGAGGTAGGTTCTTTCCTTTCAAGCGGTGTTGACTCAAGTTATGTTGCCGCTGTTGCCAACGTTGACAAGACCTTTACTGTAGGCTTTGGCGAGGACGAAAAGTACAACGAGATAGGTTATGCTAAGGAGTTTTCAAAGTATATCAATAAGGAGAACTTCTCCAAGGTCATTTCTCCTGAGGAATACTGGAACAGCCTTTCAAAAATACAATATCACATGGACGAACCTCTTGCAGACCCTGCGGCTGTGGCTCTGTTCTTCGTATGTCAGATTGCATCAGAAAAGGTCAAGGCAGTGCTTTCAGGCGAGGGTGCAGACGAGATATTCGGCGGATACAACATCTATCACAACCCTGCTGATATGGCAAGCTACTTTAAGATACCAAGACCTATCAGAAAGGCTGTTGGTGCAGTTGCTGATAAACTGCCTCATAAGCACGGCATAAACTATCTTATAAGAGGCTCTAAGGATCTTGATGAGAGATTTATTGGTAACGCATACATCTTCTCTGAGAAAGAGCGTAAGGACATTCTGAGCATAAAAACAAACGCTCCCGACGCTATGGCTATCACAAAGCCTTTCTACGATAAGGTAAGAGATCAGGATCAGGTAACGCAGATGCAGTACATTGACCTGCATCTTTGGATGACAGGTGATATTCTTCTTAAGGCGGATAAAATGAGCATGGCTCACTCCCTAGAGCTTCGTGTACCGTTCCTTGACAGAAAGGTAATGGAGCTTGCAGAGCAGATACCTGTAAAGGACAGAGTTACTGAAACTGAAACGAAGTATGCAATGCGTCTTGCTGCACTTCAGGCTTGCCCTCCACAGACAGCTAAGAAAAAGAAGCTCGGCTTCCCTGTTCCTATCAGGGTATGGCTCAAAGAAGATAAGTATTATAATATAGTAAAGGATAAGTTCACTTCTCCTCAGTCGGCACAGTTCTTCCACACAGATAAGCTTGTACAGCTTCTTGACGATCACCGTGCAGGCAAATATGACTATTCAAGAAAGATCTGGACAGTGTTCTCATTCCTTGTTTGGTATGATGTTTATTTCAGCGACAACGTATAATTACACAAATAGTAAAAGCGGTTTCCTCCAGCGGGTTACCGCTTTTACTGTAAATTTTTTATATAACTATCTTTTAGAAGTACTTTTTTTCTTTATGTAGCAGCGTCAACATATATATATTAGTGTACAGCTAATAAAATATGGTACGGTCAATGTAAAATCATTAAAGATTAAAGGTAAAAAAGCAAAAATATTGTGTCTTAGCTATTGTAAATTTTAAAATAATATGTTATAATAAATCTTAAATAAATGAGAGGAACAGGGGGTATCATATGACAATTGCTACACTCAAAATAGTTTTCTGGGCTTTAGCTTTCGTGTTCTTTGTTGTATGCGAGGTCGCAACAGGAACGGCACTTGTGTCTATATGGCTTGCTATAGCAGCGCTTATTGCGATGTTTTGTGCCATAGCTAAGCTTTCTTTCCTTACACAGTGCATCGTATTCGTCGTAAGCTCGATCATACTTCTTTTGCTTACAAGACCTGTGGTCAAGAAGCTCCAGAACAAGACAGTTGCAACAAATTACGAGCTTGATGTGGGAAAAACTGCAATAGTTATTGAGCCTATAGATAACTCTGTGAACAAAGGCAGGGTCACTCTTGAGGGCACAGATTGGGCAGCAAGAACTGAGGACGGCTCAAAGATCTCAGAAGGCACACCAGTGAAGGTCGTGCGTATTGACGGTGCAAAGCTGATAGTTTCAGAAGAAAAGTAACAGCTTACATAAACTTATTTTTTTAGGAGGCATATAATGGAACCTGGAATTTATATCGTACTAGCTATCATCGTATTGCTTATAATCATTGTTATCAGCAACATCAAGATAGTACCGCAGGCATATGTATTTGTAGTTGAAAGACTTGGAGCTTTTCATGCGGCATGGGGAACGGGACTTCACGTAAAAGTACCTTTTATCGACCGAGTTGCAAAGAGAGTATCTATCAAAGAGCAGGTAGTTGACTTCAAGCCGCAGTCAGTTATCACAAAGGATAACGTAACAATGCAGATAGACACTGTTGTGTTCTTCCAGATAACAAACGCAATGCAGTTCACATACGGCGTTGAGAGACCTATTTCAGCTATTGAAAATCTGACGGCAACGACCCTCAGAAACATTGTTGGTGACCTTGATCTTGAGGCTACGCTCACTTCCCGTGACATCATCAACACGAGGATCACAGCAATTCTTGATGAAGCCACAGATAGGTGGGGCATCAAGGTACAGAGAGTTGAGCTTAAGAATATTCTTCCGCCAAGAGAAATTCAGGACGCAATGGAAAAGCAGATGAAAGCTGACCGTGAAAGACGTGAAAAGGTCATTCAGGCAGAGGCTGAGAAGAAATCTCAGGTGCTTGTTGCAGAGGGTGAGAAAGAATCTAAGATACTCAGAGCACAGGCAGACAAGGAGTCACAGATACTTGCAGCCGAAGCTGAGAAGCAGTCTATGATACTTCGTGCAGACGCTGTCAAGGAGCAGAAGATACTTGAGGCAGAAGGTGAAGCGCAGGCTATCGACATGGTACAGAAAGCTATCGCCGAGAGTATCGTTAAGCTGAATGCTGCTAACCCTAATGAGCAGGTCATCCAGCTCAAGAGTCTTGAAGCATTTGCTAAAGCAGCAGACGGCAAGGCTACAAAGATCATTATACCAAGTGAGATACAGGGTATTGCAGGTCTTGCAACAGGACTTAAAGAAGTCATGACAGATGTTAAGAAGCCACAGTAAAACGCATATAGTTAATCCCCTCCAAGGCAAATGCTTTGGAGGGGATATTTTTTTTCATTTTCAAATAATAATTCAAAAGTTAGGCTTTCAGGTTACATCATTTACCTGTAAAAGCCGTAAATACAACTCGTACAAAGGCAGAAGAAGTTCTCCTACATCCATAGGACTAACAAACGCATGAACAGGGTATTCGCCTTTTAACAGTTTCATTAACTCATGTATATTTTTTAGTTTATATCGTATTTAGTTATAGTATCCTTATAAGCCATATACTGATATTCTCCTCTCAATTTAAACGCGTGACTTTCACTTCAGACAATTTAACGGTATCCGAAATTGCTTCAGAAACACCACCGGGAATTCAAAAAGAATTTGCTCCAGATTCATTGGTCTGAAATTACCAATTGTATAGAAACGACGCAGGAATACTTGCGTCCTTCAAGGAGTTTCTGTGCAAGATAACGGAAAATTGGCAAGTTAGACGTACACAAAGCCGTTAGGCGGTAGTTGTGCGGTGTCGCCCTAAAGATCTGAATTACAAATTGATTACCAAGGTCTTAAACTTTGAATTCGTTTAACAAAAGTTCCGTCGTCAGGTGAAAACACAAATCTGAATCCGTTGAAATCATTTACAATTAATTCACCATCAATATAATTAATCATTACATACGGCGAAATAAACTTATATTCCGGACATACCCTTTCTTTATTCTGAATTCGCCAGATAATATTTCCTTCCATATCAACAGCATATACGTTGTCGATTTCATCAGATTTTACAGACGCATCCAGTTCATTTAATTGTACAATTATCCTATCATCAAAT
>CDZU01027701.1_pt1 | contig 12441 bp, 10 predicted proteins | sample 557441 | NCBI WGS metagenome assembly CDZU01 (sample SAMEA3182114, study PRJEB8094) | gut metagenome | biome: human; feature: gut; material: Stool; isolation source: human stools | place: Canada | collected 2013-06-10
AACCAGACCTGCCCCCACCTTCAGACAAGTACCGAGTCTCTTCTTCCCGCCATCCCTGCCCGGCGACCAGCCTGCGAAGAGACGAAAAAAGGGTGGGATGTCCCGCCCTTGTCCGGCCTCCAGTCCCTCCCGCCGTCAGGCGACGGAAGGGACCTCACAACAAAAAAAACGTTTTACGGCGCCACAGGGCTCAGGCCCAGCTCGGCCGGTGCGCTGACGTTCACGCCGTGGCTGATGCTGCGGCTCTCGCCCGCGGGCACCTCCACCTTCCAGAACAGGCTGTGATCCTCGCCCTTCTGCGCCCGGGTGCCGTCCAGCGACACTTCCACGGACTTGTTGACGGGCAGGGGCTCGGGCCGCTCCACACGCACCGTCACGGCCTGGGCACGCGCGTTGTGCACCGTGTAGGTCCAGTTCCAGCTCCAGGTCTGGCGCTTGCCGATGATCCCGGTCTCACCGCGACGTTTGTCGTCCGTGGTGGTGGTCACCGACACGCGGGGATCCACCCCGAAATAGAGGCGCACCTTATTGCCTTCGGGCACGAAACGCCCCGATCCCACCGGCAGGCCGTCCACGGAGAACTCGGCCTGGGCCGAAGGCCAGGGAGTGCTGTCCAGCGCCCGCTCCACCATCAGCCACACCGGGCTGCCCTGCTCGTCAGGACGGGCCACCCACTGCAAGGGGGCCTTCCATTCTTCCTGCCGCAGCACAAGGCGTTCCTGCCCCTGCGGCAGGGTCACGCGGCCCAGATCCCAGCGGGCATAGGTGCCCTTGTCCAGCACCGGCACAGGAGCGGCGGGAGCGTTGGGCGCGCTGTCGGCCCGGGCGGCCAGCACCACAGGGGCGGCCTTGAATTCCGCAGCGGCCCGGGCGTAAGGACGCGGCACCGGGCCCTCGTCCACCCGCCAGACAGGCAGGGCGGGCGCATCCAGCGGACGGGCGTCCTGCCAGACGATGGACAGGTCACACCCGCGCCAGTCCATGCCCGAGTTCTGGCGCAACCGGGCCGTCAGGAGCACGCGGACGGTGCCTTCTTCCGGCCGGGCATCCAGATCATAGACGGGATCCCAGCCGCTGTTGTCCAGCGTGTAGGCGTAGCGTACGCAGACCTTCCCGGCCGGTGCGCTGTCCAGCAGCAGGATCACCAGCTGGCCGCTCTCCGTCACGCGCGGCAGGCTGGCCAGCACATTGCTGATGGTCTTCAGCTCGCGCTGCAGGGCGGCCTGACGCTCACGCAGACGGGGGATGACTTCGGCCATGCGGGCATCCAGCTTTTCCAGAGCTTCCAGGCTCCGTTCCCCGGCATGGGCCGTCCACAGGCCAAGACGGGCCGAGACGGCTTCCAGCTCCCCTTCCACGGCACGCTTGCGGGCCAGCAGATCCTGACGGCGGCGGGCGTCACCGTCGGCCACGGCGGCCGGGGCCACCCGGCTGCGCCAGCTGGCAAGACGCACGTCCCCCAGGTCGAACTGCAGGTTGCGGGCGTTCTCGGGCACGAAAAGTTCCACACGCCCCACGCCGTCCCGCACACGGACCTCCAGCTCTTCCCCCCCCTGCACCAGCGCGTGGGTGGGGAAGAGGGAGACCTGCTTCGGACGCAGGAAGGTATGCGGCGCTTCGTCCACCAGGCCGAACGTGGCCGCGGTGGCGCCTTCGCGGGCCCAGACCGGCCCGGATACGGGGACAAGGCTCATGCCCGCCAGCAGGAGCGAGACTCCCAGCAGGCGGGAAGGGATACGACGGTGTCCAGTTGTCTTTTGTTTCATCATCCTGTTCCTGACTTTTCAGGTCAGTAATACCGCCCTGTCCGGAACCGGCAGGTGGCCTGTGCCCAGGCCGGGAAGAGGAAAAGGATCCCGGGGCGGGCGCCCCGGACAGGAAGGCGAAGGGAAAAGCCGGGAAAGACGTCCCGGCCGGGACGGGGACACGGCACCATGCCGTGCCTCCGGGAAAGCCCTGCCTGCCGGGTCGTCCCGGGGGCAGGCAGGAAAGGCGGGGCCGGGCCGCCCCGTCGCGCCCATGCCGGCAAGGGCACGGAGCGACGGGACAGCCGCGGCGAACATCAGCGGGTCAGCTTGCGGAACTTGGGCCGGTGCGGGGTCTCCGCTTCCTTGCCCAGACGCTTCTTGCGGTCTTCCTCGTATTCGCTGAAGTTGCCCTCGAAGAAGATGACGCTGGAGTCGCCCTCGAAGGCCATGATGTGCGTGGCGATGCGGTCCAGGAACCAGCGGTCGTGGCTCACCACCAGCACGCAGCCGGCGAAGTTGTCCAGGGCGTCTTCCAGGGCGCGCATGGTGTTGACGTCGATATCGTTGGTGGGTTCGTCGAGCAGCAGCACGTTGGCGCCGGATTTCAGCATCCGGGCCAGGTGCAGACGGTTGCGCTCGCCACCGGAAAGCACGTCCACCTTCTTCTGCTGGTCGGCACCGTGGAAGTTGAAGCGCGTGCAGTAGGCACGGGCGTTGACTTCGCGGCTGCCCAGCTTGATGGTGTCGTGGCCTTCGCTGATGATGTCGTACACGCTCTTGCCCGGTTCCAGGGACTCGCGGCCCTGGTCCACATAGGCGAACTGCACGGTATCGCCCACCTTCACGGTGCCGGTATCGGGCTGTTCCTGCCCCACCAGCATCTTGAAGAGCGTGGTCTTGCCCGCGCCGTTGGGGCCGATGATGCCCACGATGGCACCGGCCGGGATGATGGCGTTGACATCTTCCATCAGCACACGGTCGCCCATGCTCTTGCTGACGCCGGTGAGCTCGATGACGCTCTTGCCCAGACGCGGTCCCGGCGGGATGTAGATCTCCAGATCCGGGGCGCGCTTCTCGCTCTCGTGGGAGAGCATGGCCTCGTAGGCGTTGATGCGGGCCTTGCCCTTGGCGTGGCGGCCCTTGGGCGACATGCGGATCCACTCCAGTTCGCGGGCCAGGGTCTTCTGGCGGTCGGCTTCGGCCTTTTCCTCATTGGCCAGGCGCTTCTGCTTCTGTTCCAGCCAGGAGGAGTAGTTGCCCTTCCACGGGATGCCCCGGCCGCGGTCCAGTTCCAGGATCCAGCCGGCCACGTTGTCCAGGAAGTAGCGGTCGTGGGTCACGGCGATGCCCGTACCGGGGAAGGTGGAGAGGTAACGCTCCAGCCAGGCCACGGATTCGGCATCCAGATGGTTGGTGGGTTCGTCCAGCAGCAGGATGTCCGGGGCCTGCAGCAGCAGGCGGCACAGGGCCACACGGCGGCGTTCGCCACCGGAGATCTTGTCCACGGTCATGTCGGCCGGCGGGCAGCGCAGGGCGTCCATGGCCATTTCCAGACGGGCGTCCAGATCCCACACGCCCTTGTGGTCCATCAGTTCCTGCACCTGGGCCTGACGCTCGATGAGGGCGTCCATCTCCTCAGGTTCCATGGGTTCGGCGAAACGGGCATTGATTTCCTCGAACTCCTTGGCGATGGCCATGAGTTCGCTCACACCCTCTTCCACCACCTCGCGCACGGTACGGGTCTCCCCGGCCAGGGGTTCCTGTTCCAGGTAGCCGATGGTGTAGCCGGGAGCCAGCACGGTCTTGCCGTCAAAGGCTTCGTCCACACCGGCCAGGATCTTCAGCAGGCTGGACTTGCCCGCGCCGTTGAGGCCCAAAACGCCGATCTTGGCCCCGTAGAAGTACGAAAGGGAGATGTCCTTCAGCACTTCTTTCTGGCCGTGGCGCTTGGACACGCGGATCATGGAATAAATGATCTTGTCCGGTTCGTTGCTCATAGTATCCTCAAAAGTGATGTGTGCCGGCCGGGCCGGCAGGGCGTACAGTCTAGCCGGGCTTGCGCCACATTTCAAGCACGCGCCGCAGCCACGGGAACATGCCCGGCGTCAGGGATGCGTGAGCGACGCCCCTTTGCCCACGCCCCCGGCCGAGGATTTTGTCTGTTCCCGCGGCCGGATGAACGGCTTGATTTGCCGCCCTGAGTCTGCCAAGATGCATGGTTCATCATGTCCGCAAAGGAGGAGGCCGTATGCTGTCGGTTCTGCGCAGGCTCAGTGTCGTTCTGACCCGCTTCATGGGTGTCATCATCATCGCCTTCTCGGCGCTGGCCCTGTGGCAACCCTGGATCTTTTCCTGGGTGGCGCCGCATATTTCCGCCATGCTGGGCATCATCATGCTGGGCATGGGCATGACCCTGCACTGGCAGGACTTCAGCCATGTGCTGCGGCATCCCCGCGATCTGGGGCTGGGACTGGTGGTGCAGTTCGGCTGTATGCCGCTGCTGGCCTTTGCCCTGTGCCATGTGTTCGCCCTGCCGCCGGAACTGGCCATGGGCATGATCCTGGTGGGCACGGCCCCGGGCGGGACTGCCTCCAACGTGCTGACCTTCATCGCCCGCGGCGACGTGGCTTTTTCCGTGGCCATGACGGCAGCGGCCACCCTGGTCTCGCTGCTGCTGACCCCGCCGCTGACCTGGCTGCTGGGCGGTGTGTGGGTGCCGGTGGACATGGGCGGCCTTTTCTGGTCCATCGTCAAGATCGTGCTGGTGCCCGTGCTGCTGGGTCTGCTGCTGCACCATTTCCAGCGCGGCCTGGTGGACAGGCTCATGCCCTTCCTGCCGCTGGCCTCGGCCCTGGTCATCACCCTGGTCATCGCCGGCATCATCGCCGTCAATGCGCAGAACATCCTTTCGGCCGGGCCCGCCATCTTCGCGGCGGTCATCGCCCACAACCTCCTTGGCCTGGCCGTGGGCTGGTTCGCCGCCTGCCGGCTGCGCTTTGCGCCGCCGCGCCGCCGCGCCCTGGCCATAGAGATAGGCACACAGAATTCCGGGCTGGCCACAGCCCTGGCGCTGGCGCACTTTACGCCTGCCGCCGCCATTGCCGGCGCCCTGTTCAGCGTCTGGCAGAACATTTCCGGCGCGCTGCTCTCCAACTTCTGGGCAACGCGTCCCGTAACGTCTGATTCCGGGGAGAAGGATTCATGAAGTTCATTTTCGGTGAGGGTTTCCAACGCACTCTGGGCGGTTCCATGATGGTGGCCGGTACGGCCATCGGCGCGGGCATGCTGGCCCTGCCCATGACCTCGGCCGGCATGTGGTTCAACTGGTCCATGGTGCTCATGCTGCTTTCCTGGTTCTGCATGCTGCGCGCCAGCCAGGCCATCCTTGAAGTCAACCTGCTGTTCGAGCCCGGCGACAGCCTGCACACCCTGGTGCAGAACACGCTGGGTTCCTTCTGGAGCGTGCTCAACGGCTTTTCCGTGGCCTTCGTGCTCTACACGCTGGTCTATGCCTACGTCAGCAGCGGCGGCTCCGTGGTCCAGCATGCCCTGCAGTCCAGCTGGGGCATCACGCTGCCCCGTGTCCTCACCAGCCTGATCTTCACCATCCTGCTCACGGCCTGTGTCTGGTGGAGCTCCAAGGCTGTGGACCGTCTGTCCGCCATCCTCATGGGCGGCATGGTCATCACCTTCCTGCTGTCCATCGGCGGCATGATCGGTCAGGCCCGCCTGGATTCCATGCTGGGCCTGGACGGCCAGAGCGGCGAATTCATCTTCATCTTCGGCGCGGCCTCCACCTACCTGACCTCCTTCTGCTTCCACGCCTCGGTGCCCAGCCTCATCAAATATCTGGGCAAGGACGCCCGCACCATCAACAGCTGCCTGCGCATCGGTACGGTCATCGCCCTGCTCTGCTACGTGGTCTGGATCGCCGCCGCCGACGGCATCATCCCGCGTGACGACTTCAAGCACATCACCAACGTGGGCGATCTGGTGGCCGCTTCCGGCACCAGCCTGGGCGGCATCATCCTCAAGATGCTGGAGGCCTTTGCCCTGTTCGCCATCGCCACGTCCTTCCTGGGCGCGGGCCTTGGCCTGTTCGACTACATGGCCGACCTGTGCGGCTTCGACAACAGCCGCCTGGGCCGCACCAAGACCATGCTCATCACCTTCGTGCCGCCCATGATCGGCGGCATCATCTGGCCCGACGGCTTCCTGCCCGCCATCGGCTGGGCCGGTCTGGCGGCCTCCATCTGGTCGGTCATCGTGCCCGCCCTGCTGCTGCGCGCCAGCCGCCGCAAGTTCCAGGCCAGCCTGTACCGCGTGCCCGGCGGTTCCACCACCGTGCCCCTGCTGCTGGTCTACGGCATCATCGTGGCCGTCTGCCATACCCTGTATGTCTTCAACCTGCTGCCTGTCTTCAAGTAGCAGCCAATACGCAAGGAGTTCCTCATGAACAAGGACGTCATCAGCACCCCCAACGCTCCTGCCGCCGTGGGCCCCTACAGCCAGGGCATCCGCGTGGGCGACATCTTCTTCCTCTCCGGCCAGATCCCGCTGGATCCCGCCACCGGCAAGCTGGTGGAAGGCGACATCTGCGCCCAGGCCGAGCAGTGCTGCAAGAACGTGGTGGCCCTGCTGGAATCCCAGGGCCTGACCACCGCCAACGTGGTCAAGACCACCGTGTTCATCGCCGACATGAACGACTTCCCCAAGGTCAACGAAGTCTACAAGAAATACTTCTGCGAACCCTTCCCCGCCCGTTCCTGCGTGGCCATCAAGAGCCTGCCTCTGGGCGCCCAGGTGGAAGTGGAAGCCATCGCCGCCCTCTAAGCCTGTCCGGGAGGGGCGTCCTGCAAAGGGATGCCCCTCCTTTTTCCATCCGGCTCCCTGCGTTCCCCCGGCCGGCTTCCTGCCGCCTGTCCCGGAGCCGCGCCTTCCTCCGCTCCCTGCCTATGCTCAAGATCGTCACGACCATCCTTTGCGTCTACATGCTGGTCCGCTGCGTGCTGCCCCTGCGCTGCAAGCGGCCGCTCAAGATGCTGCTGGCCCTGCTGGTGCTGCTGGTGGGCTTCCGCCTGCACATTTTTTCCCTGCTCTACGCCACCTTCAATCCCGAGCTGCCGCGCTGGGTGCTGGTCAGCACGGGCGTGCCGCATGTGCTTTTCTTCCTGCTGGCCCTGCTCTCGCTGCTTCGGGACGGCGTCTGCCTCATCTGGTGGCTGGCGCGCCGCCTGCGTCCGGGCCTTCCGGCCCTGCCCGGCAGCAACCGGCAGATGGCCGCCCTGCTGCTGGTGGCCCTGGTGATGACCGTCATGGCCGTGCCCGCGGCACTGCGTGTCCCCGATGTCCGCACGCAGGAGATCGTCCTGCCCGGCCTGCCTCCCGCCCTGGACGGCCTGCGCGTGGCCCAGCTCACGGACCTGCACATCAGCCGCAACTTCCCCGCCGAGTGGACCCGGGCCGTGGTGGACAGGACCAATGCCCTCAGGCCGGACATCATCCTGCTCACGGGGGACCTTATGGACGGCAGCCCCGCCCTGCGGCGCGAGGACTTCGCGCCCATGGCCGACCTGCGGGCGCCGCTGGGCGTCTTCGCCTGCCCGGGCAACCATGAATATTACTCCGACCTGCCTGCCTGGCGGCCCGTCCTGCGCGCTCACGGCATCACCCTGCTGGAGAACGAGGCCGTGGTGCTGCCGGTGCGGGGCAGCCACCTGACCGTGGCCGGTGTCACCGACAATGTGGCCGGTCGCTTCGGCCTGCCCGGTCCCGATCCGCACAGGGCCCTGGAGGGGACGCCGCGACCGCGCATCCTCATGGCCCACAAGCCGGAGCTCTTCCATGAGACGGCCCCGGAAATCGACCTGCAGCTTTCCGGCCATACCCACGGCGGGCTGTCCCTGCTGCTGGATCAGGGCGTGGCCCTGTTCAACGGCGGTTTCGTGCGCGGCTGGTATGCCCGGGACGACGCCCGCCTGTATGTGGGCCCCGGCAGCGGCCTGTGGGGCGGTTTTCCCCTACGCCTGGGCGTGCCTTCCGAGATCCTGCTGCTGGTCCTGCGCGCGCCGCGATGACGCATCGCCCTCCCGGAGCCCGTCTGCCCGCCTTTTTTCCCGCTCCCGCAGGCCGGACATCCCCTGGAGCATCGGGACTTCATCCCGCATCCCTCTTGCCTGCCGCTCCGGCAGGCCCTACATTAGCAGGATAGAGAACCCTCACCTTCAAGGAGCCTGCATGCCCCTCCCGCCCCCCAGCCCGTTCCATCAGCACATCGCCCTGCCGGAAAGGACAGCCCTGCTGCTCTCCATGCTGGCCCCCTGGCCGCGCCGGGGCAGAGAATTGCTGGTCATCGGCTGCGGGGCGGGGCATGTCCTGCCTCCGCTCTGGCAGAGCGGCTTTGACCTGAGCGCCTGCGAGACCTCTCCGGCCCTGCGGGAACAGGCCCGGCGCAGGGCCCCGCAAGGCGTGGAGGTAGAAGCCGCGTCCCCGGACTGGCTGCCCTTTGCCGACAACAGTTTCGACTGGGTACTGCTGCGGGCCGACGAACTGCCGCCCGCCGCCCTGCCTGCGGCCTTGGGCGAGGCCTGCCGCGTGGCGGCCTGCGGTCTGGCCCTCACCTTCTGGAACAGCGCCTCCCTGCCCTGGCTGACCTGGCGGCTGCACGGGCGTCGCCATGCCTGGCCCGGGCACTGCCTGCCCTTCTGGACCGTCTGGCGCCTGCTGGCCGCCCGCCCGGGACGACTGCACGCGGCAAGCTGCCTCTGGCGGCCCGCCTGCCGCTGGCATCACGGGACGCACGTCCATGCCGCGGCCCTTTCCCGCCTGCCCTTCGGGGCCTGGTGCATCCTGCGTCTGGACATGTCGCCCCGCCGTACGGGCACCCCCCTGCCCCTGCGTCTGCGCCCCCGTCTGGATACCGCCCGCCCCGTCATGGAGTACGACTCCCTGCGTACCACCGGCCAGCCCCCGGCACAAAAACAGCATCCCTGAATCACAGCCAAAATTTTTTCTGTTCCCGGAGACCACAGCGCAGGGGATTTTCGGCATTCCTCTCCCGCCCGCAGCGGCAGACAAGCCTCAGGGGGCTTGCCGCCGGCACCGCCCTGCATTATGGTGGTACGTCCTGAAGGAAATGACAGCAACACGGGCGGTATCCTGTGCCGCGCCGTTTTTATTGCGCAGTCCACAATAAGGAGATCATCATGAAAGCGCGCAGCAGATCCATCCATCTTTCCGTGCATATCCATAAAGATCCTGCCGCCATGGCCGAGCGCGCCGCCCATATCCTGGCCGCCGCCTGTGAAGAAGCCGTGGCCGAACGCGGCGTGTTCCGCATCGCCCTTTCCGGCGGCCAGACGCCCATCCCCCTGTTCCGTCTGCTGGCGGCCAGTGACTGGGCCGACCGCCTGCCCTGGGACAAGATGAACTTTTTCTGGGTGGACGAACGCTGCGTGGGTCCCGACCATCCTGACAGCAACTACGGCCTTGCCCGCCGCGAACTGCTGAGCCATGTGCCTGCCACCCACTTCTACCGCATGCGCGGCGACATCGACCCTGTGGAAGCCGCCGTCAAATACGAGCAGCAGATCCGTCAGGACTTCAATATCGGTCCCAACGACCTGCCCCGCTTCGACTTCATGATCCTGGGCATGGGCGATGACGGCCACACCGGTTCCATCTTCCCCAACTCTCCGGCCCTGGCCGAGCGCAAGCGTCTGGTCATCGACCAGTATGTGCCCGAACGCAAGGCCGACCGCCTGACTCTGACCCTGCCGGTCATCAACAACTCCCGCTGCTGCATGTTCCTGGTCACGGGCAAGGAAAAGCATCAGGTGCTGGGCCAGGTGCTGGATCTGCTGGCCGAACCCACCCTGCCTGCCCAGATGGTGCGCCCCAGCGTGGGCGACCTGATCTGGGTCGTGGACGAGGCCGCGGCCACCGGTCAGGACTAGGCCGTCCTGCCATACGAGTGACAAAGGAGGGGCCCCACCGGGACCCCTCCTTTTTTTGCGGGTTCTGCCTGCCCGACACGTTCGCGACGACACATCATCCCCGCCCCGGCTCGCTGCCCGCCAGGGACGACCGTCGGGACAGATGCCTCTCAGCCGTTGCTCCCCTCTGCCGCCCCCACTCCCGACAGGTCATGAGGGGACGCGACTGTCCCGCCGTCCCGCTCGGCCCCGCCGGGAAGACCTTCGAGCCCGCTCCCGCCCGCCGTCTCCAGCTGGTGCAGCACACGGGCCTTGGCCATGATCTCGGGCCGGTATTCGAAGTGCATCAGATCGTATTCGTGCCATTTGCCGCCCCAGATGAAGCCCTCGGCCTCGAAGGCCCGGACGATCTCGCTGTCGTAGGACTGTTGCAGGGGATGGCGTTCCATCCTGGCCCAGCGCCAGTACGGCGCCCGCTGCGGGCTCAGGTCGATGGCGATACCGAAGGAATGCGGGCTCAGGCGCTGCTCTCCGGCAATGGGGCGCCACAAAAAGCCTCCGGCCGAGACCAGCCAGGGCTTGAGCTCCGGCCGCTGCCGCACGGCCTCGCGCAGGCGGCCGTCCACGGCGGCCAGCGCCCGCACGGCGGCCCCGCTCATCCGCACCTTGCGCCCCTGCAGGGACGTCACGCCCAGGCCCCGGCGGACCGTGGCCGCATCCGCACCGTACAGGGCCTTCAAAAAGGCATAACTGCGCCAGCGGCCGGGCGAATAGCCCAGAGGCGTGGCCGCCCGTTCCGGGTCCGGCAGATAGGGCAAGTGCATGCTGGCACGCAGCGAGACATCCATGCGTGCGGGATCGAGACGCCGGGCCAGGCGCTGTTCCCTGTCCAGCAGGGTCGCATCATCATAAGGATGGGCCGCCAGCTCCGCTGCCGAGGCATAGAGCACCCGCCGCTCCCCTTCCAGGCGCAGCCAGATCCCGTCAGGCCCGGATTCCACCGCCCTGATCTGCGGGTAGGCCGAACGCAGGCACAGCAGATTGATACGGTCCTCGGCGGACAGCCCGGAGAGCTCGCCGCCACGTTCGCCGGCAGCCGTCTCCGCCGTACAGCACAGCGGCAGCAGCAACAGCCACAACAGCAGCCCGCCCCAGCGGGAGGGATGCCGCCACACACATCCTTTCATCATCCATCTCCAGCGGGTCCGGCCGCCTCTTGTCAAGGGGACGGCCTTTGCCCTACATAGCAGCCATGCAAGCATGGAAATTCTACTTCATTACCTTTGGCTGTAAGGTGAACCAGTACGAAACGCAATCCCTGCGCGAGGCCTGGCAGGCCCGTGGCGGCGTGGAATGCGACGACCCCGCCCAGGCGGACGTGGTCTGCGTCAACAGTTGCGCCATCACGGCCCGTGGCGAACGCGATGCCCGCAATGCCGTGTTCCGTCTGCGCCGTGCGGCCCCCGCTGCCCGCCTGATCCTGACCGGTTGTGCGGCCCGCCTGTTCGAGGACTTTCGCCGGCACGGCCACGAGGACTGCGTGCAGCCGGACCTCGTCCTGCCCCAGGGCGACAAGCGCCTGCTGCTGGCCGGGCCCTGGACGGAAGATGCCCAGGCTCCGGCAGGAGAAGCGCAGGCCCCTTCCTACCCGCCCTTTGCCATCAGCGGCTTCCGGCGCGCCCGCCCCGTGCTCAAGGTGCAGGACGGCTGCCAGCACCGCTGCACCTACTGCATCGTGCCCCTCACCCGCGGCCGCTGCCTGAGCCGCCCGCCGGAAGACGTCATCGCCGAGGCCCGGCGCCTGTTGCTGGCCGGACATGCCGAGACCATGATCTCCGGCATCAATCTGCGCCAGTATGGCCGGGACAACGCTGATTTCGGTGATTTCTGGAGCCTGCTCCGCCGTCTGGATGCCGCCCTGGCCCCGGAATTCGCCGGACGCGGCCGCTTCCGCATCAGCTCCCTGGAGCCGTCGCAGCTCGATGACGAAGGGGTGGAGACCCTCATGGCCTGCCGCATGCTCTGCCCGCAGCTGCACATCTCGCTGCAGCATGCCAGCCAGCCCGTGCTGCGCCGCATGGGGCGCGGCCACTACACGGCAGAAATGCTCCAGCGTGCCGTGGGACGCCTGCACACCCACTGGCCCGTCATGGGGCTGGGGGCGGACATCATCGCGGGCTTCCCGGGCGAGCGTGAGGAAGATGTGGCCTGCCTGCTGGACTTCGTGCGCGAGACGCCCTTCAGCTATGCCCACGTCTTCCCCTATTCCCGTCGCCCCGGCACTGCCGCCGACCGCTTTGACGGCCACCTGCCCCAGCAGGTCAAGCAGGAGCGGGCCGCCCGCGTCCGCGCCGCCGTGGAAGAACGCCGTCAGGCTTTCTGGCAGGCACAGCTGGCCCTGCCGCGCATGCTGCTGGCCGCCGACAGCCCCGCTCCCGACCAGGCCCCTGCCCGCCGTCGCAAAGCCATCAAGGGCGTCAATGAATTCTATGTGCCCTGCATCCTGCCCGCCGGGGCCCATCCCGGTCGCGAACTGCTGGCCGTACGTCCCCTGTCCGTCACGGACAAGGGGCTGCTGGTGGAGCCGCTGGCGGACTAGATCTCGTTGTTCCGGAGCCCGGGGAGGGGCGTTGCCGTCCCGTCGCTGTCGATGTCCGAAGCCCTGCCGGGCATGCCCGCAAGGCACTCAGGACAGTGGCAGCAGCGGCAAGCGCCTCCTCCGGCTCCATCCTCTCAAGATACCGCGTGATACGGCGGGG
>CDZU01022944.1_pt1 | contig 12426 bp, 7 predicted proteins | sample 557441 | NCBI WGS metagenome assembly CDZU01 (sample SAMEA3182114, study PRJEB8094) | gut metagenome | biome: human; feature: gut; material: Stool; isolation source: human stools | place: Canada | collected 2013-06-10
GAACACTTGTGGAGAGTGTAGCCGTCAGTAGTGCAAGTAGGTGCAACAACTGTGTTAGCATATTTGTGTGAAGTCTTTGGTATAGTTTCTGTAACTGTCGCATTGCACTTTGTGCAAGTCTTTGTTTTTGTACCCTCTGATGTGCAGGTCGGCTGTTTTGTAATAACAGCATTGCCATATGTGTGGCTCGTGCATCCGCAGGTGAATTTGTATGTCTTTGCTACAGACGGATTGTATGTAGGATAAATTTTTACAGTGAGTGAACCGCCGTTTTTGAATGTGATACGTCTGATATCATTAGCATAGTTTTCAAGCTTATTTACACTTACCATACTGCGATCAGAAAATTCAACTGTGTAGTCTGTATCGTCATAAAGCCAGAAATCAATGCTGTCGCCCACACTGAACTGAGTTTTGCTCAATACGCTTGAAAAGGACGTATTCGAAAGGTCTGTGCGCCAATAAACAGTGGTAGAGGTCGGAACTGTGAACTTATTCACATAACCGCAAGACTTGCAGGTCTGTGTTACAGTGCCGTCAGTTTTTGATGCGTACTTTGTTTCGTAGTCATGACCTGTTTTGACGTCAACCGTCTTTATATCGTCAAGATTTGAAAGGTTCAGGGAGTTGAAGGTAACGTTATTTTTATCGTAAACATACCAAACTGCTCTGCCGTTTTTGATAACAGGCTGGCAATCTGAAAGGCTTCCCTCAAAGGTGTGTATACTGCCGTTTACTGTGCCGTCAGCGTTTAGCTTCACACAGCTTACCTTTGTATCTCTGCTCCACAATAGCAAAAAGCTGTTATTATTTATCTTCACAAGCTGTGGAGCAGAAGCTGAGTCTGTACCCTCTGCATAAGAAGTTATCTTATTGAGCTTGTTTGTGGAAAGGTCCTTTGAAACAGCGGAAACGTAGACGTTTCGTGTTTCTGACGTATTGATATAATCAAGGTCAACTGTACTCTGTGCCACGATATAGCTTGATGATGACACATCAAAGCCGCCTATAGCCGCACCTGTATAGTTATAGTGACCGGCGGTATATTCAGGGTATGTTACAACGTCGATATTGCTGACCTGTTCAAAATAACTTGGGAAAAATTTGCCTGTAGTAAAATCAGAATTATACTTCACCAGAACGGCAGAACGTGGATGAGCGTCACCATGGTCGAGGGCGACTATATGGTTGCCGTCGGTTTTTATAAACTGATTGAAGGAGTGGCTCACATAGCCATAATCAACGTTCATGACGCCGGTATATGAATCAGTGATAGTCATTGAAGGCATATCCACTTCAATGGTAACATTAGCCTGATGATTATTGCCGTCGCTTGATTTATACATTTTGTGGCAGGTTCTCACAAGCAGGTGGTCACCGCTATGGGTCATTCTTGCCGAGCCTGCGTCGAATGGAACTGTAGTGTTAGCTCCATACAGACCGCAGGACTTTATTTTGTTCCAATTCTTATCATACTTCGTTATACGGAAAACCTCGAGGGAGTCGTTTTGTTTCGGATTTTCCTGACCGCTAAGGACATAATAATTATCACCTGAGTCATAGAAAGCGCCAAAGACCGGCAGTTCATTGTCGATAAGCTTAGTGCTGAGCGGTTCAAAATCAGAGCTGTAATATTCCACAAGGAGCTTGCCCTCGATAGCGCCTGACTGGACACGCATATAATTGCCGTTGTCGCACACTGTCAGGTAAGATTTCACTGTGTCAGACCATTGCACATAGTCCTGATCATTCACATTAGAGCCTGAATACGCAACACATTGCGCCACGGCAAATGCACTGAACGATCCAGCAGACACAGCAGTAGAAACAGCCATTGCGCCAGACAGGACAATGCTCAACATTCTTTTCTTCATATTCATCAATTTCATCACCTCATACAAAAACTTTTAAATGAGAACACCTTTATATATATAATATCACAACGCAAGGCGTATGTCAATGAAAATAAGTTACAATGAGAATGATTTCAATAAATTCGTCATACACCAAAGGTCAACGCAGTAAAAAAGAGCAAAGAGGATACAAAACAGAAAAAAACGCCTTGACAAGGTTTGATGGGTGTGATATAATATTACAGTGGTATTTCGAGGTGTGGCTCAGTTTGGTAGAGCGCTGCGTTCGGGACGCAGAGGCCGTGGGTTCAAGTCCCGTCACCTCGACCAGTCACTCGCCGTGACGGGCATTGTCCGTCATGGCTTTTTTTATTATTAGAACTTAACGCCGCAGGGGGAGTTTTTGTATTACCTAAAAAAAGTAGGGTCATGCTTTGATGGATCAAAAAGCGTAACTCTTTTTTGTATGCTCCACATAGCAAAAGTGCCTTATGACTAGCATTAAGGCACTTTATCGATTCAATCTTTCCCCAACCTCTCCGAAATCTCCAGCACAAACTTCTGATCCTTCTCATAAAGCCTCGATACGCTGTCCACGATCTTCTGTGTGAGAGCAGGATTTTTGCTGCCATCGTCGAAAAACTGCTGATGATAAAGATATAGAGCAGATATAACAAACCATGCTTGAACGTGTCGAAAGTATCGAGCCTAGAATAAGAGATTATGCAGAAGAATGGCATATCAACATATTCAGACAAAAAGATCTCCGTTGGAGATATAAGAAAAACTCATCTTATCACTACATATGGTGTTGGCGCTATAGTTGACTTTAAGAACGATACTGTTGTTATCGCTTCTACAGACGATTGGGACTATTCCCCTAATGACGCTTATGAGGTAGAAAATCGAAAAATATTCAGCTTTTTAAGGAGCTTCATCAACTTTTTGGCTTCTTCTTTTGTGATATGAGTTGTTACATCTTTAGATATCTCGCCGTCTTTATCCAACAGCTTTATGCTGCTAAGCGTTTGTAGATATCCGCACCACATTGCATACAGCGCTCTGATTTTCACTTGTCCTACTTCTTCTTTCCAAAAAACAAATCAAGCAGAATATCCACCACGTCTTTTACAAGAATGAATATTACCGCCGCCTCCTGTCCCCCAAGAGAGCGGCGGTATCTACACCACGCTACTTTTCAGTAAGATATTCATTTCTGTCAAACAACTGCTCAATTGAAAGATTTTTAAACCTCGGAATGTTGTATCCAAACGGCGAGTTGAGAGCCTTTACAAAGTCTTTCGTATAGCCGTGATTTTTTAAAAGATCGTCCTCATACTTTATTTTCTCTTCTTGCTTTGTATCATCTTCCCTTTTCGTGATACAGCGCTGCATAACATAATGATAAATGGAGAAGTAAGAATCCACTGTACGAATATCTCCTATGTATTCTTTCAGTTCACGAACTACAGTAAGATGAGCAATACAGTTGCGGTATTTTCTTGTCATGCTGCTGTCTGCATTATTGATATCAACTTCAACGCACTTACGCAGCCGCCTGTTCTTTTTCAAGAACAAATTCGGCGACTCATCACGATCATCACAAAGTTCACAAAGCGTCTGTGAAAGTATCCTGTAGTCATTTTTCAAGTTCTTTGAAGCCAACTCAGGAATTATCTCCTTATACAGCCCAAAATCACGTTCAAGGCAGTGTATCGCAATAACATACCTTGCATTGACATTCACAAGATTTTTCACCAGCAGATACATGACCGTAAGATAAAGCCCGATAACAGCCTTTGCCCTCTCCTTAGCCACGTTTTCTCTGCCCTTTGCCTGCTGTTTCACATTTTTGAAATCATCAAATCTGATGTTCTTTATCATTCTCGCAAGCTCACTGCGCTTTACTTTCAAAGAACTGTTCATGTCAGGAAATTCCACACAGCTCTTGTAATAACGCTCTATCTGCGTGTCAGGGATACCCCCAAGAACAAACATGACAACTTTCTCATTCTTAGCCACTTCTCTTATCTTCTGAGCGTTCGCATACTTGATAAGGTATACAAACCGAGAAGACTCGATAACATTGTTTGTTATGAAATTTCTCAGACCATGTATGCCCTTGCCTTTTTCTTTAAGTTTTAGAATCTCGCTTATCCTATCGTCCGTGATCTTGTCGTCTATACCGAGTATAGTCAGTGCGTCACGGAACATCGTAAGCTTCGCCGAAGCCGCAGGCTTTCTCATGGAAGCAATGTTCTTTACGATAAAAAGCTCGTTGGTTATCCTCTGGCTGTCATTGAACAGCTTGTAGCCCGCCGTAAGTTCACACTCAACATCAACAGCAGAGCTTTTCATTATCTTCAAAAACTCCTTGATGTTATCAAACTTGCTGATAAGCGTTGTAAGAAGGTCGTTTATCTCCTTGCCGTCAAGAAAATATGTGAGCATATATATCATTTTGGAGAAATACAAAAGGTCAGACGCATTCTTCTTTTCGCTGTCAAGAATTTTCTCATCAAAATCCATGTCAGCCTTGCCAAGCTCCTTGATAACGTCACCGTTCATGTGGTCGGCGATATTTTCAAAATCATTCCTGAATTTGCCCCAAAGCTTTTCCGCTTCATCAGCATATATCCCCTCTTTTTCATCATCGGTCATTGAAAAACGCAGTTTGCGCACAAGAGCTTCGCCTGCGACAACGTCATTTCTGTAGTAGTTGCAGAAAAGCAGAAAATCCATAAGCTTGTACATCTTTGAGCGCACAGAGTCATATTGCTTGTCCTTAAATCTGAAGCCGTATTCGTCCAGCATTTTCTCACGAAGCTTTTTGATGGAAAAACCGAGATTTTTCTGAGATTTAAGCACAATGAAATCGTAATAAAGGTGTATGATATCATCAGCCTCATAGTCGTCTTTCATCATATCAATAAGCAGGCTGATATTGACCTTGTTGCCCTGGATAAAGCCCTTATTTATAGAATCAAATCTCTCATCTACAAGATAGTTAAGGGTTTCTCTGCACTCTCTGTACACTTTTTTGCTATTGTCAATAAAGCTGTAAAGGTCATACTCTGAGTGTTCTGACAAGTCATGAAAAACGCACTGCCTTATCTGCCCCACAATTGCAAGCATATGATAAACACGCTTTTTGTAAGCTTCCGAAACTCTTGTATCCTTTGTCTTTGGCTCTTCAAGACCGAAATAGCCAAGACGCTTAGTTTTCAGCAGGTCATTGAACGTGCTAAAGCTTTTCTTGATATTACCCTTTACCTTATCGGAAAGATTGCTTTTATCAGGGTGAGTAAAAACTTCATAAGTATTTCTTGCAGAAAGATACCCCATAAAATCATCATAACTTTCAGAACCCTTTATACCAAGCATATTATTCAGCGCATAAACGATATTCGTTACATACACCGCAAGTATCTTTTCGATATCCAGAATGTTGTAAATAAGCTGGATATGTATATTATCATCAAAAGTTTTGCCGAAAAAGCGCTTTTCAAGCTCCGATTTAAGCCCCAGCATATCCCATCTTACAGGCGAGCTTTCACCGCTTCTGTGAGTAGGGTTTGAAGTATTTATCTCCACTCCGCTCTCAAAGCCATGCTTGCTTGAAAAAGTGATGTTTACCTCGTTTACATCACCAAGCTCGATATTGCTGTTGTCCTTTGAAGAAAGCTGAGTTTTGTTGTAGTTATTATTATCCACCTTATCCACCTCATATTCAAGCACAGCAGAATTACCCTTGCCGAAAGAGGTTATGTACATTTTATTTTCGCTGACAAGAATAGACTTCATTCCTGCCGCCTTTACGGAGGATTTTTTCTTCTCTGCCGCAGGTGCAATGACCTGTGCAGCAGGCATGGCAGCGATCGCAGGAGCAGCGTTATTATTTATCTCAGCCGCTTTGAGCTGTCTGGCTTTTTTCTGAGCCTCACGCAGCTCTCTAGGCTTCATTTTATTCTTTTTTGCCATAAATATCACTCCTTATATTAGTTATCCCTTAGCGCATTGAGCGTTAAGGGATTTTTTATTTGTTATTTTTGATGTTAGACTTTGCCAGTTGGTGCAAATTCGCACCAATGTAGTAGAGTTCCTGACACGCCTAACACAGGTGTTTCGTTTTAGACTAGTGCAAATTCGCACTAGTGTAGTAGCAGTCTTGATAAAACTAAATCTATTAATGAGTTTTAGACTAGTGCAAATTCGCACCAGTGTAGTAGGGAAAAATTTATGAAAGTAACACAGATAGCATTTTAGACTAGTGCAAATTCGCACCAGTATAGTAGGAGTTTATGAGTGGTAAACAGTACTATAACGTTTTAGACTAGTGCAAATTCGCACCAGTATAGTAGCTAGAGCTAACAGAGAAGCTATTGCACTAGTGTAGTAGGTCAAAGTTGACAAAATAATCAATGATATTCTGTAATAAAACACCAAACTTATTTTATCGACGCTTTAATGTATATATTATACCATTTTCAGACACAAATGTCAATAGAAAGTGGCTGTTTTACATAAAGCATTTTCATCACCTCCTGTCTGTTGTAAATTCATCTCAGTCCCCAAGCTCCTTGACAGCTGCGATAGCGCAGTCAAGTACGGCTATAAGGATAGTCGTAAGGATCGTCTTTCCCATTTTTATCACCTCCTGTCCTTTGTTCTGTATACATTATACCACCTTATCATCGTCAACAAAAGTGTAATTTTCAAAAACTTTTTTGTCTATGTTTTTGCACATTTATCACGTTTTTACGGCATTTATATCACAATTTCAACAAAATAATTTTCTATGATATTGACAAAAAGTACATTTGTGATATAATGGATACAAGAGGTGATAAAAATGAGCATGACCCCAAGCACATTTCTGCCCAAGCGTGAGGACGGCGTACCATATATCGCAGAGGTGCAATCCATACCCCTCTCACCCTCTGCATATTCCGTCATTATCAAGGACAAGTCCATATTTGAAACAAGCCTTTCCCCTAACGGCAGCGTATCAATGTCCTCATTTCTCACAAGTATATTTGATTCAGCATATATCGCATCATTAAAATACAAAAGTGACGATAACTATAAATATATTGGTATCCCACTTCTGAACGCATTCGTAAAATGGCAGATCGAGGAGATCGATGACAGCCTTGATGATAAAAGCAAGGAGATAATAAAAAGCTATCTTATCTCAAAGCTCTCTGCAAAATACGAAAAGACCAAGACCGAAAATGCAGTGCGAGTAAGGCTCAGCATATGCCGTGACCTTTACGATACACTGAGCAGTGATGACCTTTATTATGAAAACAAAGTGTACAGCTCGACCCTAAGAAGATTTCTGAAAGCCGTGTATGAGGACTATGCCCTGCTGTCAGATTGCGAACGTGAAAGGCTCATTTTCGCCGACAATATCATAAAAATAAATGAAGTCATCAAACAAAACGGCAGCAGATATTACAGCTTCATTTACGCATATTCTAATATGTACAGCCGTGAAAAGCGCCGCATAAGGCTTATCCCCTACCGTATCGTCAGCGACGAATATAAGATGTATAATTATCTTGTCTGCCTGTCCGACGAAAAAAGCGCAGGCAAAGAGTTCAAAGCCGACAGCTATCGCATAAGCAGATTGAGCGGACTAAGCATCGCAGAAAAGCTCAGCCAAAAGGAATACTCCTCCGTCACCGAATACGAACGGCTGAAAGAGGGTCACGTCAAGTCCGTGAAGCACCTACTCAGCGACCCACGTTTTGGCAGTGATGAGAGCGATATCTCCAAAGTGTACCTCACCGAAAAAGGCGTTGAAATGTTCGGCAAAATACTCTATCAGCGCCCCATACTAAAAGGCAATGAAAAGCCCAAGCCCAACGCTGTCAACGAGTTCATCTCCCCGCCTATCCAAGTCAAATACTATTTCAATAAGTTCGGCAAAGACGGCGTTATCCTATCCCCAAGCGACTCGTTTGAAGAAATGAGAACACTGTATGTCGAGGGGGCTGAGGCGTATAACCGAGAAGTTGAGATGTGAGAATATAAATGAAAATTATAGCAAAAAACGCCCCTATACAGAAATATACTCATGATATCATAAATAGTCAGGCTCATGAGAAAAGTTAATATATGGAGTTTATCTTTGTAAAATAAACCGACCCCATTCGCTAGACTTTTTGACCTAGCGAATGGGGTCGGTTCAAATATCAATATCATTAACTAAAAAAAATCAAGACATAAACGCAAGCATAATATGCGGATCACTTTACTTTTCTGCCGTAAACCTTGCCCACTCATATTCCGCTGTAAGCGGAACTGTGCCGTCAAAGGCTTTCAGCCAGCTGTCAACGCCAATGCCGTTCCACGCATTCATCATTATTTTACCAGGCGTAACAGGCAGATTTTCAGTAGCCTTGTATGCTTCCTTTCCGTCAACATACCAAGTTATGCTGTCCTCTTTCCACTCAAATGCGTAAGTGTGAAAATCCTCAGAAGCGTCAAATCCAAGATCATACATATATTCGTGCTTGCCAACACCATTGGTGTAGTAATTGAACTGCACCTTTGTTGTATCCTTGCCAAGGACTTCAACATCTATTTCGTCCCAAGGATTATCCTCCGACGGGCCTGTGTATGTAAAGAACGATGATACAACGCCGTCATTCTTTATGGCTTTCATCGATACCTCATAAAGTCCATAGCCATAGTTTTCCTTTGAACGATACTCGCCGCCTCTGTACGCTTCGGAATCGCCCATACTGTCAATGGTAAGCTGCATTTTTCCGTCATTGAAAGTTACATTATCTTCGCTCCACGAACAGTTGAACGGATCACCATTTGACCAGCCTGCTGAAATGGAAAAATCATTTGACGCACCCTTGCTGAAATCTGCCTCAACCGTGTATGGAGAATTGCTTTCCGTTTCCGCCTTGCTGCTGACATCTTGCGAAGAACTGCTGTCAGATGAAGCACCGCAGCCACCCATAGACATAACTATCATTGTGAGAATCGACATAGCCAAAACTTTTTTCATTTTTCATTACCTCCGAATAAATATCAGAATTTTATCTTCTATAAGTATTATAAATCAACAAATGTGATATTTATATCAGAAAAGTAATGCAAATATCAGATTATTAACATCAACTTATATTTTCGATCTGCTTGTGCTATGCTTGTTCCAGTTTGCACGGAAAAACTGATCTCTATACTGTTTCGGCGTAAGTCCTGTCTGTTTCTTAAAGCAGGCAATAAAATGGCTGTGCGAGCTGAAAGCAAGATAATTGGCTATATCAAGCGGACTATATTCAGAATATCTCAGCATATTTTCAGCCGCTTGTATCCTTTTTGACATAATGAAATCAGAGATCTTTACGCCAACTTCCTCTCTGAAAAGCTTTGAAAGATACTGAGGCGTTATGTTCAGTTCATCAGCTATCTGATTGACGGTCACGCCCTTGTAAATATTATCGAAAATGCAGTCAAAGCACATAAGGATATGCTTCGAGTAAACGTTCTGTGACGCAGCCTTTTTCATTTGCTTTGTATAATAAACGATGACTTCTTTGTGTACAGCCATAACGCTTTCTTCATTGCGGCACTCATCACATTTATTAATGTATATATCGCTTATGGTATACGCAGTTTCAGGGTCAAGTCCACCCTCGATGCAAAACCTGCACAGCATAGCTATGGTTATGACAAGATGATACTTGACGTTTCTAAGTTCGTCTTTGCTGAGCCTGCCCTTTCCGTTTGTATCCAGCGGCGTATACAAACGTTTGACCGTTTCAAGATCGCCCTCCCGCACCGCAGAATAAAATTCCAGTTCCGTTTCATATGGTGAATGATGATAGTCATTTTCCTTTTGCATAAACTGCCGCTTAGACAATTCTCTGTTTATTTCCATAGCTTTCACCCCCTGCTTTTTAGCTTATTATATCATATTTACAGACACAAGTAAAGCCTCATATTTATAGAAAAAGGACGGCAAATCACCCTGCCGCCCTTTTTTCTGATAATTAGATATTATTTAGCCTCTTTCATTGAAGTCATAGCCTCGTCGATAAGATAATCTATAGCCTTTTCATTTTCCTGAACGACCTGTGACCAGCTCTTTGACTCCTGCGGATTCATTGTTCCTCTTATTGCAGTATCGCAAATAGAGTTAAGGTCGGCAGATACGCCCTGTTCAAAGTCAAATACAGGATTCTGTGCAGACAGATCATAGATAGTCTCTCTCATTTCAAGCATCTCATCTGTCCAGCCGTAATCGTCCTTGTACTGATCGAGGGTTATCTGATGTGCAGCCTCGTCAAGCTCTGCATAACGGCAGCATTCAAGGAAAGCTGCCACGCCCTCAGGATTTTGAGCGTTCTTTACAATGCTAAAGCCGTGTACTCTTGAAGGGATATACTGTTTATCACTATCAGCTGAGCAAGGAACAGGAACGAACATTACCTCTCCCTTTGATACATCGCCATAGTTTACAGTTGTTGACGGAGCATTCTCAAGTGCCCAAAGTCCGATAGGATAGAAAAGCGTCAGACCTGTTGCCATTCCGCTGCCCTCAGCGTCGCCTCTGAGTTTCCAGTTATTCTCGTGCTTTGGATAAACAACATTGTTCTTCTGCAGCTCATACATCATATTCTGAGCCTTTGCTATCATAGGGTCAGAAATATTATTTACAAGCTTGCCGTCTGTGATACCGATGAGCGGCACACCTGAAGACTGCTGCAAAGCCTTTTCATAATACCAGCCGTCGAGAGCGTATTTATCGCTTTCAGCGTCAGTAAAATCAAGACACATTTCTGTGAATGTATCCCAGTTCCACTTGCCTTCTTTGAAAAGCTCAGCAGGATCGTCATAGCCGTTATCTTCCATTGTCTGCTTGTTGTATACAAAAACATACGCAGGGTCTGTTCTGATAACGCTCACATAATGCTTATCGCCAAGCATAAACTGATCTGTCGCACCCTTTATGTCTGTCCAAAGAGGCTTTGAAAGATCAATATAATCGTCGATAGGCTCTATCATTGACTTTATAGCACCCTTAGGGAAAACGTCCATATCATCAGCACCGATGAAATCAGGTGAATCATTTGACATTACAAGTGCCGCAAGATCGTCAAACTTAGTTTCCCAAGTGGTCTGCACCCAGTTTATCTTACCATTATACTTTGTCTTGAACAAAGCAAGGTCAGCACCTATCTCCTTGTCCTCTGCCTCAGTAGGGTTGATATCCCAATGTGAAAACCACTTTATTTCGTTGCTCTTGAGATCTCTCACATCTTTCATATCATCAGCAAGTCTTTGAACTATCTGCTGCTGATCTTCCTTAAGCTTTTTGTCAGCTACCTTGCTTGATGAATCACTTGAACTTCCGCAAGATGCAAATGCTGAAAGCGAGCAAACCGCAAGGGCAAATGTCAAAACTCTTTTTGCATTATTCATAGCCATACCTCCGAATATTACTTTCTTCTCTTTGCAACGATCACTGCTGTGCCTGCAAGAGCGATAACTGCAAGTGCTCCGCCAACAGCCGCACCTGTTTCTGCTGCCTTAGATGTATCGTCAGATGCTTTTGAAGATGTAGCCGCTGCTGCAGAAGTCTTGCCTGCATCTGCCTTAGATGAAGAAACGTCTTTCTTTGACGTATCAGCCTTTGAGCTTGAAGCATCAGACTTTGAATCTGCCTTTGAAGCATCTGTTTTTGAATCTCCGCCCTCGGCAGATGCAACACCGAAATCAAGCGTCATTGAAAGTGTGCCGCCGTTGAAAGCGCCTTCCTTCTCCCAGCCTGCGACCTCAGGACAAGCCTTCTTTGTTACCTCGCCTGTTTCCTCATTGACCTCGTCAGTTGGTCTGATATGTATTCTTATTCCACCCTCTGGATCCTCGTCCAATGAAGTGATAGAATTAATCGAATCAAAAACCGTTGTTGTGCCGTCCTCGGCAACGAACTTTGCGTCAGATATCTTAACGTCCACAGGATAAACACCATCAGGAAGATTAGCCACCATAACGCCCATATCTCCAAGAGTTCCCTTGCCTGACATTGTCTTGTCGGTGACAACTTTGCTTATCTTATATTCAACAGTTATCTTGCCAAAATCATCAATGCCTACCCAGTCGCCCTGATTCCAGGTCCAGTCCTGACCCATATAAAAGCCCATTGCTCCGATAGAGTAATATGAGTCATTCATTTTTGAGTCCTCCTCTGACGGATGAACAACATCGCCAAGTTTTGCTGCCGAAACAGAAACTGACATCATTGTTGCTGCGAGAACCGCTGCTGAAAGACCTGCTACAATTTTTTTGATCTTCATAACCTTTTCCTCCTATTTTTCAATAAAATTTTTCGCTAAAAGCAATTTATTTTGTTGTTTCTGTATATATTATAACTATGTAAACGTTTTGTTTATATCAAAAACGTAACATAAATATCATAAAAGTGTTTAATATCGAATTTATAAAAGATTATAAATATATGAAAACAGACCCACTTGATATTCAAGCAGGTCTGTTTATTCGGAAGTTATTATAAGAAAGTGACTATGAATTATTATGTTTATATTAT
>CDZU01011950.1_pt1 | contig 12393 bp, 11 predicted proteins | sample 557441 | NCBI WGS metagenome assembly CDZU01 (sample SAMEA3182114, study PRJEB8094) | gut metagenome | biome: human; feature: gut; material: Stool; isolation source: human stools | place: Canada | collected 2013-06-10
ATCTTCCAGGGAATAGACGCGGAGCCGTGGGAGATTTCTCTCATCACATGGTGCTATCTGCTCGAAACTTTTGACCAGCAGCAAATCAAAGCGTCCCAGAGAGGCATCCCGCAGAAGCGCCTCATAGACTGGAGCTGAGGAGTCTGATACCAAATTCTCCACAATGTAATAGCTGTGTTCTGGAATGATCCCTTCCTTCTGGAGAAAATCATCCAGCAGGTCTTGCGGATCTTTCAATGTCCCTTCTGCTAAATCCTTTTCTACACTGTGAAGAGTGGCAATTCTCATATTTTTCAAGTCCATCTGAAAAACCTCAGTCCTCTCAAAATTTTAGAAAAGCACTGGCTGATTTTCAAGTCAGCCGGTGCTTTTTCTTCTGTAATATGCTATTCTTTCGTCCTGATGTTCTCTCACATGACAGGCTCGATTGGCTGGATATCAGGCTCCTGCGTATAAGTCATATCCAGCTCAGGCAGGGATTTCAGATAATCCTCTACATTCCAATACGTGACTCCGTTTTCCAGCTGTGTGCCCTCACCGCGGTAGAGAACGAATCGTCCCTGTATCGAACCGAACCGCCGCTCCGTCTGCCGGCACTTGTCTTCATCCACCAGGTGCCGGTACTGCTCCGGCGCCTGTCTCCCACTGTGCTTGATCTCAAAGATCTCGCAGCTGTTCTCCTTCTCGTCATAGATCACCATGTCAAACTCGCCGGCCGCAAACTGCAGCTTGAACACACGGTGGTGTTTATCGGCGGCCTTCATGGTTTCCAGCAGGACGATGTCCTCCATCATCCGGCCACGGACTTCTTCCAGAATCCGCTCCGTGACCTGCGTCTTCTCCAACTCACTGTGAGATGCAAAGGTTTCATCCTTCATCAGCACATGGACAAGGGCCTGTGCCTGGCAGTACCGCATCCCCGGCTGGGTGAACAGGATGTGTTCCACAGGTTTTGTGTCCGGATCGGCTGTCTCAATGGGGCAGTCCACGATCAGCTCCAGCGCAGTCAGATATTCCTTGATCTCGTTGATATGGGCCTGCGTAATGCCGATGGACTGCTCCTCCCGGTTGCGGATGTCCAGCAGCTCCATCAGCCGGCGGGTGACCGCCTCAGTATCAATGGTATCCAGCACATCCGTGCGCTTTTGGGGATCACGCTCTTTCCGCAGGTTTGCGGCAGTGAGCCGCAGATCGTGGGAGATGAAATCCTCCGTCAGTACTGAGATCAGGAAACGGTGGTTCATATCCTCGATGATCCGATTGATGGCGCTGGTCAGCTCCCCGGCCTCGTATAAGGAATACAAGTGCCGGAAATGTCCGCCAGCCTCATAGCAGGCCAGGGAGTGCTGAATGTTCTTGCAGATCGCCGTGTCAATGTACCGCCGGGTGGACTCGTCATCCCGGAAGGATGCGTCCTGGGCATTGGCATCTGCGTCATCAAAGGCCGTCTCACCAGCCCGCAGGGTTCCGCCATAGCGGATATACTCATCGATGCTATCGATTCCCAGCAACCGGCTGTACTCCCGGTAGGGGATGAAGGTGGTGTGGATGGGCTTGGCCCGGTCGTACAGCTCCTGATCCATTGCCAGCCAGAATCCGAGGGAGTCCGTTCCGGACAGCACGACCTTCATCCCCATGGCGGCAAAGACATCGGAGAAAAGGGCGGCGGAGTCGATGAAGTCCTTCATCAGTGTGACCTCATCGATGAACACATACTGGAATCCCGCGTCAAACAGTTTTTTCATATCCCGGTTCACCATAGCCATGGTATCGGTCCTGCGGGCTTTGAGATAGGCGGACCGCGCCAGATCTTCCTTGGTCATCCGTCCGATGGCTTGGCGAAGCATGGTAGTTTTTCCTGTCCGGCGCAGGCCGAAGATCAGGCAAACCCGGTCGCGTTCCGCACTGTATAGGTAATCCTCCAGTTGGGTAAAGCAGTCCCGGCGGCCCCAGTTCTCCACGCCCTGCGACATAGCAGTCAGGCCCTTGCCAATGATCACGCTGGTTTCAAAGTCCAGTTTCGGTTGCCGCTGCTTTGGCATCCCCGCCTGCAGTTTCCTCAGCTCGGCCTGCAGGGATTTCCTCTGTTCGATCTGCTCTTGGAGGGGTTCCATCTCTCCGTCCCGCAGGTATTTGCTGCGCTTTTTCCCGTTCTCTGTCCACTGATGGTAGTAGCGGGTCTTGTCGTTGATATTCTTCTTCGAGATATAACCAATGGGCAGCCCAGCAATCTGCCGCTCCAACTCCTGAATGGTTTCTAACCGCTTTTGCTCGTCCATGTCGCACCTCCGTTCTCTCTTGATGATTATACCCCATTATAACCTCTTTATCAAGGGGTTACAATGGGGTTATTGTCGTTTATTGCAATGGATCGTTTTTATCCATCCTGAAAGATCCCGTGGAAACAGTCACTTCTAAGTTCCAGTACATCGTCCAGGGGGATCGTCGTGCCGTCAACAAGTCGCAGGGTTCTCTCAATGTCGTCAACCTTTTTCAGCTGCCCCGTAGTCGTGACATACTGACCGCCGTCCTTTTTCTTATCCGCGCGGAACCAGACAACGGAGATCTCCGGGTGTTCTGCAATCCTGTCAGCCAGGATTTGTTGCTTGAGATCCAGCATAGCCTTGGTGTCCTCGTCCAGTTCGATCCGCCGGTCCGTCAGACGGGCCGTTTCCTGGATAGCGTCTCCGTGGCCGGTGAGGGCGGCGAAGGGGCTGAAAATGGAGGCCCGATCCGAGATGGGCATCCTGGAATGCTTTGTCGAAGTGGGATGGGGCAGTTCGATGATGTCATCGTATGGTCCGCTCATGCGTGATGCCCCCCAATCGTCTCATTTCGCTCCCGGGCGGTGGCACCCTCCTCCAGGTTCATGCCCTTCAGGATGGCGTTCTTGCCGTATTTCTTCTTGATGCCCAGCATGGCCTCCTGGATCTTCCGCTCCCTGGCGTGGGCGGCCTCGTCCGCCTGCTCCCGCCGTTCCTTGGCAGCATAGTCGGTGAACAGATCCAACTGCTCCGCCTCATCCTTGGGAGAGTCAGCCTCGGGGAGCAGCTTGTTGGCGCTGATGCTCAGCCGGCGGATCAGAAGGTTGGGGTTCACGATCCGGTCATAGAGGGCGGTCACCGCCCTCAGCAGATCACTGGCGGAGGAGGTGTAGTGGAAGTTCTCTGTCCCCACTGCGTGTTTGGGGATCTTTCTCCCATAGCGGTCCGTGGTTACCGGGCCGTGGTAGCTCTGACGGCGACTTGGGTCGTCCAGGTTCTCCCGGTCGTAGCCCACGGTGAGTACCAGCTGATTGGTCACCAGCCCCTTGTCCACCAAGTCCAAGGCCAGGGCATCTACCATCTCCCGCACCACCAAGCGGGCTTTCTCAAAGTCGTAGGGACACTGGAGTACCTGACCGGAGACGATACTCTTGTTCTCCGTCTTATAGGCTCTCACGTCCGCAATGGTGCAGGGCTCCCATCCCCAAGCGTGGTCAATGAGGATCTCCGCATTCACTCCGAACAGCTTATAGAGCAGCTCCTCGTTGTGGTAGTCACCGGCGTTTCCGATGGAGCACCGGGCGATGTCCCCCATGGTATACATTCCGTGGGCCTCCAGCTTGGCGGCATATCCCTTGCCCACCCGCCAGAAGTCGGTGAGGGGCCGATGGGTCCACAGCTGCCGCCGGTAGCTCATCTCGTCCAACTGGGCGATACGCACCCCGTACTCATCCGCCGGGACGTGCTTGGCCCCGATGTCCATGGCGACCTTGGCCAAATACAGGTTGGGGCCCATGCCCGCTGCGGCGGTAATGCCGGTGGTCTTCAGAATGTCCAAGATGATGGTTCGGGTCAGCTCCCGGGCGGTCATCTTGTAGGTATCCAGGTAATTGGTGATGTCCATGAACACCTCGTCGATGGAGTAGGGAAAGATATCTTCCGGGGCCACATACTTCAGGTAGACGCTGTAGATCTTCGTGCTCCAGTCGATGTAGTGAGCCATCCGGGGTGGGGCCACAATATAGTCCAGAGCCAGGGAAGAATTGTTCTGCACTTCTGGATCATTCCAGGAGGAGCCGGTCAGTTTCCTTCCCGGCGCTTTCTGCTGCCGCAGGGCATTAACCTCTTTGACTCGCTGGACCACCTCGAACAGCCGGGCTCGGCCCGAAATTCCATAGGCCTTCAAAGGAGGCGATACCGCCAGACATATCGTCTTCTCCGTGCGCCGCTTGTCCGCTACCACCAGATTTGTGGTCATGGGGTCCAGCCCACGCTCCACACACTCCACCGAAGCGTAAAAACTTTTGAGATCACAGCAGATGTAGCATCTTTCTTTCACGCCCCGGTCACTCCCTTCCTGCGTAGTATATCATGGTGGCTGTCCAATTATTTGGCCTATCCCAGCACTGCGTCAAGTTCTGTTGGCTGGGCCTCCGGAAAATTCTTCAGCACCTGCTGGTAGACCATGGCCTTGGATGCGGCTGGGTCTATCAAGTAGGCGGAAGAGATATGCTCATATCCCCACAGCGTTTCCGGGGTAGAGTAGACGGAGATGGGCCAGCCATACTCCAAACCTTTTTTATTGATCCGCCGGCGGAAGTCCCGGATCAGCAGATAGCTCTGCATTTGAAGGTCCGTGACGGTCCCGTCAAAGTTTTTCTCGCCCTCTTTCCCAAAACCGGCCAGCCGTTTCAGCTCGAAGGAAAACAGCTCCGGGCGGTTCTCAAACTGGTCCATCACCCGCTTACAGCGAATACTGGCCAGTTCTTCGTCCCATCGGCTGTCGAAATCATAGCCATCCCGCCGCCAGTTGGCAAAATGGGGGAACCATGCTTTTGAGATAAAACCGGCCTTTCTCCCGAAAAACTTGCCGTAGGCCACCTGTCCGCTCCGGGCGATCAGCCTCCGCCATTCCCACGGGTCCTGCTCCTCGTTGCCTGTCCACCAATAGAGATCTCCGGTGTTTTCCTCCACGGAGAAGCCGTCCACCTCATTTTTGAACAGGGGCAGGAAACCAACCTCGTTGATCAGATCAATGAGTTCCTCCCAGGTCTGGACACGGCTGGGGTCATCCCAGTCCAATCCCCGCATGATCCACTCTCCGTTTTCGATGGCCACCGTACCGCCCCCTTACGATGCCATTATAGCACAGTAGTTCTATGGTTTCTACCGCGGTTCACCGTGGGGGCGACCCAGCGAATACTCATATTGAAAGCGAACAAGAGGCAGGCAATCAGCCTCCTCTTGCTCACTTCTGCGCTTAAAACTCCAGCCCGGAGATCTGCTCCCACTGGAGGATGTATCGCTCGTCAACAATTTGATTTCTGTGGTAATGTCCGAAGAACCAGTAGGCGAATTGGCACCGCTGTTTCACTGTTTCCAGGAAGTCCGTCAGCTCGTCCGTTCCGTAGCCGGGGTTGAGCTTTTTGACGATACTGCTGGGGGCGCAGTGGGTCAGGATGCAGTCCACCGCCCAGCCTGCCCGCTCCAGATTCGCCAGCGCCTCGTTGTATTCCTCCGCGCTGGGCAGTTCCTCCGACCACCAGGACACGCCCTTCACCCGAAACATGGCCCGCAGCCTCCGCATCAGCCAATACTGCCGCTCAAAGTCCGGATCGGCTGGGTCCAGGATGCCGTCCTGGATATCGTGGGAGGACGCGCCGCCCATGGTGAACCAGGTCAGACCGCCGAAGGTGAAGACCTGCCCCCGCATGAGATGAAGGATATGCTCCCGCACCACATGAACACGTCCGCCGTTCCACGGCCTTTCCGGGAGAGCATTCAGGAGATCGAAGTTCTCATGGTTCCCGTCCACAAACAGGGTGGTAAAGGGCTTTTCCTCCAACCAGTCCAACCAGTATTGGTCTTTGGGACTTCCGTCCCACAGCCCTCCGAAGTCGCCTGTGACGATCACATAATCCTCACGACCCATGTTTTTCTGCTGAGGGAAGTATTTGCTCCCAAACCTCTGAAATCCGCCGTGGGTATCGCCTGTAATATAAACCGACATCTGATCACCTCTCTCCCCGCCTACAGGGTCATCTGTTGCTGTCCCGGGAGGGGTTCTTCCCGCTGCCGGAGTTCCGCGCCGGCCGCCGTGCGGATGCCGAGGCCATTCCGGGTCTCCGCCGTCACCAGGCGGCCCTCTCGGATGAGGCGCTCCACCAGCTCCCCCACATAGCGATTTGCCAAGTTGTTTTTTCCATCCTTGTCGCAGAGCCTATGGACGGAGAACTGTTTCGCAATGCTCAGCTCGGCTGGGCCTGTGACATACAGGTTCTTCCGCTTCGTCTGGTACCGCTTCAGAATGACCTCTATGATCTCATCGCGTCTGGCCTCCAGCTGTACCATGTATTCCTCGTCTGAGAGTTCCCAGTACCGCTCATAGCAGTCCACTCCCTGGCATTGGAAGGTCTGCACCCCCTCAAAGAACGCCTGGAGCCGGGGAATCTCATCGGTCTGGATCACCCCGCTGAAATTCATGGGGTGGAGATACAGATCCTGCTGACCCTTCGTGACTATGTCGCTGGAACTGCTGTCTTCCCTGGCGGGATGCAGCTCCCAGCCTGCCGACTGAAACAAGGTGCGTGTCTCATCCCGGAAGGCGTGCTCGACGCCTTTATCCGGCCAACCACTGTCGTATCGATAGGAGCTGCGGATCCGAAAGTACACTTCTCTGTATTCCATCATACCACCTCCTCGTCTGTTATACTACAATGCCACGAAACTTCTGTATTATCTATTCATCAAGCCCAACGAAAACCTCCGCAAAAATTGGGCAAAAGTGTGACACTCCATCATTATGGCGTCAAACTGAGAAAATTTACTGGCTGTTGCAAAAGGACTGCCACAGTAGGTTGACGATCACACAGCTTATATTTTAATCATAGGTCTGCCCATCCTCTGTGATAGCCCCACCGTGTTTCTGGCAGTAGGCTTCCATAGAGGACAGACTTGCCAGCGGGCCGTTATCCTGCATGGCCTCCAAAAACTCTCGCAGGAGCATCTTAAATTCCAGCGTATTGAATTGGTCATCATTGTGGGGATAGCATGTAGACCTTAACGGTAGAAAGCCGTGTCCGAAGTCCAGGCGGAGATGGCCCACAGTGCCCAGAGCCTCATCCTGCTCATCGTTGGAATAGAAAAGGCCCACCTCCTCAATAGAGGCGGGCCGCAGGGCAAAGGAATATTCCTGATCCATCTTTTTATTTTTCACCTTCGTCACCTCCAGTTCTGTGAACACAACCAATACCACAACCTGTGGCGAAAGTCTACTGAAAAAGGCAGAGAAAATTCAGGTCATCTGCATCCCCATCTCCGGCTTTGGGGACTCCATGATCTGTTCCAGGTATTTGGGATCCACTAATATTGCCTGGGACTTGAAACCGGCGCCATATCTTCGGCTGGTAGTTATTCAGTTCAGCATAAAACTGATGGATCGGCTGCGATGCCATCCAGTGTCCGCCTCCTCGCCTTTCTCTCGTCCGAAATGGAATCCTAATTGTCCTCGTACCACTCCCTGCATTATACCATTCTCTTTCGGTTTTGTATATCGGAAATCATCTGCCACAGTGGTTTTAAGGGAAAGCGCGGGGACGGCGATCCGCCGTCCCCGTGCTTTCCCTTAAAATGAGGGGCTTCCTGTCTTATTTCAGCCGCAGGATCTGCTCATACAGCAGGACATATTTTTGCCGGATCACTAGATCGCCGTGGTAGTGTCCGAAGAAGTGATATTGGAACTGGCACCGCTGCCGCACCTCCTCCAGGAAGTCTGTGAGTTCGTCCGGCCTAGATAACGCCTGGAGCAGCTCGTTCTGGATGCTGGTGGGCGCGCAGTGCGTGATGATGTAGTCCACCTCCCAGCCTTTACGTTCCAGATTCCTTCGCGCTTCCTGGTATTCCTCCGGGCTGGGCAGCTCCTCTTTCCACCAGGATCGGTGGTCGATCCGGAAGGCCGCCCCTCTTGCGTTGAGCCGTTGGAGCTTTTGGAGAAACTGGGGATCGTCCGGCTCCAGGATGCCGTCCTGGATATCGTGGCTGCTGGCTCCGCCCATGGCAAAGATCTGTTTTCCGCCCACGTCAAACACTTGCCCACGCTCCAGCAGGAGCACCGAGGGGCGGATGCGGCGGATCTTCCCGCCGTGCCAGTCCTCCAGTGGGTATGTCCGCAGGGCGTCATAGTTTTCGTGGTTTCCCGCGACGAAGAGGGTAGTAAAGGGCCGGCGCTCCAGGAAGTCCAGCCCCTCATCATCCCGATGATCTCCGTACCATACGCCGCCCAGGTCTCCGCAGACCGTGACGAAGTCCTCCTTGGTCAAAGTCTCCTGCTCATAGAAACGCTCCGGCAGGAATCGCCGGAAGTCTCCGTGGGTGTCTCCTGTGATAAAGAATGCCATGATTTTGTACGCTCCTTCCTCAGCTTAGTTTCTTGTCCATCTCCAGCCCCGGATACCGGAATTTGATGTGGATGGTCTCCGTGTCCACTACCGTGATCTGCTCCACGGCCATGCGTACCTGCTCGTCGTGGTATTCGGTGTTGACTTCCAGGTGGGTCATCCATTCCCGCAGCTCCGCCATGCGGGATGCCTGGGCCGCACTGTGGGTCTGGCTCTGCTCCGCGGACATGATCTGTTCTTGGATAGCTTGTTTTTCGTCCATCAGCGCCTTAAGCTGGGCGGTGAGAATCTCGTCATCCATGTTTGCCAGCACCTGATTCAGTAGCAGGGCCTGCTCCGCCGTGATGTCGTTCAGCCGCTGCTTGAGGGAGAGCAGGCTGGTGCCATCCGTCTCCTGGCCGGCCCAAACCAGCCGGGTGAAGTCCAGCATATCCGCCTTGACCTCGCTTCCCGCCTGGGCAAACTCATTGAGAGCCTCCAGAATCGTCCGGTACAGTTTCCCCTCCTCCAGGGTGGGCGAGCTGTGGCAGTACCTCGTCCCAAACTCCAGCCGTGAGACGCACCGCCACACGATGCGCTTTTTCCCGTTCCTGGCCCAGGTACACCGCCTATAGGGAGTTCCGCATTCCCCGCATACCAGGAGCTCAGAGAGGGCGTATTTGGCGGAGTATTTGCCCAGCTCCGTCTTTCCGTGCCGCTGCATCACCTTTCGCTTGCTGGCTCTGCGAGTCATCTCCTCCCGTACCCGATAAAACATTTCTTTTGGGATAATGGCGGGGTGGTTGTTCTCCACATAGCTCTGCATCCGCTCTCCGGTATTCTTTTTCACCCGTTTGCTGATACAGTCTGTGGTGTATGTCTTGCCCAGCACGGCATCTCCGATGTACCGCTCATTGGTGAGGATATTGTGAATCACCTGATAAGACCACCGCTGGATGGCTTGGGCGGTGGGAACATGATCCGCCTCCAGTTCATGCTGGATCTGGGCCAGGCTGCATCCGTCCAGATAGCGGCGGTAAATCCTCCGCACTGTCTTCGCCTCCTCCGGGTCGATCTCCGGCCGGCCATCCGCCCCTTTCCGGTAGCCCAGCAGCTTCTTATACTGGAATGGGACATGGCCCGCCTGCATACTCATCATTTTCCCCCGGATGATGTTCTCGCTGAGGGACTCACTCTCCGCCTGGGCAAAGCCACTGAACAGTGTGATGAGGAATTCGCTGGACTCAGTGAGTGTATTGATATTTTCTTTTTCAAAGATGACACCAATCCCGCGGGCCCGCAGCATCCGGATCGTATCCAGGCAGTCCACGGTGTTCCGGGCGAACCGGGAGAGCGACTTAGTGAGGATGGTGTCGATCCGGCCCCGTTTACAGGCGGCGATCATCCGCTTGAAGTCATCCCGCTTTTTCATGCTGGTGCCAGAGAGCCCTTTGTCAGCAAAGATGCCGGCCAGCTCCCAATCCGGATTTTCCTCGATCTTCTGCGTGTAGTAGGCTTTTTGGGCTTCGTAGCTGTTAAGCTGCTCCTCACTGTCGGTGCTCACCCGGCAGTAGGCGGCCACCCGCTGCTTACCGCGCCGGGAACTTCCAGCCTCGGTGAGCTTCTTCGTTGCCGGGATGACCCGCACCCGTCGTTCCAGTGTCTGTTCCATGTCCTGTCCTTTCCTGGCGGCCTATCGGAAGGCGACAGCCACCACGTTCTCTGCAGAAATTGTAATAAAAGAGACCACCTGCCGGATGCGGTTCTGATCCACAGCCAGCGGGTGGTTTTCTTCTTGAATGGGAATTGCCGGGGGACAGCAATCATATCGGGCCGAGGCGCCCTTCAAGATCAGAGAGAGCGCCTCCTCCGGTTTATTGGGAGATTCCAGGGCGCGATTGATGGCGTTGGTCAGGCGGATCACTTCTCCAGAGGGTTGGTAAGTTGCCGGCCCAGGGGTGCTGTGCTCCGTCACTTGGCGGGCGATCTCCTCCAGCAGAGCGTCATCCGGGATTGTGACCACAGCACCGCATCCTCCACACTTGAGATACAGAGTGTCCGCCCTGCGATTCTTTCCACCTAGCCGATGCAGGGAAGCGCCGCAGCCCGCACAGCGCAGGTGTTCTTTCAGGCGGAGCGCCGGACGCTCCGCCCTGGGCGCGTACCCCGCCGTCTTTCCCCGGATGCGTGACTGCGTCTCCCGGAACACACCGTCCTCCAGGATGGGCGGATAGCCGTCCCGGCCCACATAGCGGGGATTTTCCAGCAGTCGCTTGACCTTGTGCTTGTTCCAGACGGGGGCTTCCCGGCAGAATGGGATCTCCTCCCCGTTGAGCGTGTCGGAGATCCTCTGATAGGACAGCCCGCCCAGGTAGAGGGAGAACACACTCCGCACGACCAGCGCCTCATCCTCCACGACGGCGATCCCTCCGTTTTGGATCTGATAGCCGTACAGTATCTTCCGATTGATCATCGTCTCACCTCCCGCAGCTGCTCTGTCAGTTCCAAGCCGCCCCGCAGACAGAAGCGGACGCAGGTCTGGGATTCCACGACGATCCGCTCCACCAGGTCGTGGAACAGGCCCTCGTCAAATCCCTCCAAACGCTCCGGCCCGCACTGGATCAGGTCCGCTGTCCGCTGAAGGGCATCAATGGCGTCATCGATGTCCTCGTTTTTCAGCAACCTGCGCCGTTCCGCCCGTAGCTGGGCCAGCCGAGCGTTGATCTCGTTGAATTTGGCGGCGCAGGCGTCAGCGTCCAGCAGCCCAGCGGCCTGGAGCTGGCTGATGCGATGGCTCTGTTCACTGGCCTGGGCGATGGCCCGATTGACGGCCAGCATGGCGGGATCGCTCCGCTGGAGCGCGTCTTTGAGCTCCTCCAGCTGTTTCAGCGCCGGCTGGAGGACGATCCCGGCATTCTGCTTCAGCTTGTTGTACATCCCCGCAAAGGCGGCGTACAGAGCGGACTCCGGGATGCGGCCCATAGTGCATTTCGACGCGCCTTTATCGTGCTTGCGACAGACCCATAATCGACTTTGAACAGCTCGGCATTGACAGGCTCTTTATTGATGAGAGCCATTTTTACAAGAACTGTGCGAAACGTTGCGCATAAGCCCTTGTTGACAGCAAGGACGAACAGCGCCATGTGATTGCACTTAGCAATAAGAAAATATCACAGAGAACTTGAATCTCGAAATCAGGGGTGAAATTCCCCTGCCGTACAGAACCAATGCCGGAAAGGAGCAATCCCATAGCGGTCTGTCAAACCGCAGGCAGTACGAGAGCTAATACTCCACTGTGCGCTGCGCATCTGTAAATGTGCAGGGTACAAAGCGTGGTGAAGTCGTAACCTGAAAACCTAAACCCCTTGTAAAGGGGCATGGAGAATAATGGTGCGGGCTTCCGAAACCTATGGCTATCCGTTAGTGAAAGCTATGCAGCATCGTAAGAGTAGACGGCATCCGAAAGGGTGAAAATTGGAAAAAGCGCGTGCGGCTGGTTTTTCCGCACGAGCCCTGTGGAATGAAATGTCCACACGGAATCATGCAGAAACTGTGGTTCAAAGCATGGTTAGGTTTTCCCGGTGTAAGGTAGCGGCCTAAGGGTTTCAATGGTCAAGCAATGACCGCAAGGATAGAGATTCAGGAACGTTTGAGAGCCTGTTGCCGGAGCTTTACAGAGCAATGAAAGCAATAGGAAGTCAGCCGTACCATAGTAGTCTGCGGCTGGGTAACGCCAGCTACACGGGGCTGAAATGCCCCACGGCGAAGGGTACGAGTCAAACTGATTTACAAATTTCACAAAACGAAAATCCAATAACTCCCTGAAAGATGGGTGACGAACTGCGAGGTGAAAGCCTTGTGCATTTAAACGTCAGATTTTCAACGGAAACGGAATTGAAAGCCATGCAGGATATGCTCTATGAGAAATCCGGGCAAGGCGTTTCGTTCACCGGGCTGGTGGAAGCAATGGCGCACGAAGTCACCATTGTGACCGCCATCCATAAGGCTTCAAACTCCGCCCGGTTGCTGATAGA
>CDZU01022951.1_pt1 | contig 12238 bp, 8 predicted proteins | sample 557441 | NCBI WGS metagenome assembly CDZU01 (sample SAMEA3182114, study PRJEB8094) | gut metagenome | biome: human; feature: gut; material: Stool; isolation source: human stools | place: Canada | collected 2013-06-10
CGGCGATGCGCTGATTTTCATGAACTTCCGTGCTGACCGCGCGCGTGAAATCACTCGTGCTTTCGTGAACGCTGATTTCGATGGCTTCGCGCGTAAGAAAGTGGTTAACGTCGATTTCGTGATGCTGACCGAATACGCTGCCGACATCAAAACCGCAGTGGCTTACCCACCCGCTTCCCTGGTTAACACCTTCGGCGAGTGGATGGCGAAAAACGACAAAACTCAGCTGCGTATTTCCGAAACCGAAAAATATGCCCACGTTACTTTCTTCTTCAACGGTGGCGTAGAAGAGTCGTTCAAAGGCGAAGATCGCATTCTGATCAACTCACCGAAAGTGGCTACCTACGATCTGCAACCGGAAATGAGCTCCGCAGAGCTGACCGAAAAACTGGTTGCGGCAATCAAGAGCGGCAAATACGACACCATTATCTGTAACTATCCGAACGGCGACATGGTAGGTCACACCGGGGTGATGGAAGCGGCGGTTAAAGCGGTTGAAGCGCTGGATCACTGCGTGGAAGAAGTCGCGAAAGCGGTTGAGTCCGTGGGTGGACAACTGCTGATCACCGCTGACCACGGTAACGCTGAACAGATGCGCGATCCGGCAACGGGTCAGGCACACACAGCACACACCAACCTGCCAGTTCCGCTGATTTACGTTGGTGATAAGAACGTGAAAGCGGTTGAAGGCGGCAAACTTTCTGACATCGCGCCGACCATGTTGTCGCTGATGGGTATGGAAATCCCGCAAGAGATGACTGGTAAGCCGCTGTTCATCGTGGAATAATCCCTCCCCATGAGGGGAAAGGCGATTAATACCATGACACGGGCCGTGAAACCGCGCAGGTTTGCAATCAGGCCCATCATCTACGCCAGCGTTCTGAGCGCTGGCGTATTGTTGTGCGCCTTTTCCGCCCACGCGGATGAGCGTGACCAACTCAAATCCATTCAGGCTGACATCGCCGCGAAAGAGCGCGCGGTACGCCAAAAGCAACAACAACGCGCAAGCCTGCTCGCACAATTGAAAAAGCAGGAAGAAGCGATCTCTGAAGCCACCCGTAAACTGCGCGAAACGCAAAACACGCTTAATCAACTGAATAAACAGATTGATGAGATGAACGCGTCGATTGCCAAACTAGAGCAGCAAAAAGCCGCCCAGGAGCGCAGCCTCGCCGCGCAACTGGATGCCGCGTTTCGTCAGGGTGAACATACCGGTATTCAGCTGATTCTCAGCGGTGAAGAAAGCCAGCGTGGGCAGCGGTTACAGGCTTATTTCGGCTATCTCAACCAGGCGCGACAAGAAACCATTGCTCAGTTGAAACAAACGCGTGAAGAAGTCGCTATGCAGCGTGCCGAACTGGAAGAGAAACAGAGCGAGCAACAAACGCTTTTATATGAGCAGCGCGCCCAACAGGCGAAGCTGACCCAGGCGTTGAGCGAGCGTAAGAAAACACTGGCAGGGCTGGAGTCTTCCATCCAGCAAGGTCAGCAACAGTTGAGCGAGCTGCGCGCCAACGAATCCCGTCTGCGTAACAGCATTGCCCGTGCGGAAGCCGCGGCGAAAGCGCGTGCTGAACGTGAAGCGCGCGAAGCCCAGGCGGTTCGCGACCGCCAGAAAGAAGCGACGCGCAAAGGCACCACCTACAAGCCGACCGAAAGCGAAAAATCGCTGATGTCCCGTACCGGTGGTCTGGGCGCACCGCGCGGTCAGGCATTCTGGCCAGTTCGCGGGCCGACGCTGCATCGCTATGGCGAACAGCTACAGGGTGAATTACGCTGGAAAGGGATGGTGATTGGTGCCTCTGAAGGTACTGAAGTTAAAGCGATTGCCGACGGCCGGGTGATTCTGGCTGACTGGCTGCAAGGCTACGGTCTGGTGGTGGTGGTTGAGCATGGTAAAGGCGACATGAGTCTTTACGGCTATAATCAGAGCGCACTGGTGAGCGTTGGTTCGCAGGTTAGCGCGGGCCAGCCAATTGCACTGGTGGGCAGCAGTGGCGGTCAGGGTCGGCCTTCACTCTATTTCGAAATTCGCCGCCAGGGTCAGGCGGTCAATCCACAGCCGTGGTTGGGAAGATAAGTTTTGTTTCCATTTCGTCGTAACGTTCTTGCATTTGCCGCTCTGTTGGCGCTCTCCTCCCCCGTAATTGCTGGCAAACTTGCCATCGTCATTGATGATTTTGGGTATCGCCCGCACAACGAAAACCAGGTGCTGGCGATGCCTTCCGCTATCTCCGTCGCTGTATTACCCGATTCACCGCACGCCAGAGAGATGGCGACCAAAGCACATAACAGCGGTCACGAAGTGTTGATTCATCTACCGATGGCACCACTGAGTAAACAGCCGCTGGAGAAAAATACGCTACGCCCGGAGATGAGCAGCGACGAAATTGAGCGCATTATTCGTAGTGCGGTCAATAACGTGCCCTATGCCGTGGGGATCAACAACCACATGGGCAGCAAGATGACCTCTAACCTGTTTGGTATGCAGAAAGTGATGCAGGCGCTGGAGCGTTACAATCTTTACTTCCTCGACAGCGTAACCATCGGTAATACCCAGGCGATGCGCGCCGCGCAAGGCACTGGCGTGAAGGTGATCAAACGGAAGGTGTTCCTCGACGATTCGCAAAATGAAGCGGACATCCGTATGCAATTTAATCGCGCAATTGACCTGGCACGTCGCAACGGTTCAACCATTGCCATTGGACATCCTCACCCTTCAACGGTACGCGTGCTACAACAGATGGTTTATAACCTGCCGCCAGACATTACGCTGGTGAAAGCCAGCAGCTTGTTGAATGAACCGCAGGTTGATACGTCTACACCGCCGAAAAACACTGTGCCCGACACACCGCGTAATCCATTCCGTGGCGTGAAGCTGTGCAAACCGAAGAAGCCGATAGAACCTGTTTATGCTAATCGCTTCTTTGAAGTATTAAGCGAAAGCATCAGCCAGAGCACGCTGATCGTTTACTTCCAGCATCAGTGGCAAGGCTGGGGCAAACAGCCCGAATCGGCAAAACTTAACGCTAGCGCAAATTAAAGGCGCTACGCGTAATGCGATGGTGCGACCGCGTTTTGTCGCGCCATTGCCATAAGCGGAAAGACCACAGTAACGCCTGGTAACCCACCTTCACGCTGCGCACATTGGTAATCAGGCGCTTATACATACCGGAAGTAAATATCTCAGCAATCATCCGTTGGCGGGTAATAATATCCGGCTCTTTGCGCACCGCATGGCAAACACGCAATGCTTCGTAAGTTATTTGCTGATGAAATTCCGGATAAATCGTAATTTTGTCGGCATAATTTCGATTTAATTTCTCCAGCAGGCGGGTAATCTTAATATAGTGACGTTGATAATTAAGGTTTTTATTCCCTTGTCTATGCAACCGACTCACTGACGTATTATGCAGATAATATTTATATAATGATTGCTCGGTATATCGCGCACGCAGCGCGTTAAACATAAATTCTGTTGTCCAGACAATATCCTGATGATGTAATCCGGCAATAAATTTAATGTTATTTTTAACAATAACATCGCGGCGATAAACCCCCATCCAGACCACGTGTGTCCAACGGCGGGAAGAAAGTCCCATCCGCAGCCAGTCCGGACCAGTTAATACACCGGTTGAGCGAAGGCGATCGGTAGGGATGGATTGCCAGGTTTCACCCGTTTCACGAAAACACCAATCAGCGTTGCACTGCGCCACGTCGAGGTCGTCCTCTAACGCCATGGTCATCAGCGTTTCGTACATGGTGGGATAGACCTCATCGTCAGCATCGACAAAAGCGACATATTTTCCCGTTGCCACTTCAATCCCACGATTACGCGCCACCGATGCGCCAGAATTCGCCTGATGCAACAAACGAACGTGCGGATAGTTTTCTGCGTAATGCTTTGCTATTTCAACAGAATTATCCGTTGAACCATCGTTAATAATAATGATTTCCAGAGCAGTCCATGTTTGCGTAATTAAAGATTCCATACAAGTGCGGAAATCATCGCCCGCATTATATAACGGAATAATAACACTAAGTTTATTGGTGCTGTTCATCATAAATTACCGACGACCTCTGAAGTTATCCTGACGTTTTACAGGCTTTGTATTAAGAAACTATTAAGCCTGTGAGATATTATTTTTACCGGTGAGAGAGTCACGTCAGGGTAGAGAGATAATGAGAGCAGCTATATAAGAGATCAGCGCAATTACGATATCTTGATTACACTGACAGGATTTTACATATTTAACGGATTATCCTCAGGCAAAAGGGCTGGAATACCAGCCCTTGTTCGTGTTAATCCCAGCTCAGAATAACTTTCCCGGACTGGCCCGAACGCATAGCGTCAAAGCCCTTCTGGAAATCATCGATAGAGAAACGATGGGTAATGATCGGCGAGAGATCGAGGCCAGACTGAATCAGCGCCGCCATCTTGTACCAGGTTTCAAACATCTCACGACCGTAAATACCTTTAATGAACAAGCCTTTAAAGATTACTTTGGTCCAGTCGATAGACATATCGGACGGTGGAATACCCAGCATCGCAATACGACCGCCGTGGTTCATGGTGTCGAGCATGGTACGAAACGCTGGCGGCGCACCGGACATTTCCAGACCGACATCAAAGCCTTCGGTCATGCCCAGTTCTGTCATCACATCATTAAGGTTTTCTTTAGCGACGTTAACCGCACGGGTGATACCCATTTTGCGTGCCAGCTCAAGGCGGTATTCGTTAACATCAGTGATCACCACATTGCGTGCACCAACGTGTTTCGCCACCGCCGCAGCCATAATACCTATCGGACCTGCACCAGAGACCAGCACATCCTCGCCAACCAGATCGAACGACAGCGCGGTATGCACAGCGTTACCGAAGGGATCAAAAATGGAAGCCAGGTCGTCGGAGATATTGTCCGGGATTTTGAAGGCGTTGAACGCCGGAATCACCAGATACTCGGCGAAGCAGCCCGGACGGTTAACACCGACGCCGATCGTGTTGCGGCACAGATGGGTACGACCGCCACGACAGTTGCGACAGTGACCGCAGGTGATATGGCCTTCGCCAGAAACGCGATCGCCAATCTTGAAGCCTTTCACTTCCTGACCAATACCTACCACTTCACCGACATATTCATGGCCCACGACCATCGGCACCGGGATGGTTTTTTGCGACCACTCATCCCAGTTATAGATGTGAACGTCAGTCCCGCAGATGGCTGTTTTACGGATTTTAATCAGCAGATCGTTATGCCCGAGTTCCGGTACAGGAACGTCGGTCATCCAGATGCCCTCTTCCGCTTTCAGTTTGGATAACGCTTTCATCTCACACCCTCAGGCGATAACGCCCAGTTGTTTACCAATACGCGTGAATGCTTCTACTGCACGCGTAATTTGCTCAGGGGTATGCGCCGCAGACATCTGGGTACGAATACGCGCCTGACCTTTAGGAACGACCGGATAGAAGAAACCGGTGACGTAAATGCCCTCTTTTTGCAGCTCACGGGCAAATTTCTGCGCCACTACCGCATCGCCAAGCATGACGGGAATAATGGCGTGATCGGCTCCCGCCAGGGTAAAGCCCGCCGCCGACATTTGCTCACGGAACTGACGCGCGTTCGCCCACAGACGGTCACGCAGCTCGCTACCCGCTTCGACCATCTCCAGCACTTTGATGGATGCGGCGACAATCGCCGGTGCCAGCGAGTTGGAGAACAGGTACGGACGAGAACGCTGGCGCAGCCACTCAACCACTTCTTTGCGCGCCGCGGTATAACCACCAGAAGCCCCGCCCAATGCTTTACCCAACGTACCGGTAATGATGTCTACACGCCCCATCACATCGCAGTATTCATGGGAACCACGACCATTTTCACCGACAAAACCGACCGCGTGGGAGTCGTCTACCATCACCAGGGCATCGTATTTATCTGCCAGATCGCAAACGCCCTTCAGGTTGGCAATCACGCCGTCCATCGAGAACACACCATCGGTGGCAATCAGCACATGACGCGCACCGGCTTCACGCGCTTCTTTCAGACGTGCTTCCAGCTCCTGCATATCGTTGTTGGCATAACGATAGCGTTTGGCTTTACACAGACGCACACCATCAATAATAGACGCGTGGTTCAGTGCGTCGGAGATAATGGCGTCCTCCGCGCTCAGCAGCGTTTCAAACAGGCCACCGTTAGCATCAAAGCAGGAAGAGTAGAGAATCGCATCTTCCATCCCCAGGAATGCCGCCAGTTTTTGTTCAAGCTCTTTATGGCTGTCCTGGGTACCGCAAATAAAACGCACCGAAGCCATGCCGAAACCGTGAGAATCCATTCCCGCCTTTGCCGCCGCAATCAGATCCGGATGATTCGCCAGTCCGAGATAGTTGTTGGCACAAAAGTTAATGACGTGGCTTCCATCAGCCACAGTGATATCTGCTTGCTGCGCAGACGTAATAATGCGCTCTTCTTTAAACAACCCTTCCGCCCGTGCGGTTTCCAGATCGTTGGTTAACTGCTGATAAAATTCTCCACGCATTGCGATTCTCCAGACAGGGCAAATTCCAGCACATATTACCCAAACTTATAGGTCGCGACGAGATGACGCGTTAACACTTCTGCAAAATTCAGGATAAATAACGTCCAGCCCCCTCACTTTTGGTGAATGGCTGAAGCCAACGTCATGTAGTGATATGATAGAAGTATTCGTGTCTGAGATTGTCTCTGACTCCATAATTCGAAGGTTACAGTTATGATCATCGTTACCGGCGGCGCGGGCTTTATCGGAAGCAACATCGTTAAAGCCCTGAATGATAAAGGCATCACCGATATTCTGGTGGTGGACAACCTGAAAGACGGCACCAAGTTTGTGAACCTGGTGGATCTGGATATCGCGGACTATATGGATAAGGAAGACTTCCTGATCCAGATTATGGCTGGCGAAGAGTTCGGCGATGTCGAAGCGATTTTCCACGAAGGCGCGTGCTCTTCCACCACCGAGTGGGACGGCAAGTATATGATGGATAACAACTATCAATACTCCAAAGAGCTGCTGCACTACTGTCTGGAGCGCGAAATCCCGTTCCTGTATGCCTCTTCCGCAGCCACTTACGGTGGACGCACCTCCGACTTTATTGAATCCCGCGAATATGAAAAACCGTTGAATGTCTACGGTTACTCAAAATTCCTGTTTGATGAATATGTTCGCCAAATCCTGCCTGAAGCGAACTCACAGATTGTTGGCTTCCGTTATTTCAACGTTTATGGACCGCGTGAAGGCCATAAAGGCAGCATGGCGAGCGTCGCTTTCCATCTCAACACCCAGCTTAATAACGGTGAATCACCGAAGCTGTTCGAAGGTAGCGAGAACTTCAAACGTGACTTCGTCTATGTGGGCGATGTGGCAGATGTAAACCTGTGGTTCCTGGAAAATGGCGTTTCCGGCATCTTCAACCTCGGCACCGGTCGTGCGGAATCCTTCCAGGCAGTAGCAGATGCTACGCTTGCTTATCACAAGAAAGGCCAGATCGAATACATTCCGTTCCCGGATAAACTGAAAGGCCGCTACCAGGCGTTCACTCAGGCAGATCTGACGAATCTGCGCGCGGCGGGTTACGATAAACCGTTCAAAACCGTTGCCGAAGGCGTAACGGAATACATGGCCTGGCTGAATCGTGACGCATAAGAGCTCTGCATGAAAATACTGGTGATCGGCCCGTCTTGGGTTGGCGACATGATGATGTCGCAAAGTCTCTATCGCACGCTCCAGGCGCGCTATCCCCAGGCGATAATCGACGTGATGGCACCGGCATGGTGCCGTCCATTATTATCGCGGATGCCGGAAGTTAACGAAGCGATCCCTATGCCTCTCGGTCACGGAGCGCTGGAAATCGGCGAACGCCGCAAACTGGGTCATAGTCTGCGTGAAAAGCGCTACGACCGCGCCTACGTCTTACCTAACTCCTTCAAATCCGCATTAGTGCCTTTCTTCGCAGGTATTCCTCATCGCACCGGCTGGCGCGGCGAGATGCGCTACGGTTTACTCAACGATGTACGCGTGCTCGATAAAGAAGCCTGGCCGCTAATGGTGGAACGCTATATCGCGCTGGCCTATGACAAAGGCGTTATGCGTACCGCACAAGATCTGCCGCAACCATTGTTATGGCCGCAGTTGCAGGTGAGCGAAGGTGAAAAATCATATACCTGTAATCAATTTTCGCTCTCATCAGAACGTCCGATGATTGGTTTTTGCCCGGGTGCGGAGTTTGGTCCGGCAAAACGCTGGCCACACTACCACTATGCGGAGCTGGCAAAGCAGCTGATTGATGAAGGTTATCAGGTGGTTCTGTTTGGCTCGGCGAAAGATCATGAGGCGGGCAATGAGATTCTTGCCGCTTTGAATACAGAGCAGCAGGCATGGTGTCGGAATCTGGCGGGAGAAACACAGCTTGATCAAGCGGTTATCCTGATTGCAGCCTGTAAAGCCATTGTTACTAACGATTCTGGTCTGATGCACGTTGCGGCGGCGCTCAATCGTCCGCTGGTTGCCCTGTATGGACCAAGCAGCCCGGACTTCACACCACCGCTATCCCATAAAGCACGCGTGATCCGCCTGATTACCGGCTATCACAAAGTGCGTAAAGGTGACGCTGCGGAGGGTTATCACCAGAGCTTGATCGACATTACTCCCCAGCGCGTACTGGAAGAACTCAACGCGCTATTGTTACAAGAGGAAGCCTGACGGATGCGGGTTCTGATCGTTAAAACATCGTCGATGGGCGATGTTCTCCACACGCTGCCCGCACTCACTGATGCCCAGCAGGCAATCCCAGGGATTAAGTTTGACTGGGTGGTGGAAGAAGGGTTCGCACAGATTCCTTCCTGGCACGCTGCCGTTGAGCGAGTTATTCCTGTGGCAATACGTCGCTGGCGTAAAGCCTGGTTCTCGGCTCCCATAAAAGCTGAACGCAAAGCGTTTCGTGAAGCGCTACAAGCAAAGAACTATGACGCAGTTATCGACGCCCAGGGGCTGGTAAAAAGCGCGGCGCTGGTGACGCGTCTGGCGCATGGCGTAAAGCATGGAATGGACTGGCAAACCGCTCGCGAACCGTTAGCCAGCCTGTTTTACAATCGTAAACATCATATTGCAAAACAGCAGCACGCCGTAGAACGCACCCGCGAACTGTTTGCCAAAAGTCTGGGCTATAGCAAACCACAAACCCAGGGCGATTATGCTATCGCACAGCATTTCCTGACGAACCTGCCTACAGATGCTGGCGAATATGCCGTATTTCTTCATGCAACAACCCGAGATGATAAACACTGGCCGGAAGAACACTGGCGAGAATTGATTGGTTTACTGGCTGATTCAGGAATACGGATTAAACTTCCGTGGGGCGCGCCGCATGAGGAAGAACGGGCGAAACGACTGGCGGAAGGATTTGCTTATGTTGAAGTATTGCCGAAGATGAGTCTGGAAGGCGTTGCCCGCGTACTGGCCGGGGCTAAATTTGTAGTGTCGGTGGATACGGGGTTAAGCCATTTAACGGCGGCACTGGATAGACCCAATATCACGGTTTATGGACCTACCGATCCGGGATTAATTGGTGGGTATGGGAAGAATCAGATGGTTTGTAGGGCTCCGGGGAATGAGTTGTCTCAATTGACAGCAAATGCTGTTAAGCAATTCATTGAAGAAAACGCTGAAAAAGCTGCCATGATTTAAATTACAACTCTTTAATAGATAATTTTGAAATAAAATCAGCTTCCTTGCTGATTTTATTTCACATATTCATTACTTATCTAATAAACATTGGTCCGATTGTACTTTAAAATAAGCACAAAGCAATATTATGGTGACAAACACAGCAGTCGGAACCGGTTTAGAAAAGAGTATTACATCACTTAGGCCTACTACCAGTAGTGAAAAAAGCAAGATTAAAATATAAGGTTCTTTAGCAGTTCTTAAGGCATATATGAATATTGCTGAAAAGGCTAAAATTGTTAATGCTACTCCAGGAATACCACGCGTTGATAACGTATCTATGAGATCGTTATGCAAATGAGAATCTACAAAGGGTAAAGCACCACTTAATCTAGGCTCTTTCTCTTCTAGTTCATGTATTTTTTCCGCACGTTTTTCCAGTGATTGTCCTATTGGAGAATATGTTTTTAAACCAACTTCATACATTGCCAGACGGGCACCGACTGAAGTTCTGGTGTTATCATGCGAATAATTAACTAAATCCCTATTTAAGTCATTCATTCTCGTAAGTAATGTATCTTTAAAAGAAAATACACCTGCTAATAATGCAATCGCAATAAAACAATATAACTTATAATTAATTCGCTTATTAATATAACTATCCATTACGATTAATAGTAACGCAAAGAATGGAAACACTAATATGGCTGCACGCGTTTCAGTTACTATAACAGCACATAAGCTAAGCATGAAGTTAATTGTATATAATGTTGTTTTATGTCTAAAGTCGGATTTTAAAATGAGAATTGATGCCAGTAAAGAAGGGAAAAGGATGATGTAGCCTGCTGTTGTAGCGTGGGAAGCTGATAATGCAACACGGTCGACGTTTAAATAGAAATGTTGCCACATGGCATGCGCAAAAAAAAGTAACTGCGTTGCCAAGGATGCGAACAGAATTAGTTTCCCAAATTTTATTTTGGTTCTCATCTCATCTTTAGCAAAAAGAACTAAGAAAATAAAAGCACTACACAAGGCAATTTTTCCAGTTTCCATTGGGCCACGATATGCATTGGTATAAACCGAGCCTGAAACTTTATAATGTGAATACCAGATGATATTAACGATACCCAAAAGACATAATGAGATGAAAATTAACAAAGTAGGATTATTAGTTATTGTTTTTTTTGGTGTCGCTAGAAAATATAATGCAGATATAATTCCAGCTGCATGAAGAAACTTTGTTGCAACATCATCCCACAAAGACAAAGTCATTAAAGACAACATACATAATATGAGAATTAAAGACTTGACACCAGAGTTAATTTCATTCCAACAAAACGACATATAATTTCAACCTATGCTACGAGGATGGGTTATTTAATGCAAGACCTAACGTTTATTCTTTTTTCTATTTACCAGTCTTACCATCCTCCAGAGAATATAGTTTTTTGATGCTAATATCTTTGCTCGCCTCTTATCTCTCTTGCCAAGAAGATTACAATCTTTCAATTCTTTTTCATTGCTTTCAACTAATTGATTTAATAATTCAAAATCGCCATTAAGTAGAACATTCCATAAATAACGAGTTTTATGATAAGTTCTATTTTTACTCAATAATGTATGAATTTCTTCTTTCCGGTTACCTTTGTATAACTGCATCACAGAAGAGTAGATTCTTTCGTGCGCAAATGACTCATGTCGATAATGAGTGATGGTTCTACATGAGTTCATTAAGGAATTTTCTCTATAGTTATGCTTATACATATAATATGGAACCGCATACATATCGCATGTAATTAGCAGTCGATAGATAAAATCCAGATCTTCTCCTAGTCGTAAATCTTCATCAAAAAAAAGATTATTATCTTCCAGGAGTTGTTTTCTTATAAACAAGCATCCTATATGGAATCTGACCTTTTTATAAAAAAAATCGAAAAGTAAAGACCCTTCATTAAAATCTGTATTTATAGGTGAGTAAGTAACACCATTTTTTATATGATGGCCATAAAGCCCACAATAAATCGCATCCCCTCCCGTCTCATGTTGTCTGGAATACATCTTCAGCAGATAGTTAGGATCTATCTCATCATCATCATCCATAAAACATATAAACTGTCCTTGCGCCTTGCGGATACCTGTATTCCTGGCAGACGAAACACCGCCATTTTCTTTATTGATAATAATTAATCGAGAGTGGGTTAACCCATACTCTCTCAAAACACTTGATGTGTTATCTTTAGAACCATCATTAACAATAACAATTTCAAAATTTGGGTAAGTTTGTTTTTCTAATTTCGTTAGAGTTTCAGTAATGTAATCAGATGAATTATACGTCGGTATTATTATGGATACTAAAGGGTAATCATTGCTCATCGTGTTCTCTTGCCTGAACTAATAAAATATTATAGTACTCATCCTTAATTATTATTGTAACTCAGACATCCATGATTTTTATTATTGCCCAAATAGTTTTCTTTTATACTTATTTAATTTGAATTTAATGAAGTAAATAAAAGCGTTAAACGTATCACCATTTTTC
>CDZU01029839.1_pt1 | contig 12209 bp, 10 predicted proteins | sample 557441 | NCBI WGS metagenome assembly CDZU01 (sample SAMEA3182114, study PRJEB8094) | gut metagenome | biome: human; feature: gut; material: Stool; isolation source: human stools | place: Canada | collected 2013-06-10
GTCATGGCGGGAAAAGAACTCATAAATAAAATCAGAAAAAAGGGTATATGCGGAACAATCAAGATGATTGCCGTAAAGTGGAAGAAAACAGAGCGTGACTTATGGAATCCGCCGATCAGTCGGGTGAGGAAAGATCTTATAGATCGGATTTTAAGAAGAGGTTATTCCAGGATTGTTATTTATGAGAATCACTTTGGATATCACAACATAATGATGCAGCGTCCTCAGCATATGCTTAGAAATATGGGGGATGAGGAGACGCTCATTTTATACAATTCGTATTATGATATAGATTTTAAGGATAGACGGCGTATCACGCCGATTGCGCGTCATGTATATGTATTGGATCTGTATTATTATAGGAAGTATTTATTAAATGCATTGAAGCAGATAGAAAAGAAATACGTCATGGTATATTCTACTGATACCGTTCCGGTAAGCAGAATAAAACAATATTCAGAACTTGGATTTCGGATTATTTATGAGTATGTAGATGATATTAATGAGGAACTTATTTCAAGAAAAAAAATCGCGCAGATCCGATCGAGACATCAATATTTGTTAAGAGCAAAAAATGTGTTGACTGTAGCGACTGCGGATAAACTGTATAAAGAGGCAAAGTCGAATAATAAAAAGACGAGGATCGTTCAAATTTCCAATGGGGCAGAGTGTGACAAGTTTGTACCGGAGAGCGTGACGGAAGATCAAGTCTACAGACAGTGGCTTAAAGAAGATATGCTGCATGTCGGATATTACGGGGCATTGGCGGCTTGGGTTGACTATGATCTTTTGAAAAGACTGGCAGATAATGAGAAGATCCAGTTGATCCTGATCGGGATTGAGCATGATGATTCGCTGAAAAAGAGCGGGCTGCTTGATTATAAAAATGTGAAGTATTTTGGAAAAAAACCTTATGAGTCATTGGCAGGATATGTACATTTTTGGGATGTATGCATTATCCCGTTTTTGATCAATGATATTACAAAAGCAACTTCTCCTGTTAAATTATTTGAATATATGGCGATGGAGAAACCGGTTGTTTCAACAGCGCTTCCGGAATGTTTAAAATATACTGCGGTAAAAATCGCCCAAAATGTACAGGAATTTGTTTCATTGGTTGAAGAATGTAAGGACGACTGCAAGGATGAAAAACGGAAGGAGCTCCTGAAAAAGTGTGCGTGGGAAAATGACTGGTCTGTGAAAGCGGCAGAATTGAAAGCGTATATGGGAGAATGGGAGAAAAATGAAAGATAAGATCAGTAAATTGAAAAATCTTGTAAAAAAATATGGGTTGGCAGGAACGATAAAAAAGGCGGCAGGATATATTTATTCTAATTATCTTGTAAAGCTTTCTGTAAAAGAAAGAATTTATGTCGCTGTTAATAAAAAGAAATTTATCGAGGGAATCGACCGGATTCTTTCAAAAAATTCTTACGATCGGATTGTGATCTGGAGAAGTTCATTTGGATGGGATGTGCCTTTGTACCAAAGACCTCAGCATATTTTCAGCAATTTTGCGAAGCAAAGAACGCTTGTCTTTTATGAAGTGACACGTTTTACGGATGATGTGAAGCGGATCAAAAAACAGGCGGATAATTTATATCTGGTCAACTATGCGAATACAGCATTTTCAAAGCTGCTTTTTCAGGAACTTGAAAAATGCAAAGCTCCGAAATATGTTCAGTTCTATTCAACAGACTGGACTTTGCCTGCGGCAAAGATTAAAGAGTATATGCAGCAGGGATATAAAATCGTTTATGAGTATATTGACGACCTGAATCCGCATCTTGCGGGAACAGACGAACTTCCCGTGAACGTAAAAGAAAAGTATGATCTGGCTATGACAGATAAAAATATTTTTGTTGTTGTAACTGCCGAGGCGCTGAAGAAAGATGTCATTGAAAAGCGAGGAAATGTTCGGCTTGCTTTTTCAAGTAATGGCGTGGATTATGCTCACTTTCATGATGGGTGCGATCCGAATTTTAAGTGTGATGAAGAGTTTGAGTCTATCTTGAAAAAGGGGCAGCCGGTTATCGGATATTATGGGGCGCTGGCAAAATGGTTTGATTATGATCTGTTGAAAAAAATTGATCAGGAAAATAAATATCAAGTTGTACTTTTTGGAATCAAATATGATGATTCTTATGATAAATCGGGAGCAGATCAATGGAAAAACGTTCATTTTTGCGGGTCGCGTCCATATGAGATCCTTCAGAATTATGCCGCCCGTATGGATGTTTTAACGATTCCGTTTTTGATCAACGACATTACGAAAGCGACTTCTCCGGTTAAATTATTTGAGTATATGGCGCTTAATAAACCGATCGTGACAACGGATATGGACGAATGCAGGAAATATGAATCGGTGTTGATCGGACATGACCATAAAGAATTTTTAGAGCAGTTAGATAAGGCAATATTGCTGAAAACAGATGAAACATATAAGGCGTTATTGGATAAAGAGGCTTTAGAGAATACATGGGAAGAAAAGGCGAGAACGATTCTTGAACAATTAAAAAAATATGAATAAGTATATTGTGCGAAATAGCCTCAATATGCAGATAAAAATCCCCGGGGAACTTTGGGGATTTTTATTTAATCTTTTCAGGGGAAATGATTGAATAATGTAGAGATTTGTTGTATCATGGTATAATGTAGATTAAGTATATACTAAAATAGGTGAGAAAATATGTCAAAGAACAAGGTGAAGCGTAATTCATCCCGCAGAAGGCAAGCAATGCACAGGGGGAAAGAGACGTCAACTAAGCCAAAGAAACCGGTTACCCGCAGGAAAGATTTTTCCGCTTCAGGAAAAGGAAAGAAGCGCAAAAAGAGACGTGTTCATAAGATGAAGCCATGGCAGATCGCATTAATCTGCGTAGGAGCTTTCATCGCAGCGCTTTTAGCATTCGGATTAATGTATGTTTATGCGAAGTGGAGTAAGATTGATACGAAATCAATTAAAGCGGACGACATCATTATCAATGAAGAAGTGAAGAAAAATAAAAATGTAGATCTTGGAGACGGTTATACGAATGTTGCACTGTTTGGCGTGGATTCAAGAGACGGTGACTTGGGAGAAGGAAATCGTACGGATTGTATTATCGTTGCAAGCTTGAATAATAAGACAAAGGAAATCAAGATGGTGTCAGTGTACAGAGACACGCTGCTTGATCTTTCAGAAGGAACTTATCAGAAGTGTAATGCGGCATATAGCTACGGAGGTCCCGTACTTGCTATCAATATGTTGAACATGAATCTTGATCTTGATATTCAGGATTATGTGACGGTTGATTTTGGCGCGATCGCAGATGCGGTAGATCTGTTGGGCGGCATAGAGATTGAAGTTACAGAGGAAGAACTTCCGTATATTAATCAATATATTCCTGAAACGGCAAATTCGGCGGGAAAGGCGGCAAATCTTCTTCAAAGTGCAGGCCTTCAGAAATTAGACGGAACGCAGGCGACAACTTATGCCAGAATTCGTTCTACGGCAGGCGGAGATTTTACTCGTACGGAGCGTCAGCGCCTTGTAATAGAAAAAATGTTTGAAAAGGCGAAGGGAGCGGATATCGGAACGTTAAACAAGATCATCGATAAAGTGTTCCCGCAAGTTTCAACAAGTTTTACGCTGCCGGAGATTTTGAAATATGCTTCAGCTTACAGTGAATATAAACTGGTAGGAAATATGGGATTCCCGGAAGATAAGTATACAGATATGCTTTCAGAGATCGGAAGCGTTGTCGTGCCGGATAATCTTGTATCGAATGTAACAAAGCTTCATGAATTCCTGTTTGGCATTACAGGATATGTTCCATCGTCTACAGTGCAGACGGTCGGTTCTAATATTTCGTATACTGCAAGTGCAAAGAAGTCTTCGGGAACAGGATCGCAGTCGTCATATGATAGCGGTGAATCTTATAATGACAGTGGATATACCGATAACAGCGGTAACTACGAAGGCGGAAACACCGGCGGAAATTATGATGACGGAAGCATGAGCGGAAACAGTGGTAATACCGGAAATTCGGGAGAAACAGGCGGCGTCGGAGGAAATGGCAGTACCGGGGATAATACAGGCGGTACAACTGTAGAACCTCCGGTTGTGCCGGATGGCGGAACAGACAGCGGCGGCGGACAGACCGAAGCACCTCCGGAAGGTACAGTTCAATAATATCCAACCGGAACAGGGGAAGATAAAAAACAGAAAGAGGTTAAGTATATGAAAGTATTAAAGAAATTTGCAAGCATTATTATTGCGGTATGTTTGATGATTCCGGTGTTGAGTACGGTGGTATTTGCGGCGGATGGCGTATTGATGTTTTCTGATCCGTCAACGAAAGTCGGAGAGAATGTGAGCGTTGATTTTGTTGTTCAAAGTTCAGGCGGTACGATCGGAAGTGTGGATGTTACAATGAGTTATGATCCGAAGGCGCTTGAATTTGTCAGCGGCGATGGATTTACGGCAGACGGTGCGGGTACGCTGACTTATAAAGGTACAGGCGGCGGAACAGAGCTGAGAACGGCGGTAGTTTTCAGAGCTCTTACGGTTGCGAATACGCAGATTTCTGTAAGCAGCAGCTCAGCTACGATTTCTTCCGGAGATACATTAAATTTGAACAATGGATCTTCCGCAATTTCGATTGCAGCGGCAGACGATGGAACAACAAGTGTAGAACCGACATCGGCTCCTAATTCACCGGCAGGTGAAAGTACAGATATTGTTGTGACTGTAGACGGAAATGATTATCATTTTTCGGAGGCGTTTACGACAACAGATATTCCGGAAGGTTATTCTGAGACAAAGATGACATTTAACGGAGAAGAGAGAAAATTTGTAGCAAATGACGCGGGAGTTTATCTTGGATTTTTAATGGATGACGCAGGAAAAGGAAAATTTTTCCTGTTTAATACAGAGGATGCAACATTTGCTCCTTTCGCACAAATTGCAATATCGGATACAACATCTTTGATCGTTGTTGATGCACCGAAGTCGGCAAAACTTCCGAGCAGTTATCAGGAAGTGGACATGACAGTTCAGGAAGAAAACTTCCCGGCATGGTCTGATCCGTCCAATTCCAGATATTATGTTATTTATGCATTGAATACAAGGACAGGTGAAAAATCTTTCTATCAGTACGATACAGAAGACGGAACATATCAGTATTTTGAGGCTCCGAAAGAGGAGACGAAAAAGAAAGACAGTGAGAGCGGCATAGTTGCGAAGCTGGGCGAATTTGTAGCGGAAAATACAATGGTTGTTCTTGTAGCGGCGGCAGCATTGTTTTTGCTTCTCTTGATTTTGGCAATCGTATTTGCGGTAAAACTTGTCCATCGAAATCAGGAATTAGATGATCTGTATGATGAGTACGACATTCCATTCGAGGAAGAAGAGAAAAAGTTGAGTGCAAAGTCCGCTAAAAAAGGAAAAGCAAAAGATGATTACGATGATGACTTTGATGATGAATCGGATGAGTCAGAAGAGTATGCTGAGTATTCGGATGAATATGAAGATGAATATGCCGACGAGTATGAAGATGAATATGACGACGAGTACGACGATGACTATGAGGAAGAAGGTTATCTGGACGATGAGTCGGACGAATATGGGTTTGACGATGATTTTGAAGTCGGATATGATGACGATTATGAGAATGAATACGACGATGAAGCGTTTGATGAGCCTGAGGAAAAACAGGCAGTAGGCAGAAGCAATAGAACATCTTCAAAAAAAGATGGCTTTGATATTGATTTTGTAGATTTATAAGTAGATTTATAAAATGAAAGACCGGATAGAAAAGATGAAATTTTCAATCATTTTCTAAGTCCGGTCTTTTTTTGTGTTTTCAATTCAATATTTGTTAAATGAATAAACACAAATTCATCACATTAATCCGCTATGATAAGACCATAGAAAAAAAGAAAGAAAGCGGGTAGTGTTATGGACAATCAATATAATTATTATAATCCAAATGAAAATTCAAATAACGAAGATCGGCAGAGAATGAATTCTCAGAGCGAAGGCAGCCAAAACGGAGAACAAAAGGGAAATACCCCACAGTGGCAGCCGGGCGGCGATCATTTGAAAAAGGAAAAAAAGCCGCATAAGAATTTGATGCGGACGGTTGCAGTCGTAGGTTTTGCTATTTTATTCGGTGTTGTTTCAAGTGGGATTTTCCTTACAACAACGGTGGTTGGAAACCGGGTGTTTGGGTTGCTTGACTCTTCAAAATCTACAACCGCATCTTCTGATAAGGTAAGTAAAGGGACTCCTCTTTCAAAATCATCCAGCGTAGTGACATCTGATGTATCTGAAGTTGTGGATCAGGTGATGCCGTCTATTGTTTCTATCACAAGTATGTCGGTAGAAGAAGTCCGCAGCTTTTTCGGCGGAACTTATGAACAGCAGTCAAAAGGCGCAGGTACCGGAATTATTATCGGAAAAACAGACACAGAGTTATTGATCGTGACGAACAATCATGTTGTTGCGGGAAGCGATACTCTTACAGTTGCCTTTACGGATGAATCAACTGTAGAAGCAAACATTAAGGGTACAGATGCCCAGTATGATGTTGCAGTTATTGCAGTGCCTATTGAGAATATTTCGGATGATACACTGGATGCAATCTCAGTTGCCACTCTGGGTGATTCCACGAGCCTGAAAGTCGGCGAACCTGCGATCGCCATCGGAAATGCACTTGGATACGGACAGTCTGTGACAACAGGCGTTATCAGTGCATTGAACCGTTCTGTTTCTATGACAAATGAAGAGACTGGAGATACACAGGAAAGCGGTGTGAAATTGATCCAGACGGATGCGGCGATCAACGAAGGAAACAGCGGAGGCGCTCTTGTCAATGTAAATGGGGAAGTGATCGGCATTAACTCTTCAAAACTTGTAGGTGACAGTGTGGAAGGAATCGGATATGCAATTCCGATCAGTGATGTCGGTGATTTGATTGAAAACCTTATGAACAGAGAAACAAAAACAAAAGTTGCGGAAGATAAAAGAGGCCTTATCGGCATAACCGGAATCAGTGTTTCGGATGCCTTTTCACAGCAGATTGAGATGCCGGCAGGAGTATATGTAACAGAAATTGCAAAAGGCGGCGGTGCAGAAAAAGCAGGAATGACAAAAGGGTGCATTATCACAGCTATTGATGACATAACAGTAGACAGCATGGAGGCTCTTCAGGAGCAGCTGCAATACTATGAGAAAGGTACAACTGTGACGTTAAAAATCCAGATTCCTCAGACAAACGGAGAGTATAAAGAGCAGACTATAGAAGTGACGCTGCAGTAAGTGTGAAAGAGAAATCCTTTTTCTGAAAATATATAAATGAAAAATTATTTCCCCTCCCGGAGAGAGAAAACTCTGAAACGGGAGGGGAAGTTTGTGTTGCAGTGATTATTTATCAAACTCGGGATTGACAGCATAGAAGTTTTTGCTGTCGAGTTTTTCCTGTACAATGCGTAAACTTTCACCGAAACGTTGGTAGTGGACGATTTCACGTTGTCTTAAGAAACGGATCGGATCGCATACTTCAGGATCTTTTACGAGACGAAGAATATTATCGTACGTTGTACGCGCTTTCTGCTCTGCCGCAAGATCTTCATGAAGATCGGTGATGGGATCTCCTTTTGATTGGAAATAAGTTGCTGTCCATGGGGCGCCGCTTGCTGCCTGTGGCCAGAGAGCAAGTGTGTGATCTACATAATAAGGAGCAAATCCGGAGCGTTCGATTTCCTCCGGAGAAAGGTCCTTGGTGAGCTGATAAACGATGGCGCATACCATTTCCATGTGAGCGAGTTCTTTCGCTCGTAGAAGATGCAACGAATGAAAAACGCCGCTATTTCGGCACTTTTGGAAACACATCAATTTCAAAATCAGAACGATCCTGCCCCTTTTTGTTTCGTTTTGTCTTTGTGAACATGATTTTTTCAATTAAAACCTTTAAAGCGCTGTTCTTTTCGGGAATTGTAAGTCTACCCCATTCGCCGAGCAAATTCTTACAGCGCGGAACGAAATTTTTACGGTTTGCCTGTAGTGCGAGTGTGGCGTGAAGGTCGTTCTGCGCGGAGATAATGTGCTCCATACATTCTTTTACGCGTCGCTCAAGAGCGTTTGACCGCTCGATAAAAATTTCCTTCGTATAGATACCCTGCTCGAGAAAATCAAAAAGGGATTCACGTTGCTTTAAAAGTGTTTCATGTTCTTTTTCAAAATTCTTAACAATCGCTTCTTTTGCAGCGACGTTCTCCACGTCTTCGGGCAACGCGTCAGTGAGCTCGTATTTATCTATGTAATTCCGCAGCCATTCCAACAAGGCGAGCTCTAACTCATCAATTCGGATACCGACTGTAGGGCATTCAGTATATTGACAAATCAGAATGTCATAAGGCGTTTTAGTATGCGCTTTTTTACGAACCATCAGCCGGCCACACTGGGAACACCGGACAAGACCGGCAAAAATATTCTGAATCGGTCTGTCATCACGCACCGGAGCGGAGCAGCTCCCTTTTGGATGGTTGGCACGCTGGAAAAGGTCCGCGCTGATCCGGGGCGGCCAAACTGCATCGGCAAGAATATAATCTGACGAGTGCGGGCGAGAACGAGAAATTTTCCCATCTTTGACCGTACGAACCGTTTTCCGATGTCCCCAGCGAACTTTTCCGATATTTGCCGGATTAGATATAATTCCTTTTAGCGTGGACGGCGTAAACGGGCGTCCGCTTCTTGATAAAATTCCCATTTCGGCCATATGAGTACATGCTTTTTGATAACCGTATTGTTTATTGCCGCATAGATCATACATCAGATCGAGCACGGGGGATTCGGTTGGATCGGGAGCAAGAGAGAAGTGCTTACCATCAGGAGCGATAACGCGACGCCATCCGTAGGGCGGTATATTTCCGACATAATATCCGTCAGAGCTGCTTCGTTCTCTGCCACGCTGCATCCTGCGCTTAATTGTTGCGTATTCTCTGCGACTCATAAACAGACTAAATTCAAAGTATTCGTTATCGTACTCGTTTGCCGGATCATACGTCTTGTTAGGAGTAACGATCTTTGTGTTTGAGTAGAAAAATGCACGCTGTACCCGCCCTTGATCGATCGTATCTCCGCGGGCGAGGCGGTCAACGTCCATAACAAGACATCCGTCCCACATACAAGACTCTACTTCGGCCATCACTTGAGACATCACCGGGCGGGAATCAATACTGTCGCCGGAGACGACTTCGCGATAAATTGCCCCGATCGGAAGCGACAGCGTTTTGGCAAGCTCCAGCAAAGTGGTGATATGGCGCTCGAGCACATCGATTCCCAACGCTTCGAGATCAGCATCCTTCCTTGATTTACGAGCATAAATAAAATAAGACATTGCATCACACTCCTATGTAATTATATGTAAAAAGGTATAAAAATAACAGCTATCAAAAACAGATGTTCTGATTGCGATAGCTGACCGAAGATGATACAATATTTTTTGGTTGGAATGCTGTAGCATCTCCGGAGATGTTATAGTTAAGCCGTCCTATCTCTGCTGTGCGGAGAGGGCGTGTTGACCGCTCCTGTTGACGCAGGGGCGGTTTTTCTATCTATCTTCCAGTTTCTTTTGCTCGCGTTCGATCTGCTTAATGCTTTTAGTTGGGGTGGGGAGATCCTCTGGCATCGTTCCCCCTAATCGTGAAATAGTATCACGAACTTCTTTACCGACGTTATAGTGCGTCTGGTTGGCATTTTCTTTCCCTTGTATATTATCACGTTTAATTTTAGCCTCTGTTTGTGTGGCGCGAAATAAATTAGCGGCAAGTTCTTCATATCCCATATGGTCAAGGATTTTTTGAGATGGTTTCAATCCCTTATGGTGATGGATAGCCTTTGCATCCATACCACCGTATAAACCACGATACCCATAATTTTGAAAGATAGCGTAATCAAGGTTTGTTTCAACTCCTGCATTTTTTGCGGCTTCTACTAATAATTTATTATGCTCTGCCATTTCACGTCTGATAGCTAATCTCTTTTGGTCTTCATTTAATTCGTTAAAATTATCTATTAATTCTTGTTGTCTTGTCTTTACGGCGAAGTATGTCTGACCGAGAGCAATCACCTTTTTCCGGGAATCGCCATTCTGTACAATTAAATAACATGCATAGCGGGAGAGTGCGTAATCTGTAATTTCTTTTGTTGCAGATTTAGGCATATCTATCGTTTTGTTGACTTCAACAAAATGATGAAAGACATCATTTCCGCTATTTTCACAAGCGGTTACAGCTCTATCAATAACTCTAGAAAAGTTGCGCCACTCAGTATATTCTAGAGCACGCTGAAGTTCTCTTGCGTACCAAAACTCCTCTCCATATTCATTGATATGTTTAATGGATTCAAATAAAGATTCGGTATAGCTGTTCTGTTCATCCTCGGTAAGAGCCTTACTAAGAACACGATCATGTAATTCAGTTAATTTGTTTTCAAAATCATCCATTTATCACACCCTCTTTCTAACTATTTGGAAAATCTAGATAGTTGACATTTATGGTACATTTGCTATAATGTACTTAACAGGATAGCCGGAAGGTGACTGCACCTCACCCGCTCCGGTGCAACTTAAAAAACTATAAGAAATAGTCGTCAGCTTTGTCAGGGCAGGACGGCTATTTTTTATGCGTATAATTCAGAATGGCTACAACCAAAAGCGCAATGCTTATGATCAAACTGAGTTCTTCATATGTACTCATAATTACCACCCCCTCCACAGGATTCTCGGAATGGGTGGGAGCTCGTCCTCCGGCTACCCTGGTAAATACATTTTCCTTCGTATATGCTCCGGCGACTTTGGGAGTGTCGGGTATATTTCGTATAACGTAAAAGACCCCGTATTACTACGGGGTCTAAGTTGTGCAGGTAAACTGCATTGTCCTAATGTTATACACGCTAAGGTGTTTTGTTCTATAACATTATATGTTGGTATGCCCCAAAAGTCAATACTTTATACTATAATTATTTACCAATATATAATTCGCAGATTTTTTTATCTATTATATTTAAACTTTCATCGCTTAATTTTATACCTGCAAAAGCATCGGAATAATGCAAAGGTTTTGTTATTCGTATTTTGCTAATTGTTGTGATTTGAGAAACTAAGCCAATGCTTCCAGTTTTCATTAAATCAATTTCTTTTTGCACCTTATCGGCTTCCGTTGTATCTACTGTAAAAGCTATCGTTATTTTCTCTCCGGCATACACCGGATTTGGCGATACTTTCACATCTTGAATTGAATTATTGAATTTTTGCATATACTTTTGATGGAGCTTATCATATATTTCGTTTCCCAAATCAATAGTGAATTTATTAGGTGTGGTATATTCTTTTTTAGATGAAAGAGGAAGTACGGTTAATATATCGGAATAAGGGGAGTCTTTTTTATTTAAAACAACCGCATAATGCAATCCGCCTTCTTCATGACCAATACGAAAGCCTAGGTCAACTTGAATAATTTCACCTCTTTTGTATACTTTATTTTTTGAAGCATCAAATGTTTTTTCTTTTTTAATAAATCTACAATATGTATTGATCCAATACGAAAGCAGATTTACTTTTTTGAGATGGGAATCGTTTTCTGTTGTGCTGTCTTCAGGTGCTTTTTTAATGTGTGCTTCAAGCAGCTCATTAAGGGTTTTTATAGCTCTTTTTTTATTTCCGATGACCTCATTTTTATCGAAAAAATATTTTTCTTTTTGTTTCATAGCGTTTTTACTTCCCTCTCTTTCTTTTGTCCCCTGTTCCTTTAACACCACTTTATATAATCGCCGTAGCGGTTATACCTTATTTATGCGCAGACATTTCGATTTTCTGTACATCTATTTTCTCAAAATCACGCTCCTTTATATGCCTAATCGCATGGTTAATTGCCTTTAACCGTTTGCTTTCACATAAATTTGCGTTTATAAAAATAGTGAATGAATTATCTTCATTCTCGGTTATTACTTCATTAACGGTCATTCCGTCCATGAAAAAAATTTGATAATCAAAACTCATTATTATCACGTTCCTTTTTCTTTAATGCCATAAGCATATTATATGTTGTTTCTAAATCTTCGGGAGTAGCATCTTTTGCAGCATCGAAAAGTACACGCAAATCTTTGTTTTCAAATAGTTTTTGTGCCATCTCAGCGGTTTCATTATTCAAGTAATATCTTGCCT
>CDZU01019031.1_pt1 | contig 11864 bp, 7 predicted proteins | sample 557441 | NCBI WGS metagenome assembly CDZU01 (sample SAMEA3182114, study PRJEB8094) | gut metagenome | biome: human; feature: gut; material: Stool; isolation source: human stools | place: Canada | collected 2013-06-10
TGCCGCAGGCATCCTCCTCACTCAAGGCTTTGACGATCACTCGGTTCCGTCAAGGCCGTACGCGGCATATGCTCGGCCGCACGCGTCCTCCTCTATACGCTCCCGGCCTTGACCGCTCCGAGCGTTCGTCCACATTGCCGCACCCTCTCAGTAAACAAGAATCACTTACCAGCATCCGTGCTCGCGCTCGTTGGCGCGGGTCAACACCACCTTCTGGGCCTGACTTTACCCACAACTCTGCCTGAAGGCTCGTTTTTTTGCCGGCAGGCTGTCACGTAGAGCCTGGTTTCGCAGCGTTGTTAGGCCTGAACACTGATAAAAACGCCACGAACTGAGCTGTGTTTGAAGGTGCTTTGCTTTGCGAGATGATTGTTGCGATTTCGCCACACTTTAATCGCCTTGGAGGTTTGTACAGTCGGTTTTTTCATTCACGTTTGATGCGATGAGTGCTGAAGACGGTGACATGTCTTATGTGGAATCCCGGTACCCTCCCCAGTGATTCCTTCTTCAGACTCGTGCAACGTTTGCATTTGCACTTTCCCTTTGCTGCAAGGATTCATGCAGGCGTCTCTCTTCATGGCGTTCCCTATCGGGATCCCATCCCCGTCCTTTTCCAGAAATATGTCCCGTTCCCGAAGGGCCTTTGCTTTCCTCAGTACCCCTTTCCGTTGCGCAATGTTCGTTGAGATCCTGGTGAGTTGTATAAGGGTTTACCCCCCCCCATCATTCCATGTTTCTTTACTCTGCTTCGTGTCCGCCGCCACTTTCGGCAGCGGAGTTTCATCAAGTAGAGAAAAAACATGAACAAGAATTTCAAAGTTGTGTTCAGCAAGGCGCGTGGCGCCCTGATGGTCGTCAACGAACTGACGTCCTCCGTCCAGGCCAAGGGCACGAAGACGGTGATTGCTGCTACGGTGGCTTCGCTTGTGGCGGGTGGCGCCATTGCCAAAGAGATCCCATATGAACAGTCTTCCGGCAATTCCGGCTACTCCGCGACGACGGCCGGGAATCTCCAGATGGAGTTCGAGGCTGACAATGTGCTGAACATGACGATCACGGGCAAGGTTGACACGCGTGCCTACGGTCTCCTTGCGACGGGTGCCGATTCCGTTTACACCAACAAGGGCACGATCAACCTCAATCTTGCGGCCGACGAGAATGCCACGCAGGCTGATCGCGTCAAGGGCATGATGGCCGACAACAACGGTACGGCCGTCAATGAAGGCACCATCACCGTCAGGAACGCCTACGGCATGACCGTCGGCAGCACGGGCAAGAATACGATTACCAACACCGGGACGATTGATGTCAAGTCCGGCGTTGCCATGGAAGTCGCTCCGACGGGCATTCAAGGCTCCGGTCAGGAAGGCTCCAACGCCGTCGCCACGAACGAGGGCACGATCAAGGTTGCTGCCGGCTCCATCGGCGTCCTCATGAGCGGCACGGGAAACACCTTTACCAACAAGGGCACACTCGATGCGACTGGTGCCAAGGCTGTTCACCTTCAGCAGGAAAAGGGCAAGAGGGCGGAAAACAACAAGCTCGTCTTTGAATCGGGTTCTCAGACCAACGGTGACATTTATGTTGGCAATAATGTGACCAACACGACGATCGAATTTGCTGAAGGGGCTAACTTTTCAGGACGCATTGTGGTGAGAAAGGCGGGTGAAGGTGTTTCTGGTACATCAATCACCGCGTCGGGTCAGACTTTCTCCGATCAGCAGACTGGTGCCATTCAGTTCTATGACGGTACAAATTCGTCTATTAGCTTGACGAACGTCAATTTTACCGGCAATACCAGCTTTTATGGCGGTGCGGTTTACTCGTATGCCGAAAATTTTGTCCAGAATGGTGGCGCATACCATGGCAATAAAGCCGTTGACAATGAATCCGGTCCTAATGCCGAGGGGAAGGTCGAGGATGGAGCCTTTGGTGGCGCTCTCATGCTGAAAGGCAACTACAATGTTATTCTTACCGATGTTGACTTTGCAAAGAACTCTGCTTCGGCAGCCAATGGAATGGCCTACGGTGGCGCCATTTGTGCCGACTTCAGCACCGGTAACAATGGTGAAGAAGCTGGTTCGACAGACCTAACTCTCAAGATTACCCAAAACATGACCTATGCCGGCAACACTGTGTCGTCCGGCTCTACCGGTAAGGTTTTCGACACCTACGGCTACCATGTTCCGACGGCTGCCGCCGGCGGCTTCCTCTTCCTTGACCGCGGCGCGAGCGCTGCCTTCAACGTCGAGTCCGGCGCAACTCTGACGATCGGTTCGTCGGTCACCACCGACGACACCGACAGCATCGCCTCGTCCATCCCGAACACCAATACCACCAACAACGGCGGCAAGCACGCCCTTGTCAAGAAGGAAGGCGCAGGCGAGCTCGTCATCAACAGCAATCTTGACAAGTACTACGGTACAGTTCAAGTCAATGGCGGCCAGATGACGGTGAATTCCAAATGGAACATCAAGAACGAAGTCACCGTTGCCAACGGCGGCACGCTTGCACTTTCGTCCTTTGACACCATGGGCGCCGACGATTCGGGCAATCAGAACGTCACTGGCACTTCCATCGGCGGCTCCATCGTGGTGAACGGCACTCTCCAGACTTCTTCCGCCCAGATCTTCCACACGGGCCTCAACGCCGAAGGTACGAACAAGAACGCCGAAGCTCTCCTAGGCAAGGATGTGACCTTCAATGAAGGTTCCACGCTCGCGCTCACCGATGCTTTCTACAACCTTGACTACGCGCAGAGTGCGGGTGCTCTCATCACGAATGGCAAGGTTACGATGCTCGGCGATCTGATCAACAAGGACACCGTCAACGAGTCCACGCTCGATGGGCTCGAACAGGTTGGTGAAAACGTCGATCTTCCGAATGTCACTGTCAAGGCCGAAGACAAGAACATCCAGATCGGCGGCACGCTTGTTTCCGGCGAAGATGCGACTACCAGTCTTCGTGAAGAAAGTCTGAGCGTCGGTTCCATCGATCTCGGCGAAGCCACCCGCGTAACCGTTGCAGGCGGCAAGACGCTTACGCTCGCAGGCAACGGTGAACAGATCATCAAGACGTCTGACGCTGCCGGTGCGAAGATCGTGGTTGAGAACGGCACGCTCGCCCTTGGCGGCACGGTCTCCAATGGCGGCACGGTTGAGGATGTTGAAGTTCAGACGAACGGCCAGATGAAGGTGGTCGGAGACGCCACCTACACGATCGACAAGCTTTCCGGTTCGGGCAACGTCTATGTTGGTACTGACGCTCAGGCCGGCGATGTCATCATCAACGACATTTCGGAAATGACCGGCATGATCTTTGCCGACCCCGAAAAAGCCTCTTCCGCTTCTGAAACGTCCGGCGGCTCTGTTGCGGGCTTCTCCGATGCCGCCACCCCGGCCAAGGCCTACCTCGTTGCCGGCCGCAACGCTCTCTGGGCTACCGACGCTGCAAAGGCTGAAGGCGTTGCCGCCTTCAACAAGATCGGTTCCGCTCAGGGGCTCGCCTGGGGTGAAGACGTGACGGCTGCCCTCTATGTCGGCAAGACGCTTCAGCTCGGCACGACCGGAAGCGTCCTCGTTGACGGCTCTGCAACTAGCGACAACGTGGCCAATCGTGTGAATGGCACCGCCACGGTCAATGCCAAGGGCATGCTCATTGTCAACCAGAACGTCGGTGAAGCCATTGTCGGCGGCAACGTCGTTCTGGCCGAGGGTTCGTATCTCGGCGTCGTCAATTCCTCGGTCGGCGAATTCAAGCTCGCCTCCGGCACCGTGACCGACAACGGCACTGAAGTCGTGACGGACAACCCCTTCATCCAGGGTTCGATCAATGCCGCTGATAAGACCGTCGTCAATAAGCTTGACGCTGAATCCGGTCTCGGCGCCATCGCCTCCACCGGCGTTCAGGCCATGGCCCGTCGCGCCGACTTCGTCATGACGGAGACGGTTGCCAACCGCACCTCGCTCGATCAGCCGATGCACGCCGGCGTCAACCTCTGGGCAGACGTCTCGGGCGAACGCTATGAAGCCGACAAGCTTGACAACAACGGCAGCTTCCGCGCCGATGCGGCCTACGCCACGTTCGGCGGCGACGTCGAAGTCCTCGAAGGCCTGACCGCCGGTCTCGCCCTCCAGTATGGCGACGCATCGCTCCGCAGTGACGTCTCCGGCATCAAGAACGACATCACCAGCTACGGTCTTACGGCCTACGCCGGCAAGTCGTTCGGCGCCGCGAAGGTCGTCGGCGAACTCGCCTGGCTCAAGTCCGAAAACGACATCACGGCCCACCAGACCGCGCTCAACCAGAAGCTTGACGCGAACATCTACTCCGCCGGCGTGCGCGCCCAGTACGAACTCGCCGCGGGCTCCTTCAAGTTCGTGCCGAGCATCGGTCTGCGCGTCTCCCGCCTTGAAACGGACGACATGACCGTCGGTTCCATCAAGGTTGACGAAGGCGACCTCACCTATGTCCAGATGCCGATTTCGCTCCGCATCTCGGGCTTCGAGGCCGACGCCGCGGGCTGGACCCTTGCTCCGAGCTTCAAGGTCGCCTATGTCCCGACCTTCGGCGACAAGGAAGTCAAGGTCCTCGGCTACAGCCAGGACGTCCTTGACATGAGTCCGGTCCAGGCCGACTTCGGTCTGCGCGCCGTCAACGGCAATCTCATGTTCAATGTCGACATGATGTTGGGCGGCGGCGAAGCCGGCACGTCCTCCATCGGCGGCAAGGTCGGCGTCAAGTACGCCTTCTGAAACTGAGATGATGCGCCTGCGGGGCGAATGCTCCGCAGCCTGACGTCAAGGAGAGGGCGCCCGGTTCCTCCGTGGGGAGCCGGGCGCCCTCTCCTTTTGGATCGTTTCCGACAGAACGGCCCCGGACTTTCGTCTCGGGGCCGTTCCTTCTGTCTGCCTTGGGCGCTCTCTTCGGCGTCAGTGCCTTTCGCCGCAGACGGGGCACCGCTTCCTGCGCTTCACCTTGATGGTGTCGAACTGCATGTTGAGTGCGTCGATGAAGAGCATCCTGCCGCAGAGCGTCGAGCCGATGCCTGCGGCGATCTTCAGGGCCTCGGTGGCCTGAAGCGTCCCCACGATGCCCGTGACCGACGAGAAGACGCCGACGGCTGCGGCCTTGACGTCGTTGCCCGGATCGTCCTCCTCGAAGATGCACTCGAAGCAAGGAGATTCGGGCACGGAAGGATCGAAGACGGTGAGCTGGCCCGAAAAGCGCACGGCGGACGCAAAGACGAGGGGCTTCCCTGCATCATGCGCGGCCCTCGAGACCGCGATGCGGGTTGCGAGGTTGTCCGTGCAGTCGAGGATCACGTCCGCATTCTTCACGAGGGCCTTGAGCTTCACAGCCTCTGCGAATTCGGACACGGGGATGATGCGGCAATGGGGATTGAGCCTCTCGACCGCGATGGCGGCGCTCTTGGCCTTGTTGACGTTGACCGTCGACGTCGTGTGAAGGATCTGGCGCGAGAGGTTCGAGACCGACACCGTGTCGGCGTCGACCACCGTGATCGTGCCCGCGCCTGCAGCGGCGAGGTAGAGGATGGCGGGAGAGCCAAGGCCCCCTGCTCCGATCACAAGAAAGTGCGCGCTGCTGATGGCGGCCTGCCCTTTCTCTCCGAGCTCGCGCAGAATCATCTGGCGGCTCACGCGCTCCCTGAGGTCTCCGGGAAAGACGTTCCCGCTGGCTTCGTGCTCAAGATCCTTCATGATTTTTGTGACTCCGTGAGGCTGATGCGTCTTATTCGGCGTAGAGAACCGTGGAGAGATAGCGCTCGCCGTTGTCGGGGAAGATCACGACGATGTTCCTGCCTTCGTTTTCGGGGCGCTTCGCGAGTTCCGTCGCGGCATGGAGGGCGGCGCCGCCCGATATGCCGATGAGGATGCCTTCGGCTTTCGGGAGGGCGCGCGCAGCTGCGATCGCGGCGTCGTTCGGCACGCGGAAGACCTCGTCGACCACCGAGGCGTCGTAGTTGCCCGGCACGAAGTTCGCGCCGATGCCCTGGATGGCGTGCGGACCGGCCTTGCCGCCCGAGAGGACGGGACTCGCATCAGGCTCGACCGCCACCACCTTGACGGCGGGATTCTTCTCCTTGAGATAGCGGCCGTTGCCCGTCACCGTGCCCGACGTGCCCACGCCCGCGACAAACATGTCGACATGTCCGTCCGTGTCGGCCCAGATCTCCGGACCGGTCGTGAGGTAGTGGGCGAGCGGGTTGGCGGGGTTTTCGAACTGCTGCGGGATGAAGCTGCCGGGAATTTCGCGGGCGAGTTCCTCGGCCTTTTCAATCGCGCCCTTCATGCCGGCCGTGCCGGGCGTAAGGACGACTTCGGCGCCGTAGGCCTTGAGCAGCATGCGGCGCTCGACGCTCATCGTCTCGGGCATCGTGAAGATGGCGCGATAGCCGCGGGCGGCGGCAATGCTCGCGAGCCCGATGCCCGTGTTGCCCGAGGTGGGCTCGATGATGACGGCGCCCGGACCGATGAGGCCGGCCTTTTCCGCTTCGAGGATCATCTGGCGCGCGGCGCGGTCCTTGACGCTCCCGGCGGGATTGAGGGCCTCGATCTTGGCGATGACGTTCGCCTTGAGGCCGTGGAGCCTCATCCAGTTGTTGAGCTGCAGAAGCGGCGTGCCGCCGACAAGGTCAAGGCTCGACTGATGAATCATGATGTTTCTCCTGTGCGTGTTTGGAGTTGTCGTTGTGCTGCGGGATCTCCGTCCGGCGTCCGAAGGTGTCTTCCCGACGGATGCCCGCCTGCTCCACTCTCCCGGGAAGAACGCCGTCCGGCGCCCGAGAACACCCGTCCTGCAGGCGTTCGCATAATTCCCGAGTGAGTTGGTAGGAAATTGGATCCTACTCCATCACACGCTGTTTTGCAATGGTTTGCGTCTCTGCGCCCGAAGCGGATCAAAGCGCGGAGGTCGTCCGTCGATCTTAGCAAAGATGAGGGCCGGGCTGTGGTTGAGATCAGGGCGGAAAGCTCGTCGGAAGTGTCCGGAGGGCCTCAGGCGGACTTGTCGGAGGAAAAGCCGTTGAGGATTCTCGCGAGGAGCGCTTCGGCGAATCGGGCCTCGTCAGGCGTGAGCGAGTGCGTCACGAGGGCGTCGAGTTCGGAGGAGATGCGTTCGGACACGGGGATGAACGCCCTGCCCTTTTCGGTAAGCCTCAGGTTGATGACACGTGAGTCCTCGGCCGAGCGCTCGCGCGCGACGTAGCCCAGATCTACGAGCTTCGTGACGAGGGCTGAAACGGTGGACTTCGAGCGGTGCGTGAGGCGTGAGAGTTCCATCACCGTGGCGGTTTCCTGTTCGGTCAGCACGTGCAGGATGTCGCCGTGGCACGGGAGCAGTTCGCCCATGCCTTCGCGCTTGAGCGACTCGAGAATGAATGTTGAGGTGGCCTCCGAGAGGCGGCCTGCAAGAAAGGGGATGCGGGTGTTTTCCTTCATGAGGCGATGTTAGTTCGAGGGCGAACGAAAGTCAACGAACCGCAGGACGAAAAGGCCCGCTGGAGGCATGAAGCCTGCGGCGGGCCGTGCGCATGACGGATTGGGTGGAATCCGGGCGTCGACTACTTGAGGAGGACGTCCTTGAGGAACTCGTCCTCGGCCTCGCGAGCCTCAGGCTCGTTCATGAGCGTGTGCGGCGCGTCCTTGATGAGGACGATGCGGGCGTTGGGATTGCCCTGGAGCGCCTTGCTGCAGTTGCCGACGGCCTCGTGGTTGCCGAGATAGGGATTGGCCTGCGAGAAGTACTTGTCCTTCGAGCTCATGATGTTGAGGACGGGCATGCCGTCGGGAATTCTCGTCTTGTGCTGGACGACGTGGTAGTTGTTTTCGCACGACCAGGAGAAGATGATGCGGCCAGCTTCGGCGGGAGTAGCTGCGGCGCGCACGTAGCGGGCCACGGCGACCGCGCCTTCGCTCGTGCCTGCGATCACGAACCTGCCGTTGAACCAGGGCTGCTTCGTCAGGAATTCGACGGCCGCCGTGAGTTCGCTCGCACGAAGCGCGTGGATCTTCTCATAGTCCATCGGGTCGATGGGCGAGGTGTAGGTCATGCGGTCGGGGAGCTGGAAGGAGTCGGCCGTGAAGCTTGCGATGCCGAGCTCGTCCGCGAGACGCTTCTGGAAGGCCTTGATCTGCGGATTGATGCCGCCCGAGCCGTGCACGAAAATCACGGCGGGCGCCTTTCCCTTCGTTTCGGGCGCGCGGATGTTGGTGCCTTCGTATGTCTTGTCGCCCGTCACGGATGCGGGCAGCACCGTCCAGGACTGCGCCATGGCCTCGGCCATCGTGCGGTCGGTCTGCACCCAGGCCTTCCCCTTGATCGTGCCCTGCGGCACGTCGGCGGACATGGCGGGCGCGGCGAGCGCAATGAGAAGCGCGGCGGCAAGTGCGGAAATCCTTGTGTTCATGGTCTCTCTCTCTCCTTGATGAACGTTCGTGCGCACCGGGACTCGGGTCGATTCACCCGTCGTGCTGCAGGCGCACCCTGGCAAGAATAGTCGCATTGCCCGCATTCGGGCGAGCGCCGAAAAACTCTGAAACAACGAGCGGCCATGGGTCGTCGTGGCGCCGTGTCGTCATGCTCAACAACGAAAAAGGCCCTCCTTCAGACGGGCTCCCGGATGGACGGGAGCCCGAAGGAGAGCCTTCCGGCATGCTCAGGCCTGCGCCGTCACGATGGGCGGCGCGGGACGGGACGGATCACTTCCCCTGAGCGGCGTTCGTGCCGGCGTTGCGGCCGAAGACCATGCAGTCGGCGATGGCGTTGCCGCCGAGGCGGTTGGAGCCGTGGATGCCGCCCGTCGTTTCACCGGCGGCGTAGAGGCCCGGAATCACCTTGCCGTTGATGTCAAGCACCTGTGCGTCGGCGTTGATCTGCAGGCCGCCCATCGTGTGGTGGACGGTCGGGACCTTCTGGCAGGCGTACCAGGGGCCTTCGGTCATGACCTTGTCGGCCTTGTTGTTGGCGACGAAGCCGAGCGGATCCTTCTTTTCACCGCGTACGACGGCGTTGTAGGTGTCGATCGAACCCTTGAGGTTTTCGACCGGCATCTTGAGCTTGGCGGCAAGCTCCTCGAGCGTGTCGGCTGCGACGACGCGGCCGAGATCGATCATGTCGCCCACCCTGGCGCCGTTGCGGTCAACCCACGTGAGGCTCGGATAGCGCAGATGGTTGACGAGCACGTAGTAGGTCGAGTCCTTCTGTGCGAAGATGGCCTTGGCGAGGACGTCGCGGGCTGCGCCTTCATTGACGAAGCGGTTGCCGTCCGTGTTGATGAAGACGCGGTTGCGGCCCGACGTGCGGATCATTTCCATGAGGCCCGTGCCCGGCGTGCCGCAGGGATGAACCTGAATGTCGGCCATGCCGATCACGTTCGCGCCGACTTCCTTGCCCATCAGGATGCCGGAGCCCTGGGCGGACTTCTGGAAGTTCGTGCAGCCGATGCTCTTGCCGAGGTCGTAGTCTTTGAAGACGCCCGTGTTGACTTCCTGACGGAGCTTCACGTTGGCGCCGAAGCCGCCGGTTGCAATGATCACGCCCTTTTCAGCCTTGAAGAGCGTGTAGCGGCCGGTCTTGTTGTGCTTGGCAAGCACGCCCGTCACGCGGCCGTCGGCGTCCTTGAGCACGTCTTTGGCTTCAATGTCGGTGATGACCTGCACGTTGGGATGCTCGGCGATGTACTTCTCGAAGACGCGGATGTAGGAGTTGCCCGACGGAGTGGCGGGATAGTGGGAGCGCTGCCAGAGCGCTCCCGTGGCCGTGCCGACCTCGTCCTTGAACTTCACGCCGATCGATTCGAGCCATTCGACGGCGGGATAGGCGCCTTCACAGAGGTGTTTGACGAGCTCGGGGTTGCCCACGTTGTGGCCGCCCTTGAGCGTCTGGTCGATGTGTTTCGCAACGGAGTCCTCGATGCCGAGCTTGGGCTGGCGGATCGGGTCGGCCGCATTGAGCGCGCCTTCGGAGACGTTCGTCGAGCCGCCGAGAAGGCCGAGCTTTTCGAGCACGATCACGTCGGCGCCCGCCTGGGAGGCGGCGACCGCAGCGGCAAGGCCGGAACCGCCGCCGCCGATGATGACGACCTGCGTCTTCATCGTGTTGGGGAGCGCCTTGTACTCTTCAACATTCTTCTTCAGGTCCTTGAGGTCCTCGGCGGAAACCTTGGCCTGCTTGAGGCATTCGCCCACGGCGTACTTGAGCGCCATCGAGCTGATCGTGGCGCCCGTGACGCCGTCAACGCCGAGACTCTGCTTTTCGAGAATCCTGCCGCCCACCTTTTCAAGGGCGAGCTGGCCGACGCCGATCGTCTCAAGGTTCTTCGACCAGTCGATCTTCTCGATTTTGTGCTTCGAAACCGTGACGGCGACCGTCATGGCGGCATTGTGCGCGTTCACTTTGTAGGTGTAGGTGCCGGGCACGTAGGTGGCGGCGGAAGCGGACATCGAGGCGACGGCAAGTGCGGCGGCCGCGGCGATCGTGGTGAGTTTCATGGTGGTTCTCCTCTGGAGTTGCGCGCGCTACCTGAAGCCGTGGTCAATGGGCGTCAAAAAAAGTCGGCGCGCAGGCCGGCAAGGCGGCGCTTGAACGCGGAGACCTTGTGCGGTGCGTAATGATGATATCAATCAAAGCTCCGGCGCGATCATGGGGTTAACCCTCGCCTTTTTGACCTGACCGACGAAGTCCGATGGTTGTTTTGAACCGCGCGTCCGGGAACGCCGTGCCGACGCCTCCGACTGCAGGCCTCATCGTCATCATCCGCATCTTCCGCGTCGGCGTCTTCAGGCTCGTGCATGGAGGGCGCCTGCGAGGGGATCTTGTCGACAAAAGACCGTCTGTTCCCGACCGTTTCCGCCGATTGGGCGGTATTGCCTAGGGAGAGCACCCGAGGCGCCTTGATGGGCGTCGAAGAACAGCGAGAAAGCCTGAAACGACTGTGCCCGAGCCCTTGCGAAGCGCTGAGCGATGAGGCACCATGTGTCTCAAGGGAGGCGCGACCTGTTCCGAGAACGGGCGGCACAAAAACTCCCTGCCAGATTCCTCTTCGTCGAGAGCGGCCCACGGCGCAGTGTTTGACGAGCCTTCAGAGGCCTGCGATGGCATGAGATCCGCGCGGGCCTTTTCGATTGAGTGCAGCCTTCCTGCCCTTTTCCAAGGGCGGAATCGAATCAACAGGCCGGAGGGGATTTCACCAACAAGGCGCGGAATCAGGCATGATGTGAAATGCGGACCGCAGGGGACCGCCTCAACGCCAGGGCCGACCGGCCGGCATCCCCTTCTCCATGCCTTCAGAACAAAGACCAGACGGAGCATCCATGACCGACAGCACGACCAAGAAGCCCGCGGAGCTTGAAAGCCTTCGCGCCGACATCGACCGCAGCGACGAAGCCATCGTCGGCGCACTTCGCACGCGGCTGGGCGCCGTCAGGCGCATCGCCGAGGTCAAGCGCCTTCAGGGCCTTCCCGTCTACGACGCCGTGCGCGAGGCGTCCCTTCTCTACAAGTTGCGCTCGATGGCGGGTTCCGACGTCGAGGGCGTCGCCCTGCCCGTCTACCGCACTATGATGGCCGCGGCCCGCCGCTTCGAGGCCCAGAGTCAGGAGGCGGGCGAAGCCGTCTCCGGCACCGTCACCCTGCGTCTTCGCAGCCCCGCCGACTTCACCGCCGTCACGGAAATCTTCGCCGTGCACGACTACGTGCCTGAAAGCCTCTCCTGGGTCAATCCCGTCATCGTGCTCTCCGCCACGAAGCCCCTCCCCGCCTCCATGGTCCGCGACCTGCGCGAGCACGGCATCCGCATCGAGGCACAGAACGCCTGAGCGCGTTCAGCCTGAACGCCTATGAAG